>Ga0209613_1000063_pt1 | contig 147362 bp, 130 predicted proteins | sample BioC13SIPDNA_2_FD_185747 | JGI IMG/M metagenome (GOLD analysis project Ga0209613, IMG submission 185747) | Anaerobic biogas reactor microbial communites from Washington, USA - Biogas_R2_A C13 SIP DNA (SPAdes) (version 2) | ecosystem: Engineered > Bioreactor > Anaerobic > Unclassified | place...
CACCGAGACGCCGACGATCACGCCCACGCCCACGGAGACGCCCACCGAGACGCCGACGATCACGCCCACGCCCACGGAGACGCCCACCGAGACGCCGACACAAACGCCGACCAACACGCCCACGAACACGCCGACCAACACGCCCACACAGACGCCGACACTGACCCCCACACCGACACCCTGGCCTACGACCACGCCGTTCGTGGTCATTACACCCACGCCAACGCCACGGATCTGCGTGTGCGACAGGATGACAATGAACCTGTCAACCTATGAGGCGCATCCGGGGGATACGATCACCGTCTCCGCCTGCCTGCCGCTCAAGGCAATGGTCCAGGACAACCCGTTCGACCTGTACCTGCTGGTCAGGGCTCCGGGCGGGACGATCTACTCCGTGCTGTACGGCAATATCATCCTGAAGGGGTTCGTTCCGTACTACAGCGGGATATTCATCCAGGACTACTGGTGCGGCGTCCTCTTCACGCACACCGCGTGCACCGCGTTCGGCAACTACGCAGTGGCGCTCAGGATCATGCCGGCGGGCGTCCCGCCCGACGAAAAGGACGTTCTGGGCTTCGACATAACGACCGTGCGTCTGGTACCCTAGACGGACGGCGTGATGGCACGGCAACGGGGAGATCGCGGCAACGGAATGCCCTGCATTCCAGAGCGTCTCCCCGCTGACCGTGCAGAGAAGTTCCCGCCTCCCTCTCCCCGCCGCTTCCACCCCGCGCCCGTGTAAGCGCGCAGCCTCCCGGCGCGGATCCTCGCTGCGCGTGCCCGTGCGGCTTCACCGGACAGGCGGAAGCTTCGCGCCGGGACCCGTCTGTCCACGTTGCGCGACGAGGCCGCGGGAGGGCGCGAAGAGACGCGAAATCCGGCGTTCGTGCCGCCGCAGGCATGCCGCGAGACGCCGTCCCGGTTCTTCTTCCGCGCCCTCCCGCGGCCCGTGCGCCATTTCCACCCGCACGCCCCCCAATCCTCCGCCCCGAATCATGCTTCGTCGCCCTCTGATTCCGAAGGTTCCGAAAATCCCCGGTGCCCTTGACGGACCGTCACATTGCAGGTAACTTTCAAGTGGATTGAACGGGAGGGATACGAGCGGCACGCTCGAAACCGATCGATACAACATAACGGTCTTTGGCTCGGGGGGCGCTCCTGACGTGCGATCGGGCTCGTCCCCTGAAAAAGGCAACCCATCCGAAAGGGTGGGACGGGGTAACACCCCGACCGGCCTTGAAGCACGGGCCGGACGCAAAGCTTCAGAGCCTACGTTCGGGCTAATTCCCGAATACGGCAGTCAGCTGCCAGGGGTAAGAGTGCGATCATGGTTGCGCCTACGCTCGTCCACGCCGTACCCTGCCGGAAGAGAATTGCCCGGCATTTCGACACCGTCATCCGGTTGTTTGCGGGGGCCTTCGCCGGCTGCATCTGCCTCCTCCCCTCCCCCGCCCTACCCCGGACAAGCGCCGGGATGTCCGCAGCCGACCGCTGCCCCCGCGTTGCGGGGGAGATCCTCGTGAAGATGCGCGCCGCCGCGTCCCCCGCCGCGCTCCCCGCGCGCTCGGCAGCCGTCCGGAAGAGTTCCGCCGCCCGCGTCTCGAGAGGCGGCCTCTGGCGCATGCCGATTCCCGCCGGCCTGACCGAGGAGGAGGCCGCCGCGGAGCTCCGCGCGGAGGCGCCCGACCTCGTGGAGTACGCCGAGCCCAACTACATCATCCATGCCGAGAAGATCCCCGACGACCCGCTCTTCGGGGAACTCTACGCCCTCGCGGAGGCTGACGGGCGCGGCGACATAGACGCCCGGGCCGCGTGGGAGATCCTCACCGGCGGGGAGGTCCCCGTGGCGGTCGTCGATTCCGGCATCGACTACGAGCACGAGGACCTCGCCGCCAACATCTGGACGAACCCCGGCGAGGTCCCCGGAAACGGGATCGACGACGACGGCAACGGTTTCGTCGACGACGTGCGGGGATGGGACTTCTTCTCCGGCGACAACGCCCCCGGGGACGCATACGGCCACGGAACCCACGTCGCGGGGATCATCGGGGCGGCGGGCGACAACGGCCGCGGGGTGACGGGCGTCGGCTGGAAGGCGCGCCTCATTCCGCTCCGCTTCATGGGACCGGACGGCGCCGGGTCGCTGGGAGGAGCGGTGCAGGCGATCGACTACGCGGCGAAGGCCGGGGCGCGGGTGATCTCCTGCTCGTGGGGACTGAATGTGTATTCGCAGGCGCTCGAGGATGCGATACGCGCGGCGGATGCGGCGGGGGCGATCGTCGTGGCGGCCGCCGGGAACTCCTCGAGCGACAACGACGCCGCCCCCATCTACCCGTCGAGCTCCCCGTCCCCGAACGTGATCTCCGTCGCCGCCACGGACCGGAACGGAAACCTCGCCTGGTTCTCGTGCTGGGGCCCGCAGTCGGTGGACATCGCCGCCCCCGGCGACGAGATACTTTCCACCGTGCCGGGAGGGGGATACAGGCTGATGAGCGGCACCTCCATGGCGGCCCCGCACGTCTCCGGCGCGGCGGCCCTGGCCTGGGCCCGCACCCCCGGCGCGAGCAACACGGAGATCATATCGGAGATACTCGACGGCGCGGAAACGCTCGCTCCACTCCGGGGAATGGTCCGTACCTCCGGCAGGCTGAACCTGTACAGGACGCTCTCCCCCGGAACCGTGGAGCCGCCCCCCGTGACGGACCCGGATCTTCACTCCGTCTCCCTCGTGCTGAACGGGAACGCGTTTTCCCCCGGCGGGCGGCTGGAACTCTCCGCGATCGTCGGGGCCGGCGCGCAATCCGCGCATACCGTCTGCGACGGCTACGTCGCCGCGCTCCTCCCCGGCGGCCGGCTCTTCTTTCTCGCGCCGGGGGGGCGATGGTCGCCGTCCCCCGTTCCCATCGCGACGGGTCTCGGCGTGACGGACGACATGGACGCGCAGGTCGGCGCATTTCCAGTGACCGAGTCCCTCCCCTCCGGCCCGTACGCCTGGTACGCCGTGCTCACCGCCCCCGGCGCCGGCCCGCTGGACGGCGCCTCGCGCACGAGCAACCTCGCGCACACCCCGTTCGCCGTCGTTCCGTGACGCCGGGGGCGCGGCCCGCGCGCGCGCGCCTCCCCCCGTAAAAACCCCGGGCACCCGGCTCCTCCTCCCCGTGTACCTCGCCCCGGTCGTGTGCTAGACTATGGACCGGACGGCACAGGGGGGGGATCGATGAACGGGGACTACGCGGGACTGATCGGGGGCCTGGTCGAGAAGACGGGGAGCAGGATCGTGCTCGTCGTCGCGGACGGGCTCGGGGGACTTCCGGCGAAACACGTGGGCCTCACGGAACTCGAGGAGGCGGGCACGCCCAACCTCGACCTCCTCGCCCCCGTCTCCTCCCTCGGCCTCCTCGAACCGGTGGGGCCCGGCGTCACCCCCGGCAGCGGCCCCGCGCACCTCGCCCTCTTCGGCTACGACCCGGTGCGGTACAACATCGGCCGCGGCGTCCTCGAGGGGCTCGGCATCGACTTCCCGCTCACCGGGCGCGACGTCGCGGCGCGGTTCAACTTCGCCACCGTCGACGGCGGCGGGAACCTCGTCGACCGGCGCGCCGGACGCCCCAGCACCGAGGAGAACCGGCGGCTCGTGGGGCTGCTGCGCGCCGGCCTCAAGGCCCCCGAGGGCTGCGAGCTTTTCATCGAGACGGTGAAGGAGCATCGGGGGCTGCTCGTCCTCAGGGGGGACGGGCTCTCCGGCGAGATCCACGACACCGATCCGCAGGAGCTCGGCGTCCCCCCCCTCCCCGCGCGCGCCTGCGCGCCCGCGGCGGAGAAAACCGCATCGATCGTGAACGAGCTCGTCGCGCGCGCCGCGCAACTCCTCGCGGGGGAGAAGAACGGGAACATGCTCCTCCTCCGCGGGTTCGCGAAGCACGAGCCGCTCCCGACGATGGCCGACCGGTACGGGCTCGACGCGTTCGCGGTCGCGCAGTACCCGATGTATCGCGGCCTCGCCCGGCTCGTCGGGATGACGGTGGGGCCGCACACCGCGAGCGCGGCCGAGGATCTCGACGCGCTCGCCGGGAACTTCGACGCCCACACCTTCTTCTACCTGCACTTCAAGAAGACCGACAGCCGCGGGGAGGACGGCGACTTCCGGGCGAAGGTGGCGGCGGTCGAGGAGCTCGACGCGATGCTCCCCGCGATTCTGGCCCTGAAGCCGGACGTGCTCGCCGTCACGGCGGACCACTCGACGCCCGCACGCCTCGCGATGCATTCGTGGCACCCGGTGCCGCTGCTCATCCACTCGCCGTTCTCCCGGCCCGCCGGGGCGGCGCGGTTCACGGAACGCCACTGCGCGGCGGGGGCGCTGGGGCTCCGGCCGTCGGTCGCCCTGATGCCGATCCTGCTCGCACACGCGCGCAAACTGGCCAAGTTCGGGGCGTAACGGGCATGCGGCGGACGCGGCCGACGCGGCGCCCGCACCAAGGGTCCGCCCGGCAGCGGGAGGGGATCGTGTCCGAGATCGCGAAGCTCTCGATCCGCGACCTGGAGACGAGGTTCCTCCGCGGCGGAGAGTCCCCCTCCGCGGAGACGCTCCTCCTCCTCGACCGCGACCCGCGCGCGGGGGTCCGCCGAATCGCCGCGGCGATACGGAACCGCGCCGCCGCGCGGGAGAACGAGACCCGGCGCATCGAGGCGATGCTCGAACGCGAAAAGACCCTCTGGGCCCGCGGAGTCTCCTACGTCGCCGGGGTGGACGAGGTCGGCGTGGGGCCGTTCGCGGGCCCCGTCGTCGCCGCCGCCGTGGTCTTCCCTCCCGGCGTGCGCATCGAGGGCGTCAGGGACTCCAAGCGCCTCGACCACGCGCGCCGCGTCGCGCTCGACACGCGCATCAGGGGCGCCGCGCTCGCCGTCGGCATCGGCTCCGTCGACGTCGAGGAGATCGACCGTTTGAACATCCGCCGGGCGTCGATCAAGGCGATGCGCCTGGCCATCCTCGGCCTCTCCCTCCGCGTCCAGCACGTCCTCGTGGATGCGCGCGTCATCTCCGGCATCGGCATCCCCCAGGAGGCGATCGTCGGAGGCGATGCGACCGTCTTCTCCATCGCGGCGGCCTCCATCGTCGCGAAGGTCTACCGCGACGCCCTGATGTGCGCCCTCGATGCCGACTATCCGGCGTACGGCTTCAGACGCCACAAAGGCTACGGCACCGATGAGCATCTGCGGGCGCTCAGGGAACACGGCCCCTGCCCGCTGCACCGGAGGTCGTTTGACTGGCGGGACGCGGTGCCGACGCATCGCTGAGATCGCGTTGTCGCCGCGGAGCTGGCGCGCCTGTCCGCCGGCGGGGACGAACGCGGACAGATGGTCGGCACGGATCGACACGGGCGGAGGCGGATCTGCGCGGATCGAGGAAGGATTGTGTATCCGTGGAGATTCGCGAGGGTCGGCGACACCCCGCCGCACGATGCCTCGTTGTCGCAGCCGCCTGGAGGCGGGACCTATGCCCTACCGGTACCTCGAGCACGTCGGCGACGCGGCGATCGAGGGGAGCGGGAAGACCCTCGAGGAGGCGTTCGCCGGAGCGGCGGCGGCGATGCTCGGCCTGATGGTGCGCGGAGCCGAAACGCCGGCGCCGGGGCGGCGCGTCAGGATCGAGGCGCGGGCGCAGTCCCTCGAGGAGCTTCTCGTCGAGTTCCTCAACGAGTTGCTCTCGCGCCAGGGGCTCCTCGGCCTGCTCTTCACGCGTTGCGAGGTGGCGCACATCGGCCGCGCGGGGGGGGCGGGATTCATGCTGGAGGCGGAGGCGGAGGGGGCGCCGCCGGAGGCGCTCGCGGGCAGGCTCGGCACGGAGGTGAAGGGCGCCTCGTACCTCGGCCTCCGGGTGGAGAGGCGAAACGGCGGGTACCTCGCCCGCGTCGTCCTCGACCTGTGACCGAGCCGTCGCGAAGTATCCGCCGCCGGGCACCGGCACGGCGCCGCGGCGCACGTCGTCTCGATCCGCGCACCCACGCGGAAGGCAATCGTCCGGGAACAGGGTGACGAGAGGAGGCCGCGATGGTCGTCCATTACCGGAAGACGGAGGCGTGCAGCGTCATCGTGGGCGCCGCGGGGGCGGGCATCATCGTCCTCGGCAACCTGATGTGGGCGTACGGGGGCGGCTGGGGGCCGGCGGCGGTGATCGTCCTGCTCGCGGCGGTCCTGGCCCTCTTCTCCACGCTCACGGTCGAGATCGCGGAGGACGCGCTGAAGGCGCGGTTCGGTTTCGGCTGGCCGAAGAAGACGATCCCGCTCAGGTCGATCCGGTACGTCAGGCCGATGGAGGTGCCCTGGTACTTCGGCTGGGGCGTCCGGTGGATCCCCCGCGGCTGGATGTTCCGCGGGACGGGGACCGCCGTGGTCGAGATCGAGCTCGACACGGGGCGCAGGTTCTGCGTCGGCTCGCCCGAGCCGGAGGCGCTGGCGGAGGCGATCGACCGGGCGAGGGGGCGCGACCATGCCTGAGCGCGTCGAACTGAGGCGGATCGAAGAGTTCGTCTGGGAGATCCCCAAAACCGGAAGGATGCGCGTCCCGGGGAGGATCTACGGCACCCGCGCGATCATCGACCACCTCCTCGCCGACCAGCCGAAGGCGCGCGAGTGGAACGCCCTCCTCCAGGTGCGAAACGTCGCCTGCCTGCCGGGCATCTTGAACCACTCCCTCGCGATGGCCGACGTCCACCCCGGCTACGGGTTCCCGATCGGCGGCGTCGCCGCCTTCGACATAGAGGAGGGCGTCGTCTCAGTGGCGGGGGTCGGATTCGACTGCAACTGCGGCGTCCGGGCGCTCGCGGCGCCGATCGACCGGGAACAGGTCGAGAGGAAGAAGGCGGAACTCGCGGAGGAGCTGTACCGTGGGGTCCCGGCGGGCCTCGGCTCGGAGGGGGAGTTCCGCCTGAACCGCCGCGAGATCGACGACGTGCTGCGGAGCGGCGCGGAGTTCCCCGTGCGCCGCGGCTACGGGACGGAGGCGGATCTGGAGTATATCGAGGAGCGGGGCTGCGTCGCGGGCGCCAACCCCGCGCGGGTGAGCGACCGGGCGAAGGAGCGGCAGTTCCGCCAGGTCGGCACGCTCGGCTCCGGGAACCATTACCTGGAGGTGCAGTACGTGGACGAGGTGTACGACGAAGGCGCCGCGGGTGCGTTCGGCATCGGGCCCGGCACGGTCCTCGTCGCCATCCACACGGGCAGCCGGGCGCTCGGGCACCAGATCGGGACCGATTACCTGCCGAAGCTCAGGGCCGCGAGCCGGCACTACGACCTCCCCGTGCCCGAGCAGGAGCTCGTCTGCGCCCCCATCGACAGCCCCGAGGGTCGCGACTACCTCTCCGCGGTCTTCTGCGGCATCAACTGCGCCTTCGCCAACCGGCAGGCGATCTCCCACCTAACGCGCCTCGCCTTCGCCCGGGTCTTCGGCCTCGACCCCGCGTCGATCCGCGTGCTCTACGACGTCGGGCACAACACCGCCAAGCTCGAGCGCCACCGCGTGGGGGGGGCGGAGAAGATGGTCCTCGTCCACCGGAAAGGGGCCACGAGGGCGTTCCCGGCCGGAAACCCAGGGCTGCCCGCGGCGTACCGGGGCGTCGGGCAGCCGGTGCTCGTCGGGGGCACGATGGGGACCTGCTCCTACATCCTCGTGGGCACCGAGAAGGGGATGGCGGAGACGTTCGGGAGCGCGGTCCACGGCGCGGGGCGGCTGAAGTCGCGCACCCAGGCGACGCGCGACTACCGCGGGGGGCGGGTCGTCGGGGAGTTGGGCGCGCGGGGGATCGTCGTGAAGGCGCACAATCTCGCCGGCGTCGCCGAGGAGGCGCCCGGGGCCTACAAGGATGTGCGGGAGGTCGTGGACGCGATGGAGGGGGCCGGGGTGAACCGGAAGGTCGCCCGCCTGAAGCCGATGATCTGCGTGAAGGGGTGAGGTTTTTGCCGCGGATGTTCGCGGATTGTGTCGAACACCATCATAAGGGATCGCGTCATGAAAGAGGCGATGCTGTGGCGGAAGGCGGAGGGGGGAGCGGTGGACTGCTTCCTCTGCGAGTTCAGGTGCCGTATCGCCGACGGGAAGCGGGGGCTGTGCTGCGTGCGCGAGAACCGGGGCGGGACCCTCTTCACCCTCGTCTACGAGCGGGCGGTCTCCGCGGCCGTGGATCCGATCGAGAAGAAGCCGTTCTTCCATTTCCTCCCCGGGAGCAGCGCATTCTCCGTCGCCACGGTCGGCTGCAACTTCCGCTGCCTGCACTGCCAGAACTGGCAGATCGCCCAGCTCCCGCGCGACCGCGACGGCGAGATCGAGGGGGAGGCGCTCCCCTGCCGGGAGATCGTCGCCCTCGCCGCGCGTCACGGCTGCGCGAGCATCTCCTACACCTACACGGAACCGACCGTCTTCATCGAGTACGCCCTCGACACGGCGGCGCTGGCGAAGCGGGGCGGAATACGGAACAGCTTCGTCACGAACGGCTATATGACGCCCGAGGCGATCGAGCTGCTCGCCCCCGTCCTCGACGCAGCCAACGTGGATTTGAAGGGGTTCGACAAGGAGCGGACCCGCCGCCGTACGGGCGCGGGGATCGAGCCGGTGAAGCGGAACATCCGCCTGATGCGCGAGAAGGGGATCTGGGTCGAGGTGACGACGCTCGTCATCCCGACGGAGAACGACTCGGACGAGGAGCTGACCGCGATCGCCCGTTTCCTCGCCTCCGTGGACCCGGGGATCCCGTGGCACGTGAGCGCCTTTTACCCTACCTACCGGATGGCGAACCTCCCGCCCACGCCGGTCGACTCCATCCGGCGCGCCTGCCGCATCGGGAGGGAGGCGGGACTTCGTTACGTGTACGGCGGAAACGTGCCGGGCGACGAGAGCGGAAACACCTCCTGCCACGCCTGCGGCGCCGCGCTCATCGCGCGACGGGGGTTCCAGGTGCGCGAGAACCGCCTCAGGAACGGCGCCTGCCCCGACTGCGGCGCGAGGATCGACGGGGTGTTCGCGTAGCGGTTTTTGGCCGCGGATTCGCACGGGTGGGCACCGATCCGCACGCCTCGAAATGGATCTCCCTGTCCGTGCCGATCCGCGCAAACCCGTGGCGAAAACAATGAGGATCGACAGGTACCGGTTCGGGGAGATCGTGATCGGCGGCGAGGCCTACGCCCGCGACGTCATCGTCTTCCGCGACCGCGTCGTTTCGGGGTGGCGGCGCAGGAACGGGCACTCGCTCCTGCCCGAGGATCTTCGCGACGTCGCCGCTGCCTCCCCCTCCACCCTCGTCCTCGGGCGCGGCGCGCTCGGGATGCTGCGCGTGCCGGCCGAGACCGGGCGTTACCTCGCGAAACGGGGGATCCGCCTCGTCGCCCTGCGGACGGCCGCCGCGGTCGAGGAGTACAACAGGCGCGCCGACGACCCGGGGGCTGTCGGCGCCTTCCACCTGACGTGCTGATTCCATCTGTACGCTGCAAGCTCGGAATACACGGATGGCGTATTTGCGTAGCGCGTATAGCTTATAGCGTACGGCGCATGCTACCCCTGGCAGGGCTTGAGGACCTTGGCGATCTGGCGGAGGGCGAAGCGGTGGTCGCCCTCGGAGAGGCCGGCGACGCACTCCTCGGGGACCTCGACCTGGAAACCGCGCATATACGCGTCCGCCGCGGTGTAGAGCACGCCGACCTCCGTGCATACGCCGGTGATGACGAGCTTCCTGGTCCCGAGCTTCTTCAAGAGCTTCTCGAGCTTCGTGCGGAAGAACGCCGAGTAGGTGATCTTGTCGACGATATAGTCCCGGCTCCGGGGCTTGAGTTCCGCGACCACCTCCGAGCCCGGGGACCCGTTCACGGCGTGCCGCGGCCAGACGCCGAACTCCGGGTCGTCCTTGCGGTGCCTGTCGCAGACGTAGATGATGGGAACCCGGTCGCGCGAGGCGCGGGCGAGCCGCTTTTTCAGATGCCCGATGATCCCCCTCGCGCGCGGCACCTCGAGCGGCGCCCCCTTGAGGACGAAGTCGTTGATCATGTCCACCACGAGGACCGCGGTGGTGCTCTTCATTCTCGCCGGCATGCTCGACCCCCGGTTCCAGGTAACGTGATAGCAAGAACCCCCGGCCGCGGGCAAGCGAAAAGCCACACAGTGTAGTCGTTGTATCCGACCGTAGCCGTGCAGACTGTCATGCGTCTGATCGTCTCGACAACGCCGACGGGACGATTAAAGGCATAACCTGCTGAACCATAGCACGTTGCATATAACGTCTACTGTCTATAGCTCGACCCCCTTCAGCTCGCGCAGCGTCCTCTCCCTGATCTTACCCGCCGTCGGCAGCCGCACGGCGAGCCGTCCATCGCGAATGAAACGCTTCTGCAGGTCCGCCATCCCCCCGCCGCACGCGCAGCGCGGCGCGGGATTGCGGAGCAGGACGTTACGGCGCGCGAGGCAGCGCCCGCAGCGGACGAGGCGCTTCGCCCCGGCCTGCTTCCCCCGTTTCGCAACCGGCTTCCCGTCGATCTCGACGATGTCGAGGGCGAAATCCACCACCGGGGCGGAGGCGATGCCTGTCCCCACGCCGTAGCCGTCCGCCCACGGGTTGAGCGCGAGTATCTTCCCCTCGTCAAGCCCGCCGCTCACGAGGATCTTCACGTGCCGGTAGCCGTTCAGGTCGAGCTCCCACCGGGTCTCACGGCATATCGCGGCCATGTCCCCGCGGCGCGAGGAGGGCGTGTCGAGCCGGACCGCGTGGAGCCGCTTGCCGAGCGCGCGCGCCACGCGGAGCGTCTCGAACTTCTCGTCGCCGAACGTGTCGACTAGCGCCGTGCAGCGCACCCCCTCCCCGATCACCTCCCGGAACGCCTTCGCGGCCTCGACCGTGTCGCCGAGGCACAGGATGAGCGCGTGCGGCATCGTCCCCTCCGGCTCTATGCCGAGCGCGGCCGCGGAACCGACCGTCGAGACGCCATCCGCCCCGCCGATCCAGGCGCTACGGTCGATCATCGGCGCAAGGCATGGGTGCATCCGCCTGGCGCCGAAACTCAATAGCGTCCGGTCGCCGGCGGCCTTCCGGCATCGCGCCGTCGCGGTGGCGATCCCCGACGCCTGGCAGAGGAGGCCGAGGAGCGGCGTTTCGTGGGCGCAGATCGCGCGGTACGGCCCCGAGACCGAGAAGACGGCGTCGCCGGGGCCGAAGATCGTCCCCTCCTCGATGCTCCGCACCTCGAGCGGGGCGTTCAGCCGCTCGAGCATCAGGAGGGCTTCCTCGAGGCCAGCGAAGATGGCCCACGCGCTTCCGTTGGGAAGCTCCTTCGCACGGACCTCCATCGTCACGCGCGGGTCGATGCCGCGCGCCCGCAGGATCTTGAGCGTCCGCTCGAAATAGACGTCCGTCGTCCGCCCCGCCACGACGTCCGCCTCGGATGCGATGTTGAATATACGTTTCTCTGTCATACCCCCCCACAGACGTTGTATACAATATCCTGTGCTGCAACTAATTATAGCGATATTCTCACCAGGCGAGAATATCGCTGCAATCCATTGTGCGCGAAGATGTTGGGCACAACGTCTGCACTAACGGACCGTTAGCGGCTCGCGGTCGATCCCGCCGAAGTACACCAGGTTCTCCGCCGACGTCGTCCGCACGGCGTCCACCGCCCCGCCCTCCAGCACGTATGCCCCCGCCGGGATCCCGGAGAAGCTCTCCGCCAGCACCGCGTACCCCAGGATCGGATCCACAAGCGTCGTCGTCCCCGCCTCGAACCCGAGGTACGGCGTCGGATCCGTCGTGAACCCCACGCCCGCCACGTAGTACTGCGTCGTCCCGTCCGCCATGCCGATCCGCACGAACGGGTAGCACGGAACGGGGAGCGGCCGCACGTCCGCCCACACCTCGATCCGGTCCGTCGTCGAGAACTCCACCTTCTGCGCCGTCAGGTCGATCGGCGGGGTCGCCGTCGGAACCGACGTGGGCGTCCGCGTCGGCGTCCCCGTGGACGTCGGCGTCCGCGTCGGCGCCGGGGTGAACGCGGCCTCGATGCAATAGATCACGCAATCGTCGGAACCGACCACCAGCCGGCCGTCCCCCGTGATGGCGGGCGACGACTGGCACGGGAGGTCGGTCACATAGCTCCAACTCAACGCCCCCGCCGGACCGAGAGCGTACAGCCGGTTATCGTCCGAGCCGAAGTAGATCCCGCCCCCGCTCCCGATGGCGGGCGAGGATTCGATCGGCTTGCCTGTCGCATAGCTCCATGCAAGCGTCCCGGTCGTCGTCAATGCGTAGAAACGGTTGTCACGGGAGCCGACATACACACGGCCGTCAGTGCCGAGGGAGGGGGATGACATCACGACGTCCCCCGTCGCATACGACCACACGAAGGCGCCCCACACATTCAGCGCGAAGACCCTGTGCATATTGTTGCCCGCGTAAACCCTCCCCCCGGGCGTGATGAGGGGGGAAGAAAGGATGTAGCCCGCCGCGTTATAACTCCAGGACAATCCGCCGGAGCTGTCGATGGCGTAGATCATGCCATCGAGCGAACCCGCGCATGCGCTGCCGTCGGCCGCGACGGCGGGGGACGTCTGGACGTCGCCTCCCGTGACATGCTTCCACAGCAGCGCCCCCGACGAGTCGATGCAGTACAGGGCGTTGTCGGTGGAACCGATGTAGACGGACCCGTCGCCGTCCATCCCAGGGGAGCTAAGCACCGTGTCGCCCGCCAGATAGCTCCAGGAGAGCGACCCTGCGGAATTCACCGAGCAGACCCGGTTGTCGTACGTGCCGAAATAGATCCTGCCCTCCGTGTCGACCAGGGGAGAGCACTCGATGTCCATCCCGCTAAGAGACCAGCGCAGGCTCCCCGCGGAGGTGCACGCGTAGAGGCGGTTGCCGTAACTGGCGATGTAGATCGTGCCGTCGCTCCCGATGCACGGGGAGAAGGACCCCATATTCGAGACCGTGCGGTAGCTCCACGAGAGCCGGCACGAGGGGGGCCCTGCGTAGGCGCTTCGCCCCGAGTGGAGCGCGTCGTGCCGGAACATTGGCCACGGGGAGTCGGCGGGCTGGGCGGGCGAGGGACCGGTGGGGAGCAGTACGAGCGAGAGCGCAATTGGGAGGGAGAGGATACGTTGCATGGCGGCCTCCGTGTTAGTAGACGTTGTATCCAACCAGTTGCCGGACAGTAAGTTATGGATTTAGTCGTCCCTCGCCGCTCGCCGGGACGACTAAATCCTCAACCACCTGCGCCCGTTGGAATTGCATACAACGTCTACAAGATTGTGAACGGGCTCCGCGCCAGCAGGAACGCGTCCTCCGGCTTCGTGATCGGCTGCGACGGATCGAAGAACCCCGCCATCACCTCATACGCCCCCGGAATCCCCGCCGGCACCTCCAGGTCCATCAGCGGGTACGCCATCGGGTCCAGCCGCGGCACGTTCGACGCCACCGGCACGATCTCCGGCCCCAGCGTCAGGCAGTTCAGCATCGATCCGTCCGGCAGTACCACCACCGCGTACGCCGTGAACAACCGCTCCACCGACCGGTTCAGCCGGAACGCCGCCGTGAACCGCTGCCCCGCCGTGAACTCCGTCCCGTTCAGCACCACCTCCGCCTGCGGCCCCGGAGTCGCCGTCGGCGTCCGCGTCGGCGTCCGCGTCGGCGTGGGCGTCCTCGTGGGGGTGCGGGTCGGCGTAGGCGTTATCGTGGGCGTCGGGGTGATGGTCGGCGTCGGGACCTGACCGAGGCAGTAGAAGACGTCGTCACTGGATCCGATATAGATGTTCCCATCGCTGCCAAGCGCGGGGGAGCCATCCACGTCGCCGAGCGTCGCGTAGCTCCAGTACAGCGCCCCTCCTGATCCCAGCACGTAGAGCCGGTTGTCGGTCGAGCCGAAATACACGTTCCCGTCGCTGCCGATGGCGGGATCCGACTGGATCGGATCTCCCGCGCGGTAGCTCCAGACCAGGCCGCCCGCCGAATTCACCGCGCACAGGTTGTTGTCCCCCGAACCTGTGTACAGGGTCCCATCGCCGCCGATGGCCGCGGAGGATTGCCCGCTGCCTGCGGCGTTATGACTCCATTCGAGGAGGCCGTCCGATCCCAATGCGTAGAAACCGGCAATCATGGAGCCCGAGTACACGGTGCCGTCGTCGCCGATGGAGGTGGTGCTCATCCTGCCCCACACCCCGTAACTCCACGCGAGGTCCCCGTTGGCGCCGAGGGCGAAGAGGTCCGAATCGGAATTGATATAGACACGCCCCGGAGGTACCAGCGCGACGGCGGGCGATGCACCAATTGCATTGGCGGTATCATAGCTCCAGGCGAGACCTCCGGCCGAATCGTACGCGTACAGGATATTGTCGTTGCAGCCGACGTATACCCTCCCCAGGGCCGTGATGGCGGGGCTGGAGGAAACGCCGAGAGCCGTTTCGTATGACCAGCCCATGCTCCCATCGGACTCGAGCGCGTAGAAACAATGTTGGACCCCCCCCACGTGCACTCTGCCACCGTTGCCGACGGCGGGAGAGGACTGTAATATCGAGGCGGCGCAGGACCATCGCAGGCTTCCGTCCGAATTGAATGCGTAGATACCCGGAGTGGTGCCCAGGTAGATCTCCCCATCTGCCCCCAGCGACGCGGAACTTCCATACTGGTGAGGCGCTACGTAGCTCCACACGAGGCCGGGGAACGACGGCCCCCCGTAGTCGCTCCTGCCGGTGCGCTGGTTGTTCTGCCGGAACATCGGCCACGGGGAGTCGGCGGGCTGGGCGGGCGAGGGACCGGTGGGGAGCAGTACGAGCGAGAGCGCGATTGGGAGGGAGAGGATACGTTGCATGGCGGCCTCCGTGCTAGTAGACGTTGTATCCAACCAGTTGCCGGACAGTAAGTTATGGATTTAGTCGTCCCTCGCCGCTCGCCGGGACGACTAAATCCTCAACCACCTGCGCCCGTTGGAATTGCATACAACGTCTACAAGATTGTGAACGGGCTCCGCGCCAGGAGGAACGCGTCCTCCGGCTTCGTGATCGGCTGCGACGGGTCGAAGAACCCCGCCATCACCTCGTAGCTCCCCGGAATCCCCGCCGGCACCTCCAGGTCCATCAGCGGATACGTCATCGGGTCCAGCCGCGGCACGTTCGACGCCACCGGCACGATCTCCGGCCCCAGCGTCAGGCAGTTCAGCATCGACTTGTCCGGCAGCACCACCACCGCGTACGCCGTGAACAACCGTTCCACCGACCGGTTCAATCTGAACTCCGCCTTGAACCGCTGCCCCGCGGAGAACTCCGTCCCGTTCAGCACCACCTCCGCCTGCGGCACCGGAGTCGCCGTCGGCGTCCGCGTCGGCGTACGCGTCGGCGTCGGCGTCGCCGTCGGGACGACCGGCGCCTCCGTGGGCGTGGGCGTCGGCGCCTGGCCGATACAGTAGAAGTTGTTGTCCATCGAACCGACGTACACAAGGCCGTCGCTTCCGATGATCGGCGAGGATTCCACCCCAGCGCCGGTCAGGAACGTCCACAGCAGGGCCCCGCCGGAGTCGACGGCGTATATCGAGTTGTCGGACGAGCCGATGTACACATTGCCGCTGCTCCCGATCGCGGGCGACGTGATCCTCAACGTCCCGCCGGTCTGATAACTCCACTTCAATGTCCCCGCGATGATTTTCAACGCATACAGCCGATTATCGTCGGAGCCGATGCATACGTCGCCGCCCGTCGTCAGCGCGGGGGAGGAGTAGATCGCCTTTCCCGTCCGATAGCTCCACGCGAGGCTTCCGTCGGAATCGACTGCGTAGAGGACATTGACGAGGGTTCCCACGAAAACCCTTCCGTTAACGGTGACGGCGGGAGAGCTTTGCGCGATGACGCCAGTATCATAGGACCACGTCAGCGTTCCGTCGCTCGAGAGTGCGTAGATCCTGCTGTCGGCGGATCCGAAATACACGGCGTCGGCGGTGTCGATGGCGGGGGACCCGTAAATGTCATTGCCGCTCTGATACGACCAGGTGAGCACCCCCGAGGAGGTCATCTGGTAAAGCCGGTTATCCATCGAACCGATGCAGATGCGCCCGTCGCTTCCCATCGTGGGCGCGCCGACCAGTTCTTCACCTGTCTCATAACTCCAGGAAAGCACGTGGGCGGAATCGAAGGCGTAGAGACAATTGTCGGCGGCGCCGAATCGTATGCCGTTGTTCTCATCCACCGCAGGCGAGGCCGTGTTGTTGAGCAAATCGACGTTATACGTCCATTGCAGAGCCCCCGTGTGCGTGAAGGAGAAGACGCAGTCGTCGGTCCCGATGTATACGCTGTTGTTGGTGCCGACGGCGGCAGAAGCAGTGATGACACCGGTCGTGTAGCTCCACTTGAGCAGGCATGCCGACGGTCCCTCGCACGTGCTCCTGCCGGTGTGCCGCGCGTCGTGCCGGAACATCGGCCATGGGGAGGAGGAGGGTTGCGCGAGCGAGGACCCGGCGGCGAGCGCAATGATGACCGACAAGACGAGCACGCGTTTCATGCCAGCACCTCCATCGGTTTACGTGTGTGCGGCGCGCTCCCTACCGCACCGTGAACGGGCTCCGCGCCAGGAGGAACGCGTCCTCCGGCTTCGTGATCGGCTGCGACGGATCGAAGAACCCCGCCATCACCTCGTAGCTCCCCGGAATCCCCGCCGGCACCTCCAGGTCCATCAGCGGGTACGCCATCGGGTCCAGCCGCGGCACGTTCGACGCCACCGGCACGATCTCCGGCCCCAGCGTCAGGCAGTTCAACATCGACTTTTCCGGCAGCACCACCACCGCGTACGCCGTGAACAACCGCTCCACCGACCGGTTCAATCTGAACGCCGCCGTGAACCGCTGCCCCGCCGTGAACTCCGTCCCGTTCAGCACCACCTCCGCCTGCGGCACCGGCGTCGCCGTCGGCGTCCGCGTCGGCGTACGCGTCGGCGTCGATGCCGCCGATACACTGCGCGAAATAGCTCCGCGTTTCCCGCCGTGATCCGGTCTTCATCGTGCCGGCCGCCCTTTCATAGAACGCTGTCCGTTGCCATCTCAAAGAGCACGCGTCTCCCGCCCCTTGCGAAAAGACGACGCACTGAAGCGACAACGGGAGGGAGACAAGGGGGTGTAACATATCGGAATGATCTGATAGGCCGCGGGTGAACCAGCGCGGCGTGAGGACGGCGGCTGCGCAACTCCAACCCGCTTCATATCCCGATCGCGAAACGTCTTCATCCGGCAGGTATCGGAGCAACGCTCGGGTGGCTCAATGCGCGACGAACGAGAATTGATGGCAATGGCGGCATCGATCTGTGATGCGACTCGGTGACAATGTGAATCGTCAGACTCATAGTTCTTAGAAGCCCTTTGGGGCATTACACCATCAGTCGTTTTTCAAGCTATCACCACGCTTCAGAAAATACAATCACCCGCAAGGGGGGATTTTTAGAGGGGCAATATCATTGGCCGGCATACACCCTCCGCCGATGTGTACTGATATTCACGGGCTTGGATGCATCTTCATCGCCACACATAACGCGATCCCGGAATCAAGACGATTATGCTATTACGGATTGCATCTCGGGCGCATGTCCCGCCGGTAAATGCATGATAAGATAGTTACACTTGTCGTTCTGCGCGATTCGAGAGTTTTCGCTGAATATGACGCATGGAGGAAGTGAGTTTCAAGCGATCGTCCCCCGCCAGACCCTATTCTTGAAGGTCCTCTCGTGCGCCCATACCGCAGTTCACCGACCTTGTCCGCCCCGTCTGATGGATGGAGAACGGTCGATCGAGAAGAGGTGACGGGGCGGTTCGATCCGGCATCCCGGCGCTACCGACGGCAATGCGGGGCGACCCGGCGATGGCGGAGGGGCGCCGAAGGGACTTCACAAGGGCATGTGCCCGCGGGACGGCGGACGAGAAGCGCCGGTTTGCCCGCGTATTCGTCAGGAGGATCGTGGCAACTCCGGCCGCCGGGGAGATTCAGATGCACCCGTTCGGCGATCCGACGGTGCTGGAGAGGAACGGAACGCCTGCAGGCGTTCTGACAGGCGTTTCGATCGACCTGGCAGCGGGGGCGGGGTAGCCGATTCGCACAGGGTGCCCATTCTCACGGCCTGCCGGCGCTATGCCGTGGAGGGACAGGAAGCTGGGGATATGCAGCTGCTCGACGCGGCGGTCTGAGGCACGCCGCCCCGCACGGGACTGGAAGCGGCGTCACTATCGTCGCAGTGTCACACCTCGACACGAGGGGACAGCACCGCCCCCTGTCCCCTCACCCATCACGGGGGACTAGTCGGAACGCAATCCCCTCCCGCCGCGCCGCTCCCGCGGCGAGGCGGCCGTTCACGGCGACAGCGTCGTCCTATTGGAGTTCTCTACCGGCAGGTCGGCACGCACCCATCCCGACCCGTCGCTGTAGAGGAACGCGGTGGCGAAGACCCAGTTCCCCCTGAAGTACGGGTCCGTCGGCGTGACGAACGCGAGCGTCCCGGACAGATCCACCGGCGGGAACGCCACCGCGCGCCACGTCGGGCCCTTCACCGACCCCTCGTACCGGTACGCGCCCGCCATCCCGTTCTCGAAGATGAACAGCTCTCCGCCCGCGAGCGCATCGTCGATGGAGGACGGGCCGTCGATTACGCGCGGGTTCCTTATGGCGGCCAGGTAGACGTCGACGGGCCGGGAGCGGTAGTTCCATCTCGTGAAGTCGCACGCCCAGCCGAGCGAGAGCGTCGCGCCGGGCTTGACGCCCGCGGGCGACAGGCGGAGCATGACGTAGTTCGACCGCGGCGTCGGCGTCCGCGTGGGCGTCCGGGTCGGCGTGCGCGTGGGTGTCCGGGTCACCGTGGGCGTCGGGGTGCGCGTGGGCGTGGACGTGGCGGTCCAATCGGGCGTGGGAGTCGGAGTCGGCGTATCCAGCGGGAGGGCAAACGGGTCGGTCGTGTCGTACGACCCGGGCGTTCCCGACGGGGTCGGCTGCGGCTGCACGCGGAAGTAGACGACGGGCGCCCCCCCGGGCAGGTCCGTCGCGGAGTCCCACACGTAGCTGTGCGGCGCACCACCGATGCCCGCGGAGAGGTCCGTCTCCCCGTCCCCCCCCGCTCCCATTGTGGCCGGGACGAAGGTGCTCCCGTCCGTGCTGTAGGTGAAGAGAGCCGAGGACGCGGTCGCCGGCTCCCAGTGGAAGAGCCGGTAGTCGATGAGGATGTTCCTGTCCGGCGAACTCTCGGGCGTATCCACCTCCGCCGACATATTCCCCTTCCGCACCGCCGCGCCGAGCGTGTAGAGCTTCGACAATCCCTCCATGCCCGAGCGAAGGAAGAAGTAGCTCTCGCCGAGGCGCACGGCGTCGAGGCCGTAGTTGCGCTCCGAATTCCAGTAGGACCCGCCCGAATGGATTTCGCCGATGCCGTTGATCGGCTCCTCGCGCATCGTCCAGTCGACACCGTTCGTCGAGTAGTAGGAGTATATCTGCGTATAACTGTTCTCGACCCACAGCATATACCCCTGCAATTCCCCGTCCCGGTAAACCTCCTCCAGCGCGCTTACGTGCAGGCTGGAAGAAGGTGTTGATCCCCCGGCGAACGTGATGATGTCGCGCACCTCGGCGGTGGGGACAGGCGCCGGCTGGCCGTCCCAGTGGCTTTGACGCTGCTGATCCCACGCGTACAGCTTCCAGTCGAGGCCGTTGTGCGAGATGTACATCTCGAAGTAACCCGGGTTCCCCGATGAGGTGCTATTCGAGTTCAAGTAGCATATGTACCGGTTGTTCATCGGGTTGTCGGTGTCGAGCGTGGGCGAACCCTCGGGGCGATAGAGGACATCGGGCTTCGTCATAAACTTGGTGGTCAGAGGGAGGTCGGAAACCTTGTAGTACGGCGGGCAATAGACCCCGTCGAAGGTCTCGGTCCCGGTCCAGGTGACGCCGTCGGGCGACTCGGCGTATCGGAAATAGGCGTGGTTCGAGTACCGGTTGTACCACATCTTGAACCTGATATCCGTGTCGCCGTTCATCGTGTCGCCGGCGGGGAAGCAGTTCGGATCGCAGGCGACGGCGTGGTGGCCAACGCCCCATTCCGGAGCGAGGCTCGCGAGCGGCGTGGGCGTGCCCCACGTCCGGCCGTCGGCGGAATGGGATATCCAATACGTTGCAGGAGTAGGGGTGGGAGCAGAAGGATTAGGGTTGGTGTACTCGTGTATGCTCACGAACTGCGTCCCGTCCCACGCCGTCCGGCTCTCGTAGTGCCGTTCGCCGCTGACGCCGATCGCGGGGGGCACCTCAGGACTCCAGTCGGTGTAGGTGAAATCCGTCCATAACGGCTGGGCCGGCAAACGAGCGGGCGCCGCGGCGGAGCCGAGCGCGAGCGCCGCAAAAAGATATGTCACCGCTGAATATGTCTTCATCCGAGCCCCCTTTTTCTGACGCCGCCCGCATTCCCATTCCGGCGGGCGCCCGCGGATCCGACAGCCGCGATATCCCGGCGCCTGCATCGGTCCGCCGAAGCCGCAGGGGTGATCACCGCCAACCCCACGAGGCCCACCCGTGGTCGCCGTACGCGCCGCCGGTATCCACATGGGGGAACCACGGCGGCGCCGGGTACTCGGGCGGCTGATAGTTCAGGCGGATCGGCGCGCCCGCTGTCACATCGAAAGCGCCGGAGGTTCCGTACGAGCCGTCTTCGGAGTCGGGAACCGGCTGTACCCGGAAAGTCACGCCCGTCGCCCCCGCGGGGAGGTCCGCCGCGGCGTTCCACGCGTAGACGTGCGCCGCGCCGCCGATGCCCGCGGAGAGGTCGGTGTCCCCGTCGCCCCCTGCGCCCATCGTGGCGGCTTGGTAGACGATCCCATCAGTGCTGTAGGTGAACAACGCCGACGGCGCGACCTCCTCCGTCCAGTTGAAGAGGCGGTACGACACGAGGACGGTCCCGGACGCAGGGCTCTCGGGCGTCTCCACCTCGGCCGACATCCTTCCCTTCCGGACCGCCGCCCCGAGCGTGTAGATATCGTAGGCCGTGCTCCTCCCCGAGCGAAGGAAGAAGTAGCTCTCGCCGAGGCGCACGGCGTCGAGGCCGTAGTTGCGCTCCGAATTCCAGTAGTCGTAGTACCCGTCCGAATGGATTCCGCCGATGCCGTTGATCGGCTCCTCGCGCTTCGTCCAGTCGACGCCGTCCGTGGAGTAGTAGGAGTATATCTGCGTATAACCGTTCTCGACCCACAGCATGTACCCCTGCAATTCCCCGTCTTGGTAAACCTCCTCTAGCGCGCTCACGTGCAGGCTGGAAGAAGGTGTTGATCCCCCGGCGAACGTGATGATGTCGCGCACCTCGGCGGTGGGGACCGGCGTCGGCTGGCCGTCCCAGCGGTCCTGGCTCTGCTGGTCCCATGCGTACAGCGTCCACTCGAGACCGTTGTGCGAGATGTACATCTCGAAGAAACCCGGGTTCCCCGAGACGGTGTTCGAGTTCAGAAAACATATGTACCGATTGTTCATCGGGTTGTCGGTGTCGAGCGTGAGCGAACCCTCGGGGCGGTAGAGGACGTCGGGTTTCGTCATGAATTTGGTGGTTATGGGGAGGTCGGAAACCTTGCAGTACGGCGGGCAATAGACCCCGTCGAAGGTCCCGGTCCCGCTCCAGGCGATGCCGTCGGGCGATTCGGCATATCGGAAATAGGCGTGGTTTGAGTAACGGTTGTACCACATCTTGAATTTGATATCCGTGTCGCCGTTCATCGTGTCGCCAGCGGGGAAGCAGTTCGGATCGCAGGCGACGGCGTGGTGGCCGACGGTCCATTCGGCCATAGCCGGGAGCGGCGTGGGGGTGCCCCACGTCTGGCCGTCGGCGGAGTAGGCTATCCAATAGGAGCCTTTGGCCCCCGACGGTTCGGTGTACTCGTGTATGCTCACGAACTGCGTCCCGTCCCACGCCGTCCGGCTCTCGTAGTGCCGTTCGTCGATGACGCCGATGGCGGGGGCGACGCCGGGGTTCCAGTCGGTGTAGGTGAAATCCGTCCACAACGGCTGGGCCGGCAGAAGGGCCGGCGCGGCGGCAAAGGCGAGCGCGAGCATTAGGAACAGCAGCGCGGGTAAGAGGGCTTTGTGCATCTCTCCGCCTCGTAGTAGCGCGCACCAGCGAAATTAGTATATGGATTCCATATTCTTTTGTCAATTACAACTACCTTACATATTACAGCTACCTTACAGACTGTCAACATACAGACTACAACACGCAGGGACTACACCCTGCTTGAATCGAGCGCCCCACAGGCCTATACTTGTTGCGTTGGCATGTGTGCGCCGGAGGTGTCTCATGCGACAGACGCGGTTCATCCCCGCCGTCTTCCTCGTCGCGGCTGCACTGCTCCTGTCCGCCGCCCAAACGCCGGGGCAGGAGTGCCAGACCTGGGAGTTCGACGACCCGGCGGGGTTCACGGGGAACCACGTCCTCATCGGGGACGGGGCCGCGTCCCTGCAGAAAAGCCGAGAGATCGGGGAGGAGTGGGAGGATGTATCTCTTCCCTACGGCGCAGACATCTCCCAGGTGCGCGATCTCGAGGTGCTCGCCGACGGGTGCCTCTACGCCTCCTCCTCCAGGCCCATCGCGGGCGGCCCCGAGTGCGGGGTCATCTGCAAGTCCTGCGACGGCGGCCTCACCTGGAGCTGTGCGGACCTCGAGGTGCCGGGCGTCCGGCGCTGCATGAGAATCGGCCGATTCTGGCAGGCCGCGGACGGCACCATCTACGCGGGGGGGTACGACTACTCGTTCACGACCGACAACTCGGGCGTCTGGAAGAGCGTCGACGACGGGGCGACGTGGACGCTCGTTCACGCCCTCCCCGGGACCGGATGCACGAGCGTCGTCGAGGCCGCCGACGGGGCACTCCTCGCCTCCACGCAGGGCGGCGGCACCGTGTGGCGCTGCGCCGAGCCGGTCGGCGCCCCCGGAACGTGGACCGCCGTCTTCGAAACCCCATCCATCCCGTGGGGCGGCGCGCCCGCCACGTACCCCCCCTACCCTCCCCCCGTGCTGCCCGCCTGCGACTATCTCTGGGACAACTACGGCGAGGGCTGCGGAGGAAATCCGTACACCTCCTATCCCAATCCGTACAGGCCGGACAGGACGCAGTCCCTGTTCCGGGCGGACGACGGGACGCTGTTTGTGTCGATTAACAGCGGCGCCCCGAGCATCTGGTCCGGCGGCGTCGCCGTGCGGAACTTCGCCCACATCTACCTCTCCTCGGACAACGGCCTCACCTGGCAGGACAGCGGCCCGTGGGACCCTCCGCCCGTGACCGAGCCCTACTACTGGGGCTACTGGGACGGGGCCGCGTGGGTCCAGCACCACCACCTCAACGGCTCGTTTGCCGCGGACCCGGTGCCCACGATGCAGTCGTTCCCGACCTGGGTGGACCACATCTGGCAGGACCGCGGCGGCACGATCTACGCCGCCTCATCGAGCGGCGACCCGTACCGCTCCTGGATCATCGACCCGCGCCCGGACGGCATCGTCTTCGCGTACAACCCGGTCGATAAGGTGTGGGAGGCGCTGGGGAACCTGCCGGGCCTCGGGGTCCCCCCGGGCACCGACACCTACAGCCAGAACAACGTGCTCTACTGCCACGAGATCGACGAGGACGCCGTCACCGGGCACCTCTACGCCGCCACGAGCAGCCAGGCCCTCGTCGTCCGCTCGGAAGACGGCGGCACGACGTGGGACTGGGCGATGTCGCCGCGGCCGCTGTTCGGCAAAGACGCCGCCGGCGACTTCTACTGCATCGAGGTCGCGTGCAACTCCTGCCTCTACCTCGGCTACCGTCGCTTCGGCGAGGTCTACGCGTCGCGCTCCGCCTACCACGACGACGGGTACGTACAGAATGCGGCCGGCTACGTGTACGGCGGGCCGCTCGCGCAGTTCGTGGAGACCGCCGCGGACGACAGCCACGGCACGGTCACCTACTGGCTCTCCGCCGACGGCTCGACCTGGCGCTGGTGGGACGGGAGCGGATGGGCTGCCACGACGGACCCCGCCGAGAGCAACACGGCCTCGACGGTGAACGCGCATATCGGGTCGTTCCCCTCCCCCGGGACGCTCTTCTTCCGCGCGTTCCTGCATCCGGCGACGGTGCACGGCTGCCCCAAGTCGCCCCGGCTCGCGTCGCTCGAGGTGTGCGCGGGGACGCCCACGCCGACCGTCACGCCCACCGGCACGCCGACGCCGACGCAAACCCCGGCGCCGTGCAACACGCCGCTGGAGATCGGCGACATCACTGACCTGCACATCGCTTCGACGCGTTCGAGCATCGACGGGGGATGGTTTTTCTACTTCGGCCTGGCGGACGACGTCTACTATAACCCGCTCGGGTACGTGGGCGACAACAGCAACATCTTCACGGACGGGGCCGCCTACACGCCCCAACCCGCCGGGGTGTGGGTGGGCCGCGACTCCGAGGACATCGCCATCCAGGCGGGCGACTATGTCACGGTGACCTATGACGGCGGATTGACGAAAAGGATCTACTTCCCGGCGATATACGGCGCGGACGTAACCCTCTACATCGCCCACGACGGTTCGACGTACTGGGACCTGGGACTGTGCGACCTGGCGCAAGGGGTTCCGACTCCCACCCCGACCGGCACGCCCACGGAGACGCCGACGCGGACCCCGACGCCGTGTAACACGCCGCTGGAGATCGGCGACATCACGGCGTTGCGGATCGCCGCGACGCGCGCGCAGGTCAGCTCGGGGTGGAGCTTCTACTTCGGCCTGGCGGACGACGTCTACGGGAAGCCGCTCGGGTACGTGTACGACAACAGCAACATCTTCACGGACGGGGCCGCCTACACGCCCCAACCCGCCGGGGTGTGGGTGGGCCGCGACTCCGAGGACATCGCCATCCAGGCGGGCGACTATGTCACGGTGACCTATGACGGCGGATTGACGAAAAGGATCTACTTCCCGGCGATACACGGCGATACCGTGGGCCTCTACATCGCCCACGACGGTTCGACGTACTGGGACCTGGGACTGTGCGACCTGGCGCAAGGGGTTCCGACCCCCACCCCGACCGGCACGCCCACGGAGACGCCGACGCGGACCCCGACGCCGTGTAACACGCCGCTGGAGATCGGCGACATCACGGCGTTGCGAATCGCCGCGACGCGCGCGCAGGTCAGCTCGGGGTGGAGCTTCTACTTCGGCCTGGCGGACGACGTCTACGGGAAGCCGCTCGGGTACGTGTACGACAACAGCAACATCTTCACGGACAAGGCCTCCTACGCGCCGCAGCCAGCGGGGGTGCTGGTGGGGCTGGACCAGGAGGGGATCGCCGTCCAGGCGGGCGACTACGTCACGGTAACGTACGACGGGGGCCAAACGAAGCGGGTCTACTTCCCGGCGATACACGGCGATACCGTGGGCCTCTACATCGCCCACGACGGTTCGACGTACTGGGACCGGGGGCTGTGCGACCTGGCCCAGGCAGCCCCCACCTCCACGCCCACGCCGACCCCGGAGGTCTGCTCGTGCAGGGAGGTCGCGCTCGAGGTGAGCCCCGAGACGCTGTCCCCCGGGGATTCGTTCGTCGTGTCGGTCTGTATCCCGGTGATCCCTCCCCCTCCCGTCGACATCTACTGCGTCATCCTCGGCCCCGGCGGGAGGTTTTGGTCGCTGACGCCCAACGGGGAACTGGTGGACGGCATCCGCCCGGCCGCCCGGGGGTACGCGAACGCGGACTGCTTCTGCAATCAGTTCCGGCACACCGCCTGCACCGGCCTCACCCCGGGGACCTACTCGATGTGCCTCGGCCTGATGCCCGCGGGCGCGCCGCCGGACACGCGGAAAGCCCTGGATCTCGACTGGGCGTACGTCACCGTGCGCTGACCGCAGGCGGTGCGCGCATTCGTTCCCGCGCAGGGGGTTCAGCGGCGGTTCTCCCCCCGCCCCGCCGTCCGGCGCCGCGTCGGCGCGCTATCCGTCACGATGCGGCCCCCCCTCCCCCGCGCGGCGCGAGGACAGGGACGTTTAACGCCGCATTCGATTGCGCGCGAAAAAGTTAGATACAACGTCTACGGCATGAGGGTGAAGCCGCCGGACACGATCACCGGTTTCGACGGGACGATCCAGTCGTAGGTGCGCGTGTTCAGGAACGCCGCCGCGAAGCACCACTCCAGCGTGTCGCCTATCTCTGGCACCGTGAAGACGAGCGAGCCGAGGACGATATCCCCGTTGATCCCCACCGGGAACTCCACGTTCTCGAATGTCTTGGGGGGCGGCACCCCCTCCTCGTAGCGCACCGGCTTGAACGTGTCGTCGAAGATGTAGAGCCAGCCGGTGCTCGAGGCGATCTCCTCGACCGTCACCGCGCACGAGGTCGAACCGCCCGCCGGCGGGGTGGAAGCCGGGACGCACGGGGGGTTCGCCCGCGCGGCGACGTAGATATCCACGGGGACGCCGCGGTAGCCGTACTCGTCGAGGAACACCTCCCACAGGAGGGCGACCTTGTCGCCGGGGCGGTAGATGGTCTTCCCCTGGTTGGGGAGCACCTCGAGCTCGACGTAGTTGACGAATGGCGTCGAGGTGGGGGTCGGCGTCGGGGTGGGCGTCAAGGCGGAGTTGACGGCGTAGACGTTGTTGTCGCCGGAGCCGAAATGCGCCCTGCCGTCGGAGGAGAGGCCCGGGGACGACTCGATCGCGCCGGCCGCGACATAACTCCAGAGAAGGGCGCCGGTGGAATCGAGGATGTAGAAGCTGCCGTCCCCCGATCCGAGGTACACCCTCCCGAGCGCGTCGAGGGCGGGTGAGGAGAGGATCTCGCCGGCCGTCTCGAACGACCCCCTGAGGGTGCCGTCGGAATCGAGGAGATAGACGGTCTTGAACGCGGCGAAGCAGACGCCCCCGCCGGAGCCGATCGCGGGGGAGGTGCGCACATTCCCCAGGGTGCGGAACGACCAGCCGAAGGCGCCGTCGGAACGCAGCCGATAGAGGTAAAGGTCGTCCGAGCCGACGAACACGCTCCCGTCGGTGCCGAGCGCCGGCGACGAATTGACGGCGCCGCCGGTTGCGTAGCTCCACAGGAGCGTCCCGTTCGAGTTCAGGAGGTACACGCGATTGTCCCGGGAACCGAACGCGATCCGCCCGGCGCCGCCGACTGCGGGAGAGGAATGGATCCCGCTCCCGGTCGCGTACGTCCAGCGGAGGGAGCCGCCGGAATCGAGCGCATACAGCCGGGCATCGTACGAGCCGAAATACAGGGCCCCGTCTGTCCCGAGGGCGGGCGAGGAATGCACACGGTCCCCCGTCAGATAGGACCATTGCGCCGCGCCCGCCGCACGGTCGACGGCGTACAGGGCGTTGTCCCACGAACCGATGTACACCGTGCCGGTGCCCGTGATCGCCGGGGAGGAGGATAGTTCCCCGCCCGTCGCGAAACTCCACTGCAGCGAGCCCCTGGAGCCGACCGCGTAGAGATTCGCGTCCTCCGAGCCGACGTAGACGGTCCCGTCGGAGCCCACCGCCGGGGACGAATCGACCGCCCCGCCGGTGGCGTAGGACCACTGGAACCGGGGGATCAGCGGCCCCTTGTACGGGCTCGTGCCGGTGTGGCGCGCGTCGCGGCGGAACATCGGCCACGGGAGCGGCGTCGGGGTTCTGGTCGGCGTGGGGGTGATAGTCGGGGTCGGCGTCTCGGTGGGCGTCTCCGTCGGCGTGGGAGTGTTAGTCGGGGTCGGCGTCTCGGTGGGCATGGGGGTCTCGGTCGGGGTCGGGGTTTCCATGGGCGTTTCGCTCTGCGCGCGCGCGGCGGGGCAGGCGCAGAGCAGCGCGGACGCGACGAGGGAGAAGAGGAGCGCTACGGATTTCATCCGAGACCTCCGGCACGAGGGGATTGTCCGACGCCGCGTTGTGCGATCACGGTCATGTCCCCGGATTCTTCTCGATGCAGGTGACGACCTGGCCGCCCTTGAAGATGTAGATGTCTCCGGTCGACTGGGATATGGCGATGGCGACAGCGCGCGTCGCGGCGGTGATGGCGGCCGCGCTGTAGTGCCGGGAGCCGAGCCCCTGCGGCAAGGCGGTGGGCACCATCTGCGCCGAGATGTACGCCCCGGCGGTCTCGATAACCCCGTTGGACCGGATGATGAACGCCCCGTCGAGCTGGGCGAGCTCCTTGATCGTCTCCTGCACGCCGGGGTTGAGTATCTGGCGGCTCTGCTCGGAGTGCCCCTTGAACGGGTTGATGATCATCTGCTCGACGTGCTTCATCACCTCGCGCGTGTCGCCGAGGACGAAGATCGTCCCCACCGCGTGCCCCTCGCGCCCCTCGTTCGCGATCTCGATGGCGATGCGCATCAGCTGGTCGAAGACCGTGTGATCCACCTCGTCGGTGAACTGGGCCATTTCGGGCGACGAGAGGAGGGAGAACTCCTGTTCCACGTCGATGACCGCGAGCACGTCGAGGGTGCCCCTCTCCGCCGTGCCCGACAGGAATACGATCTTGTCCCTGGGGTTGATGATCTTGCCGGAGATCGCCATGATGATGCTGACGGTGAACTGCCCGATGCGCGACAGGTTCGACGAGGGGAGCTGGATCGCGTTGCCGAACATCTCCCGGCCGCGCGCCACCAGTTCCGGGTACGCCGAGACGAGGACGACCTTGTGCGGATGCTCGGCCTTGCGCAGGGAGGCCAGGTTGACCCGGACGTCCCCGAAGACGAAGAGCGCCTTCGCGGACGTCTGCCGGGCGATCGAGAGGCCCGCCCTGATGATCGCCGAGGTGACCGGCGCGGGCTTGGCCTGCTTCTGCTCCTTCGGTTCGCGCTTCGCCATTGCAGCCTCCTTCGGATCAAGAGACACGGTTACCGCCGTTCAACCGCCAAGACCGGACACCCGGGCGCCTCCCCGCCCGAGGGCAGGCGCGACGGAGCCGCGCCTCAGTATCGCAATCCCGCCTCGCGCGCGAACTCCTCGAGCGCTTTGCGCGCCTTCGGCGCGAGGTTGCGCGGCGTGGCGACCTTGATGCGCACGAACATGTCCCCCCGCCGCCCGCCGGCCGCCGCGATCCCGCGCCCCTTCAGGCGGAGCGAGGCGCCCGTCTGCACCCCCGCGGGGACCTTCACCACCGCCGCGCCGTCCGTCGTGCGGACGCGGATCGTCGAGCCGAGCGCCGCCTGGGCGAAGTTGACCGGGACCTCGCAGTAGATATGCTCGCCCTTCCGGCCGAAAAAGCGGTGGCTCCCGAGACGCACGACGAGGATCAGATCGCCGGGCGGCCCGCCCGCGGGCCCCGGCTCGCCCTGCCCGGCGACGCGTATCTTCGATCCGTTGTCCACCCCCGGCGGGATCTTCACGGTGATGCGCCGGTGGCGGCGCACCACGCCCTGCCCCCCGCAGGCGGGGCACGGGTCGCGGATGAGCTGCCCCCTGCCGTAGCAGCGCGCGCAGGGGCGGCTGAAGGCGAACCCCCCCTGCGAGATCGAGACGGTGCCCGCCCCGCCGCAGTCGGGGCACTGCGACACGGGGGAACCGGGACGCGCCCCGGCGCCTCCGCACGCGCCGCACGATTCCTGGCGCGGGATGGTGACGGTGCGACGCCCCCCCCGGATCGCCTCCTCGAACGGGATCTCGACCTCGAAGGTGAGATCCTCGCCGCGGCGCGGCCCGTAGCGCTCCCGCCGCGCGTACGTCCCGCGGTCGAAGTACGAACTGAACAGATCGCCGAGGTCCCCGAAGCCCCCGAAGTCCTGGTAGGAGAACCCGTGCCCCCCTCCGCCGGCGCGCGCGCCACCCCCCCCGGGGTCGAACCGGAACGCCGCGTCCTTCATCTGGTCGTACTGCTTCCTCTTGGCAGGGTCCGCGAGGACATCGTACGCCTGGGATATCTCCTTGAACCGCTCCTCGGCGGCCTTGTTGCCGGGGTTGGCGTCGGGGTGGTACTTCTTGGCGAGCGCGCGGTAGGCCCGCTTGATCTCGGCGGCCGTGGCCGACTTCCCGACACCGAGTGTCTCGTACAGGTCTTTCCTGGTCATGGACGCTCAACGCGCGGGGGCCGCGAGGCCTCTCCGCCGGGCGCGGCCGCGCCCCCTCACATCAGTTGGTATTTCGGGCCGCCGCCCGCCTCGGGGCAGCGCCACCGGATGTTGCCGTACGGGTCCTTGATATCGCAGGTCTTGCAGTGCAAACAGTTCGAGAAGTTCACCTGGAGCCGGCGCTCCGCCCCCTCCCCGACGAATTCGTACACCTTGGCCGGGCAGAACCGCTGGCACGGGTTGTCGTACTCCCGGGCGCAGCGCCCGTGGCAGATGGCAAGGTCGGGCACCTCGAGATGGCACGGCTGGTCCTCCTCGTGCTCCGTGCCGGAGAAGTAGAGGTTCTCCTCGCGGGTGAACGTCAGCGTCCCGTCGCATCGCATCGGGGCGGCGCCCGTCCCGCCGCCGCGCGCGGCGACCGTCTCCAGTGTCCGCGCGTCCTCCTCGGCGCCCAGCGGATCCCGGAGCCCGCGGCCGCGGGTGAGATACTGGAGGCCCGCCGCGAGCATCCCGGGGAAGAGGCCGCGGTGGAACGCCTGATGGAAGTTCCGGACGAGCCGCATCTCCCTCCCCGCCCGCCCGCGCAGCACCCGCCTGTCGTACGCCCCGAGCGACGCTGCGGAGACGTCGTCGTTTCGCAGCGCCTCCCAGGCCGTCTCCGCCGCCGCCATCCCCGACTCCATCGCGAGGTGGATCCCCTTGACGCGCTGGGCATTCACGAACCCCGCCGCGTCGCCGACGATGAGGCAGCCGTCCGTCGAGAGGCGCGGCAGGGCGTACGCGCCGCCCTCCGGGATGGTCTTGGCGCCGTAGGCGACGCGCTCGCCCCCCTCGAGGAGCCGCGCGAGGAGCGGGTGCGTCTTGAAGCGCTGCATCGCCTCGTACGGGTCGAGCAGCGGGTCGCGGTAGTCGAGCGAAACGACGAGCCCGAGGGCGACGTGCGCGTCCCGCATATGGTAGACGAACCCGCCGCCGAACGTCTTCAGCCCGAGGGGGAACCCGATTGTGTGGCTCACGTGGCCGGGCCGGGCGCGCTCGGGCCTCACCCGCCATACCTCCTTCATCCCCAGCGCGTAGCCCTGCGGGTTTTTCCCCTCGAGGAGCCGCTTCTTGGCGGCAAGCGCCTTCGTCAGCGAGCCGCGCGTCCCCTCGGCGAGCACCGTGAGGCGGGCGCGTATCTCCGCGCCCGGCTCGAACTGTTCCTTCTCCGCGCCGGTCTTGTCGCGCCCGCGGTCCTTGCACCGCACCCCCGCGACGCGCTCCCCGTCCCAGAGGAGCTCGTCCGCGGGGAAATGGTCGAACAGGTTCGCGCCGAGCGCCTCCGCCTTCTCTCCCATCCAGCGCGTGAAGCGCGAGAGGGAGATGACCGGGTACCCCTTGTTGGCGAGCGGGGGCGGGGTGACCGGCGCCGCGACGCTCCCACGCCGGAACAGCCAGCGCACCTCGTGCGAGACCACCTCCGCCTCGATCGGGGCGCCCTGCAGGCGCCAGCCCGGCATCAAGGCGTCCATCGCGCGCGGATCGAGCACGGCGCCGGAGAGGTTGTGGGCGCCGAGGCCCGCGGACTTCTCGATCACGGCGACGAGCAGATCGCTCTTCTCCCCCGCCCCGGCCTTCGCGTTGTGCTCACCCTGGAGCTGCAGCAGCCGGATGGCGCCCGCGAGCGACGCGGGGCCGGCGCCGACGAACAGGACATCGACCTCGAGGATTTCCCTCTCCTTCGTCATAACGTCCCCCGTGGCGTCCTGCGCTGCGGGGACCCAGTATAATACACGCGCCGCATGACGGCAACAACACGCAGACGTTGCAGGCGGCCGGTTCCGGCGCGAAAAGCCGGACGGGCATTCCCGGCTGTCCCCACAGGCGAGAATACCCGTCCATTTATCCGGGCGCCGGGAGGGTGCGTGCAACATCCGCGGGGAGGGCTCCGGCCCCTACCTGACGACGAAGGAGTTCGAGTTCTCCACGGGGAGATCGGCGCGGATGAACCTCCCGGTCAGCGGATCCACGAACGCCGCCGCCCAGCAGTACCTGCCCGGCGGCGCGGTGAGCCGCAGGTTCAGCGTCCCGGAGACCGGCTGCGGCGGGAACGCGACGCGGCGCCAGGTCGGGCCGTAGACCCTCGTCTTGAATACGTAGACGTCGCGCAGCCCCTCCGTGGACAGGTAGACCCTGCCGCCGGAGAGGGCCTGGCCGAGGGTCGAGGGGCAGTCGGCGATCACCGGGTTCCAGACGAGGGCGAGGTACACGTCCACGGGGACCCCGTAATAGTTCACGTCGTCGAAGCTGCACGAGTAGTCGAGGGCGAGGTCCCCGCCGGAATCGATGACCGCGGGGCTCGTGCGCAACTCGAGGTAGTTGTCGCCGCACCAGGCGACGCAGCAGCCGCCGAACGACGGCGGGGCCGGGGTCGCCGCCGGGGTCGGGACGGGCGCGGACATCCAGTTCGTCACCTCGATCTTCCTGAGGCCGGAGGGGTACTCGGCGCCGTCAACCTCCTTGACGTCGACGAGCAGCATCCGGTTGTTCTCGGGCACGTCGTCCTCGGCCCCCCACACCGTGACGATCGCCCCGATGTAGTAGGAGCCGGAGCCGACGACGTTGGCCGGGATGGGCGAGAGGGGCCAGGTGCCGCTCCACTCCTCGTTCCGCTTCAGGTACTTCCCGCCGTCCCAGCACACCCCGCCCAGGCAGGGGTCGTCCGACGTGACGACGGTGTCCCTCGAGAGGTAGAAATACACGTAGATCTTCGTCTCGTCCGTGACGCCGCAGTTCTGCACGGTGAACGGGCCCACGCTGATCGCGCTCCCCGCCGCGGCCGTCGCGGGGGCCGAGGCGTAGCTCTCGGCGTACTGCCCCTGCCGGTACTTCAGCGGGTAGATCCCGATGTCCCTCACCGGCCGCTCCCGGTCCGGATAGGCGTCCCGGATGGTGTTGGCGTCCATCCGGGTGATCTTCATCATCCCGTAGTCGGACATGTAGTTCATCACGGAGAAGGCGTTGTGCTCGTAGGGCGAGGTGTTGAAGACGTGGTGCGCGCCCCAGGCGTGCCCGAGTTCGTGGACGGCGGTCGCCTGGATGGACGCTTTGCCGAAGTCGAACGGGTCCGCGGACCACCCGCCGGAGAACCCGTCGTTGAAGACGATGTCGACCTCGGTGAAGGTTCCGCACCCGGAAGGGGAGAAGTCTCTGCAGTCGTCGAAGACGCCGAAGCCGGACTCCGGGAACAGGATGGTCATCGCGTAGACATCGTCGCCGAACCGGATCCCGTAGCGGTCGCGCATATCCTCCGGCGAGATGGCGACCGTCATCTCGTTCTTCCCGTTGTCCGGCGCCCCCGTGCCGTAGTCCACGCACGGGTCGAAGATGTCCGCGTAGCGGCCCCAGTACAGAAGCTGGGCGGCGGCCCAGGAGCGCTCGGACTCGGTGCCGCTCCCGACGACCTCGAACCGCAGGGGCGTGCGGGGGTGGACGCCGCAGTAGCAGCCCTCGCGGTTCACCCAGGCCCCCTGCGCGAGGGCGGGGCGGGGCGGGATGATGGCGCAGGCGAGACAGAACGCCGCGAGGGGGGCCGCGGTCCTCATCGAGGCGCCCTCCCCAGGATGTAGTCGATGAACGCGCCTTTCTCCATCGGCCGGCCGCCGCGGGGCGCTTTCTCGGCCGCCGCGGGGGGCTTCCGCCCGGGGACGATCCTCCCCCCGGCGTCGCATCCATCCGGGTCAGGCGCGGAGGGGCCCTCCGGCGCCCCCGGCTCGACGAATGCGAGCCGGTCGCGCGCCGCGGGGTCCACGAGGCGCCCCCTGACGACGCGGCCGTCGGCCGCCTGCTCGACCAGGCGCCCGAAATAGTCGACGACGTAGTCCCGGCCCGCGGAGCTGTCGCGCAGTATCCGGAAGACGCCCTGCCCGTGCCCGACCGTCGGAACGGACGACCTCTCGTTGGCGAGGCCGAAGAGCAGGTACGTCTCCCCCACCTCGAGCCGCGGCGTGTCGCTGACGAGGATCGTTTTGCCGTCCGCCGTCCCGCCCGCGAAGCTCATCAGGACCGGGTCGCCGGGCTCCCCGAGGACGCGCTCCTTCACCGCGACGACGTAGTCGGTGAAGAGCATCACGCCCCGGTCGTCCCAGCGGCAGGCCCTGTCCAGGACCTCCCCGACGAAGACGAAGTCGGCCCTCGCGGGCATCTCCCCGATGGGAACGGGCGCGACCAGCGCCGAGGCGAGTGAGGGGGAGAGAAGAAACGGCAGGAGCGCGAGGACGGCCGTCTTCATGCGTCCTCCGTCAACGCGGGCGCGGAGCGCACCACGGGGCGTTCCCTACCCCGACCCGCGGCAGATCGCAGGGCGTCCCACATCCCTCTACTGTATGGTACTCCTCCACCGCCCAGAATGCAAGAGATTTTTGTGGACATTTTCCGCCTATCCGCATATCCCGGCGAGCGCGCCGCCGCGCGCATCTTTTCGGGCGCCGGCTTCACGCAACTTGCCGCGGCGGTTGCGATTGCGCGGGAATTCCCGCCCCGCCGCGCGGGCGGGAATGGCCGTGCATCAGGCTGGACGCTGGGGGGGGGTGGTGCGTACGGCGTCCGCAAAGGAAGGGGCCGGATCAAAGGGAGGAGCTTCGTTCTCATGGCGTCCCTCCTTCGGTGCGCGTTCTATTTCCGAGCATAGCCCGCGGCCGGGACTGAGTCAACAATGTTGCCCCGGGGGTGAAGAAGCGGAGAGGAGCTCCCATTTTCGTTGTTTCATCGCCTGGATTGCTTCGCCCGCGAAGACAGCGGGGGACGCGAGGTGAAGAGAGGGAAGAAGGCCGGGAGGGCGCCATCCCCCCCCCCGGGCGGGACGGAATGAGCGGGTGGATTCAGCGGGGGGGGCCGGCTTGTCTGACGCATCGCACTTGTCCGATCTTCCGACCTCTCCGAAAGGTGAAGAGTCACAAAGAGGCCGGGAGGTCGCCCTCCCGGCCCCTTGTACGGCGTTCCGATGCGCCGCCCGCTACTCGACGACGAGGGCCTTGCGGTCCACGAGGCCGAGGTACTTGAGGTCGTCCACGCTGGTCGTCGTCGCCGGGTCCACCGCGCCGCCCTCGAGGTAGTACGTCCCGGCTGGGATGCCGTTGAACTGGAGGTTCTGGAGGACCGGGTAGTCGAAGACCTCGGGCAGGGCGATGGGCCCCGCGGCGAGGCCGAGGTACGGCGTCACGGCCGGGACGAACCCCGCGCCCCGCTGGTAGTAGAGCGCCGAGCCGTCCGGCCGGATGACCCTGACGAACGGGTAGCACGGCGTGGATGACGCGGTCACGTTCGCCGTGACGTTGATGATGTCGGTCTGGCGGAACGACTTCTTGTCGGGCCTCAGGTCCACCGGCAGCGACCCGATTTCGAAGGCGAAGTTGATGGGATCGAACTCATAGCAGGCCTCGACAAGATAGAAGAGCGGACTCCACGGATCGGAGCCCATAAAGTTCAACTCGTGCCCCGTGCCGAGTAAGTCGGCGGGCGGCGTGTTCAGCCATTCCCAGTATTGGAACCCGCTTCCGATGGACGAGGCCGGATCGTCGTTGAATTGCGCGGAGACCTGGAGCCAGTAGATCTCGCCCGCGGTCTGCGCCCACGGATATACCATCGCCTGGTAACTGAAGATGTGGTGATAGACGCCCCCCGCGTACACCGTCCCCGCGTACGCCTCGTTGCAGTCGGCGAGGGGGACGCTGGCCTCGTTGAAGCCGCCGCCGGGCTTCGAGTCCAGGGGGTCGAAGGCGTCGTTCAGGTACTGGTTCAACGTGAAGCCGTTCGGCCGGAGCCCCGTCGGAGGGCTCACCGGGCCGGGGGTGCCGTTCTCGTACCCTTCGTACTCGCCCCACCACCTGATTACGTTGATCGGCTGGCCGTCCGGGCACCTCCAATCGTCCGCGGAAACGTAGCTGGTTCCCCCGTCGAAGCACACCTGCGACATCCAGCCGTCCGGGCAGGTCATATCCACCGGCTGCCTCCAGCCCCCCGCCGCCGCGGCGCCGGCCACCGCGAGCGCGCACAACGCGACAGCGAACATCGGCGTCCTACTCATAGGCATTCCCCTCCTTTTGTGTCCCCGGGCCGCCCGTCGCGCCGCCCCGAGGCGGATCGCGGGTCGTCCCACATCCCACGGCTTCAAGGAACTCTTCAACCGCCCCGAAGGCAAGCGGCTTCCGCGTGGACATTTTTGCCACATCCGCATATCCCGGTGCGCGCCCCGTTCGGCGGGTGAGAATACCAGCCCATCTATTTGGGCGCGATCGCGTTGCGTACAACATCTGCAAAGGAAGAGGCCGGGAGGTCGCCCCCCCGGCCCCTTCGCCATGCGACCTTCGTCCGCGCGGCGCGCTACTCGATGACGAGCGGCGTGCTGTCGACGATGCCGATGTACTGCAGGTCGTTGATGTCCGTCGTCACCGGATCCACCGCGCCACCCTCGAGACGGTACGTCCCCTTGGGCATATTTTCGAATCGCGCGTTGGGCAGGATCGAGTAGTCGTCGATCTTCGGCAGCGCGATCGGCCCCGCCTCGATGCCGAGGTACGGCGCCACGGACGGCACGAACCCGGAGGCCTGGGTCAGGTAGAGCACCGATTTATTGGGCTGGACTATCCTGACGAACGGCCAGCACGGCGTGGCGGTCGCCGCCACGTCGGCCGTGACGCTGATCGAGTCGCTCTGCCGGAACGTCGGTTTGTTCGCCGCCAGCCCAACCGGCATCGTCCCGATCTCGAAGGCAAAGTTGTTCTTCTCCGACGGGTCGTCGATCCATATGGGGTTCCACGTGATTCCATCGGCGGAGTCGTGCCCCGTGCCGAGGAAGTCGCCCGGCGGCGTGCTCATCCAGCCCCAGTGCGCATACCCGTCGAGATCCCATTCGATCGGTCTTGAGTATTTCGCCTGCACGCTGAGCCAGTAGACGCTGCCCTTCGTCTGCGTCCACGGCTGCGCCAGTGTGGCCTGGTAGGAGAAGACGTGCCGGGAGAACCCGCCCTCTATCGCGGCCATCCCGACGTGCGTCTGCCTGCACTGGGCGCGGGGCACCTCGACCGTCTTGAGGAGCGTTCCCGGCTGCCCGTTGTTGTCGGCGTACTGCCTCAGGATGAACGCGGTCGGCTGAAACCCCGGCGGGGCGACCACGCCCGGCATCCCATCTGCATAGGGATGGTAGTTCCCCCACCACTTCACGGCGACGATCGGCTGGCCGTCCGTGCACTTCCAATCGTCTGCGACCCTGGTGCCGCCGTTTGGATCCACCAGCGAGGGCCATTCGAATGAATTCGTCATAGCCACCGGTTGAATCACGCTCCCCGCCATGGCGGAGGCGCACATCGCGAGCGCCGCCGCCGCCACCGCACAGATCACCACCCTATTCATTCCGCACCTCCCCCAATCCGTTTGTACGCCTCTCCCAGCTTTACTGTCCATGCGCCTCCTCTATCTGAACCGCCGTAGCGGAACGCGCGAAGCCTGTGAATCACACTACCCGTTCCCCCCCGAGAAAAGCAAGAGTTATCTTTCTCAAAACGATTGGATCGAAAAGGTTACCTTTTACTTTGCCCCTGTCCCGCCCGCCAACGGGCGAACAGCGAGCCGTCGAGCGGCTGCGTCCATGCGGGCGCAGGGGCGCGTCTTTGCCGGCCGGCGGAACTAGCATGACAAGGGCGCCGCGATGCTGAAAGAGGGGGTGCGCGGCGGCCTCGTTCAGGTGTATACTCTCCCCGTGAAACACGCATTCCCGCCCCTCGCCGCCGCCGCGCTCGCCCTCGACGTCCTCGCCGGGTGCGCCGCCCCGAAGGTCTGGATCACCGTCGTCCCCCGCTTCGACTCCCGGGCCATCTCTACCGTGGCCGTCCTGCCGTTCGAGAACCGCTCCGACGACCCGGACGCCGGGAAGGTCGCCGCGGAGAAGCTCGCCCGCCTCCTCGATCAGCGAAGCGCCTGGAGGGTGATCACCTGGCGCGACCTCGGCCCCGACGCCGCGGACGACCTCTTCCCGGGCGGGAAACTCGACTTCGCGCGCGCCACAGCCCTCGCGCGGGCGCACGGGGCGGACGCCGTCCTCACCGGCGCGGTCCTCCAGTACGGATCCGACCAGTCGCACGAGGTCCGGCTCGCCAACGTCCCGTTCCACGACGTGAGCGCGCTGCAGGGGGGCCAGGCGTTCGACGACGAGCCGATCGACTGGTACCAGCTGGACGCGGCGGCCGAGTTCTCCGTCGCCCTCCTCGACGCCGCCGACGGGCGGGCGCTCTGGACCGACTCGCGGACCGGCACCGCGTCCGACCGCGGCGCGCCGCCGCGCCTGACCGGCGCGGAACTGCTCGACCGGGCGGCGGACGCCGCCGCGCGGAAGCTTCTCCTCGGCTTCGTCCCCCACCGGGAAAGCGTCCAGCTCCCGCCGGGCTGCCTCGTGACCTGCGCCGACTTCATCGACCACCCGGTCGACATCCGCTCCCGGTTCACGACCGGAGACCCCGCGCTCTACGCCGTCCTCGAGCTGGGGAGCATCTTCGCGGGCAAGGAGATCGTCCTCTCGCTGCGAAAGCCCTCCGCGAACTCGCTCGTGCGGGAGCACCGCTTCGTTTGGGACGATGCGCAGGAGAGCCGCGCCTTCAGGCAGGAGACCGCGGCGCTCGCCGACGAGGCCGGGTACGGGCGCTACCGCGTCGCCTGCGCGGTCGAGGGGCGGGAGATCGCCCGCGCCGACTTCACCCTGGAACCCGCGCCGTAGCGCCTCCGCCTCCCGAGAATACCGAGAATACCGTGTTGCCCGACCGCGCCCCGTTGTGGTATTCTCCGGCAGAGGGTTGCGGGGTTCACGCCCACCCGATCGGAGAAAGACGATGAGCGACCGATTCGACCAGGTGATGCAGCAGTACCTCCTCCCGATGGAGAAGCTCTCCTACGGGCCCGTCGACTCCACCTACTTCCTCCACAAGAAAGGCGGCCTCGTCTACTGCGAGGGGTACGCTCATCCCCCGGACGGTTTCTACGGCGCCCTGATCAAATACCCGGACCCGAAGGGGCATATCGACATCTTCGGCAGGAAATTCAACTGGACGCACCGTCGCTACGAAAACGGGGAGCTGGTCATCATCCCCGGCGACGAGCAGGTCCGACGGATGATCGAGATCTACCCGGAGCTCGCGTCGCGCCCCCCCCTGCCGCTCTTCGCCGACCATTTCTGCCACTTCCTCTTCAGCGAGATGCAGGGGTTCTTCGACAGCAGGCGCTCGCTGGAGCTCCTCTGCAGGGAGAACCAGCGGCTCCGCGAGGTCGTCGACTCCCTGCACGAGCTTCTCGGGGTGCCGCGCGAGCGGATCGGCTGTTCGGGCTCGCTCGCCTACGGCTACTACGAGGAGCCGCTCGAGGACGTCGACGCGACCTTCTTCGGGACCGTCGAGCAGAACTTCGACGTGGTGCTCCGCATCGCGGAGCTTCTGAAGCGCGAACCGGAGCGGGAGGTCAGGGAGCTCGGCAAGTCGTGGCCGCTGCGCTTCAAGCACATGGGCACCCTGGTCTGCCCCTTCTTCCGGTACGCGGACCCGGCGGAGATCCCGTACCTGAACTGCACGATGGAGCTCCTCGCCCCGTCGGTCTCGATCACCGGCACGGTCGCCGACGGCCGCCACACCCCGTACCTCCCCGCCGTCTTGCCGTTGGAGGACGTCAGGGCCGACGGGAAGGCGCGCCTCCCGATCGAGGTCGTGATCTACGACGGGGCCCAGCGCGGCGAGTATCTCAAGGGCGACCGCGTCTGGGTGAAGGGCCGGCTCGTGAAGGTCGCTCGGGGCGGGCGCGCGCACGAGGCGGCGCTGGTCACGAAGCCCGAGGAGATCGGGAAGCGGTAGGCGCCCGCAGGGGAGAGACGTGGAATACCTCGCGCTTGCGCGAAAGAGCCGCCAGGCCGCGGTCTACGAGCTCAAGGGGGAGTACGGCGACAGCCTCACGCGCTACATCGCCTCGACCCCCCAGAGCCGCCTCCTGCTCAACAGCCCCGAGATCGTCGGCGTCCGCTACACCGACCTCCTCGAGGACGCGGTCGTCGCGGTGCTGGCCAACCTCCCCGCGGCCTCCTCGCTCCGCCGGCTCGATCCGCGCACGATCGGCGTCATCCACTTCCTCCGCGGGAGCCTGAACTTCGGCATGCGGCGCGCCCTCGCGCGCGCCTACGGCTTCAACGTCCACTGCTCCTCCTTCATCACCTCGCAGCGCGAGCGCGACGCCTACGGGCGCTGGTTCATCAAGGACAACCAGTACCGGAAGATCGCCATCCCCCCCCACGCCACCCTCTTCTTCGCCGATGTCATCGCGACCGGCGTCACGATCTCAAACGGGCTGGAGATCATCGTCCAGCTCGCCAAGAACAGCGGCGCCCCCATCCGGCAGATCGTCTTCTTCACCATCGGCTGCCACAAGCTCGAGAAGCTCCTCAGGGAGTACAGCCGCCGGCTGAAGGAGATCTTCCCCGGCTACGAGCGCACCGTCGCCGTGTACCTCGAGGGGAAGTTCCACCTCGCCGACTCGAAGACCGCGGTGCGTATCAAGCTCCAGGGGACCGACCTGATGCGGCACCCGGCCATCCTCGCGCCGGAGTTCGAGCTCGCGCAGTACGAACGCCTCTCCTCCGCGCTCGAGCGGTGCGTGGTCTACGACGCGGGGACCCGCGCCTTCGACGCCGACGACTACCTGCGGAAGCTCGAGGCGTACTGGGAGGAGGTGCGCCGTCAGGCGGGGAAGGGCTGGACGCTCGAGGAGGCGCTCCGGGAGCGGTGGCCCGAGGAGGAGTACCGGCTGCCGTACGACCGGTTCAGGGCGGCGAAGACGGCGCAGTGGCGCGGCGTCGGGGACGCGTTCCTCAGGAGACTGCACGGCGCCTTCAAGGCCCGCTGGACGAAAGGGTTCGCGCACCGGGCGGGAACGCCGAAGGCGCTCGCCGAGCTCTGCTCCCTCCGCCTCAGAGAGATCGCCCGAGCCCGCTGAGCAGCGCCTCCCGCATCTCGTCGACCGGCGCCTCCACCCCCAGCCAGACCCGCTCCTGCTCCGCCGCCTGCCAGAGCAGCATCTCCGTCCCGGGGATCGCGACCGCCCCGGCCGCGCGGGCGTCGGCGAGGAGGCGCGTCTCGATCGGATTGTAGACGATCTCCAGCACGGAGAGGCCCGGCCTCAGGAACTCCCGCCGGATGGGGCTCTCCCCCGTCTTCGGATGCATCCCGACCGATGTCGCGTTGACGAGGATGCCGGCGGAGGCGACCGCCTCCGCGAGCGCCGGGCCGGCGGCGGGGATGACGGCGATCCTCCGTTCGGCGCCGCACGCCCGCGCGAGGTCGTCGCGCAGCCGCTCCGCGCGCGCCGGCGTCCGGTTCGCGATCGCGACGGAGGCCGCCCCGCCGCGCAGGAGCCCCCAGCAGATCGCCCGCGCCGCGCCGCCCGCGCCCAGGATCACCGCCCGGGCGCCCGCCACGGCGACCTTCGCCTCCGCGAGCGCGCGCAGCGCCCCCGGCGCGTCGGTGTTGCACGCCGCCAGGCCCCCGTCCTCGCCGACCGTGACGGTGTTCGCCGCGCCGATCGCGGCGGCGTCCGGCGCGACCGTCGCACAGCGGGCGAGGACCGCGCACTTGTGCGGGATGGTGACGGCGAGGCCGCGGAGCCCCGACGCGGGCAGCGCGCGGATGAACGCGTCGAGGCCGTCCGGGGGGACGGGGATCGACTCGAACCGGCAGGGGAGCCCCAGCGCCCTGAACGAGGCGTTGTGGACGGCCGGCGACATCGAGTGGCCGAGCGGCCATCCTATGACGGCGTAGCGTCTCATCGGCGTACGGAGGTCAGCGGCCCCCCTCCCCGCGGGCGCCGGGGGCGGCGAGCTCCATCGACGCGCCGCAGCGCCGCATCAGATCGACGAAGGTCGGGAAGGTGACGCGCACCGCCTCGGCGGTGTCCACGACGGTTTCGCCCTCCGCCGCGAGCCCCGCGACGGCGAGCGCCATCACCACGCGGTGGTCGCCGTGGCCGCTCACCCGGGCGCCGCGGAGGGGGCGGCCGCGGATCACGAGGCCGTCCTGGAGCTCCTCCACGTCCGCGCCCATTTTCGCCAGCTCCCGCGCCATCACCGCGATGCGGTCGGTCTCCTTGAGGCGCGCCTGCGGCACGTTGCGGAGGCGGGTCTCGCCGGAGGCGAAGCAGGCGGCGGCCGCGAGCGCGGGCAGGGCGTCGGGGGTGGCGTTGAGGTCGAACTCGGCCCCCCGCAGGTCGCCCCCGCGGATCCGCAGCCCCCCGGGGACCGGCTCGACCTTTGCGCCCATCTCGGCGAGCATCCCGACCACCGCCCGGTCGCCCTGGACATCCGCCGTGTCGAGGCCGCGCACCAGGAGCTCGGAACCGGTCGCCGCCGCCGCGCAGAGGAAGAAGGTCGCCGAGGAGAAGTCCCCGGGGATGCGGCGCTCGAACGCGCGGTACCCCTGCCCGCCCCTGACGGAAAAGCGCTCCCACCCGCGCCGCTCCCAGACGACCCCCAGCCCCTCGAGCCACGCGAGCGTCATCTCGACGTACGGGGCCTCGTTCAGCTGGAGGACGCGGATCTCGGTGTCCCGCTCCGCCAGCGGGGCGGAGACGAGCAGGGAGGAGAGGAACTGCGAGGTGACCGCGCGGATCTCGGTGCGCCCGCCGGTGATCCGCCCCCGGAGCGCCGCCGGCGCGCAGCCGTTCCCGCGCGCGCAGAACCCCTCGGCCCCCAGGAGCCGGTACGCGTCGATGAGCGGCTGGAGCGGGCGGCGTTTCGTCTGCTCGTCGCCGGTGAAGAACGTCCACCCGTCGCAGAGCGCGGCGACGCCGAGGAAGATGCGGAGCGTGGTGCCGGAGTTGCCGACGTCGACGACGTCGACGGGGAGGACGGGGCGGCCCGCGGTCCCCGTGACGATCCACTCCTCGCCCGCGGAGACCTCGGCGCCGAAGAGACGGGCGGCGTCGAGCGCGGCGCGCGTGTCGGAGGAGTCGAGCGGGGCGACGATCCTCGAGGTCCCCGAGGCGAGGGAGGCGAGGACGACCGCCCGGATCGTATGCGACTTCGACCCGGGGATCTCCACCTCGCCGGCAAGGCGCGACGGCGCGACGACAAGCTGCATCGGCGGCTCCCTCCCGGAAAAGTATAGCACAGGACCGGCCGAAACCCGCAGGCCCTATGCCGCCCCGGACGCCGTCGCGAGGTCCGCGATGCGGCAGACAAGTTCCGCGTACGACAGGCCGGCCGCCGCGGCGGAGCGCGCGAACCCGGCGTCGGGGGCGATGCAGGGGTTCGGGTTCACCTCGAGGACGTACGGAACGCCGTCGCGGCCGAGCCGCAGGTCCACCCGCGCGTAGCCGCGGCAGGAGAGGAGCCGGAACGCCGCGAGCGCGACCCGCTTCAGTCGCCGCGCCTCGGACGGCGACAGCGAAGCCGGGCACCGGGGCACCGTCCGGGCGTACTCCCGGCTCCCGGGGATCCACTTCGCCCGATAGCCGCAGATGCGCGGGGCGCCCGCGGGCAGGCGCCCCATCTCGATCTCCGAGACGGGGAGGGCGACAGGGTCGCCCGCGCCGAGTATCGCCACGTTCAGCTCGCGCCCGTCCACATACTCCTCCACGAGCGCGGGCTGGCGGTAGCGCGCCTGCACCCGCCGGCATCGCGCCGCGAGCTCCGCGGGGTTCCGCACGAAGGCGGAGGGGCCGATGCCGATGCTCGCGTCCTCGCGGACCGGCTTCACGAAGAGCGGGTACCGCATCCCCCGGGGAAGCCTCCGGGGCGGCTCGCCCGCGCAGACGAAATGCGGCGGCGTCGGAACGTTCCCGGCCGACAGGAGCGTCTTGGCGAGCGCCTTGTCGAGCGCAAGGCCGAGCGCCAGCGGCCCGCTGCCGGTGTACGGCAGGCCGAGGAGCTCGAGCAGGGCGCAGGCGTGCATCTCGAGGCGGCTTTCGCCCCGCGCCCCCTCGAGGAGGTTGAAGACGAGGCGCGGGCGCGCGGCGGCGAGGCGGCGAAGGAACGCCGCCGGGCTCCGCCGCATCGGCGCGAGGAACGCCCGCCGGCCCGCCGCGAGGAGCGCGTCCCGCACGGCGCGCGCGTCGCGGGCGACGCTCTCATTCGCCTCGGCCTCCGCGGCGGGGATCCCGCCCCGCGGGTGATACCCGTTGTAGACCACGGCGATGCCGCCGCTGCGCCTCCCGCCCACCTGTTCCTCCCCCGCTCGGTTCGATGCGCGCTTGAGTATACCGCGCGGTTGGAACCGGCTCCAGACGAAAAGAGCCGCCGCGACGGCGGCGCCGTGTCCGCCCCCACTCCGCGTCCCGTCCCCGCACCCCGGCTCGGTATCGGTTGCCTGTTTCCGCCCGACGTGGTATAGTGCGGTGTGAGCGGTCGGTCCCTCCCCGCGAACGGGGGCCGCCTCGTCACTCCATGCAGAGAGGTGTAGCCATGCGCACGCGTACAGTCGCCGCCGCCGCCGCCGTCGCCCTCCTCGCTGCCGCCGAGGTTTCCGCGCAGTGGGACGCCTACCGCTGGGACTCGGGCTCCTGGGTCCCCCGCAGGGACAGCAACGCCCCGTCGAGGCGGGGCCCAATCCGCCACCCGTCGTACCGAGGCGTACGGGGCCCGATCCAGCACCGGCGGGCGGTCACGCGGGGCCCGGTGACGCGGGGGCCGTTGACGCCCCGGGGACCCGTCGGGCAGCGCGGACCCTCCGGCGAATGGGCCCAGCCGTACGGTTCCCGCTCGGCCGACTACCGGTACTATGACTACGCGATCAGCGACGGCGCCAGACGCTACACCCACACCCCGGGGATCAAAGAGTGAAGGCGGGAGGAGCAGACGACGGCACCGATGGATGCGCGCACGATTGCGGAGATGCAGCGGCGGTTGACGCTGCTCCAGGAGGAGATGACGGGGCAGGTGGCGAATCGCCAGCGCGACGCGCTCAGCCGATCGCCGCGGGAGCAGTCGGGCGACCTCTCCGGGTACTCGATCCACCTCGCCGACTCGGCGAGCGACTCCTACGACCGCGAGTTCTCCATCTCGCTCGCCTCCCGCGAGCAGCGGATCCTCAACGACGTGAACGCCGCCCTGTCGAAGATACGCAACGGGGAGTACGGGACCTGCGAGCTCTGCGCCCGGACGATCGACGAAACGCGCCTGGCGGCAATGCCCTACGCGCGGCTCTGCCTCGCGTGCAAGGAGCGCCAGGAAAAGCCCCGGAAACCCGGATGAACCGCCCCGCCGCGCCCGCCTTTGTCCCGATCCTCGTCGCCGTTGCGATCGCCGGCGGCTTCCCGTCTCCCGCGGCCGCGGCTCCCGAGACGCGTCCGGTGCGCACCATCGAGGCCGCCATCCGCTCGATCGACGCCGCGGGCGGCCTTCTCTCCGTCGAGGCACGCGGCGGCGAACGCGCCGCCTTCTCGCTGCACGAGACGGACACCGTCATCTTCCGGGGGATACGGGCGCTCGGCGTCGACGAGCTCTCGGAGGGGATGCGGGTTGAGATCGACTACCGCGACGCGTCCGGCGGGGAGCCGCCGCGCGCGTTGTGGATCGAGGTTCACGAGGACGCGGCGCGCGGCGGCGTGTTCAGAGCGGCCGCGCCCGCCTCGAAAACGGTTCGTTAGGTTTCGGGCGCGGGAGCCCGGGCCTGTCGAAGAAAGGAAGGGGAAGCGATGCCGGGCGAGTATATGACAATCGAGGATGCCGCAAAATTCCTGAACATGAGCGAGGGGGCGTTCAAGCTTCTCGTCGAGAAAGGGATATCCTCGCGCGACAAGAACGGGAAGGTGATGGTCAAGACGGCCGAGATCAGGGAGTGGCTCCACCGGGGGATCCGCTACTTCGACCCGGACCAGCTCAAGGTGCTCGAGAGCGACTACAGCGGGAAGTCGACCCGCATCGCGCCGCTCCTCGACCCGCGCTGCATCAAGATGAAGCTCACCGGCGTGACGAAGACCGGCGTCATCGCCGAGCTCGTCGACATGCTTGTCGAGCGCGGCGGCGTGGACCCCAAACACCGCGAACGGGTGATGACGGCCGTCATCGAGCGCGAGCGGATGTGCAGCACCGCGCTCGCGGACGGCGTCGCGATCCCCCACCCGCGGGAGCCGCTCACCGGCATCATCAAGAAGACCCGCCTGGTGCTCGGCCTCTCCTGGCGGGGGATAGACCTCGAGGCGTTCGACGGCCAGCTCACGCACGTGGTCGTCCTCCTATGCACGACGCGCATCGACACGCACCTCCAGATACTCGCGAGCCTCACGAAACTGCTTCGCAGCATGCGCCTGCGCGTGGCGATGTGCCGGGCCAAGGATGAGCAGGCGGCCATCGACGTCCTGGACGCGTTCGAGAAGCAGCTCCACGGCTCCTGACAGCCGCGGCCTCGTTTTCGCGGAGTCCCGGCACGGATTTCGCCGGACGCATCATCCCCGGCGGGCCCGCAGCTGCCGGCGCTTTTTCGTATACGCGATCATTTTTTTGTTGACATATAGGTGTCATAGCACTAATATGCCTTAGGATTTGGCATTTTTTTTTGCCAGTGCAGACATAACTATGTATTTGCGCCGATATGTCATTGAATGATTCACTGCGCGGGCGGCGCACGCCCCGCGCACGAGCAGACGAAAGGCACGCGCGTCTATGAAGAAGAGAACGACGATCTATATGGACGAGGAGCTTCACAAGAAGGTGCGGATGCTGGCGATCCGGGAGAACACGACGATGGCGAGGATCTTCGTCCACGCGCTGCGGCGCTACCTCGCCGAGCTGCAGGAGGACCCGCGGCAGGAGAAGTTCCCCCAGTTGCTGACCTCCCCGGAAAAGGCGATCCGCTGAAAGGCCGGGCCATGCGCGTCGCGCTCACCTACAACCTCAAGCCGCAGGCCTCGACGGCCCCGCGCCCCGACTATTTCGCCGAGTGGGACGACTCCGCCACCATCGAGGCCGTCTCGACGGCGCTCGCGGGCGGGGGGCGGGAGGTCGTCGGGATCGAGGCGGACCGCGACCTCGCGGAGAAGCTGAAGCGGGTGCGCCCCGACATCGTCTTCAACATCGCCGAGGGGATCGATTCCCCCAGCAGGGAGTCGCAGGTCCCGGTCATCTGCGAGATGCTGGAGATCCCGTACACCGGTTCGGACGCGTTCACCCTCGCGGCCTGCCTGAACAAGGCGCGCGCCAAGGAGATCATGTCGTTCCACCGCGTCTCCACGCCGCCGTTCCGGGTGATGGCCTCCCCGGACGAACCGCTGAACGGGATGCGTTTCCCGGTCATCGTGAAGCCGCTCTGGGAGGGGTCGAGCATGGGCATCCGCGACGACGCGGTGGTGGAGACGGCGGATGCGCTCCCCGCGCGCCTGGGGCGGATCCTCGAGGAGTACCGGCAGCCGGCGCTCGTCGAATCGTATCTCGACGGCAGGGAGTTCACCGCCGCCTTGTTGGGCAACGGCGACGAGGTGCGGGTGCTGCCGCTCGTGGAGATCGACTTCGCGACGCTCCCCGCGGGGGCGCGGCGCATCTACTCCTGGGAGGCCAAGTGGGTCTGGGACCGTCCCGAGGCGCCGCTGAAAATCTTCTCGTGCCCGGCGGCCGTGAAGGTCGGCCTGCGGCGCGACATCGAGGAGGTCTGCACGCGGGCGTACCGGGCGCTCGGCTGCCGGGACTGGTGCCGCATCGACGTTCGCCTGGACGGCGACGCGGCGCCCCACGTGATCGAGCTCAACCCCCTGCCGGGGATCCTCCCCGACCCGGATGAGAACTCCTGCTTCCCAAAGGCGGCGCGGGCCGCCGGGATGAACTACGGGGAGCTGGTGCGGGAGGTGCTCCGTATCGCCTGCAGGCGCTGCGGGCTGAACGGGGAGGGGGCGCGATGACGGCGCCGCCTATCCGCCCCGCGGAGCCGGGGGATCGGGCGGAGATCGAGCGTCTCCTCTCCGCGGCGAAGGAGTTCAGGGCGGAGGAGGTCGCGTGCGCGCTCGAGCTGTTCGACGAGTCGTGCGCGGGCGGCGACGGCGACGAGGAGTACCACGTCCTCTGCGCCGAGGCGGAGGGGGGCGGGATCGCGGGCTTCGCCTGCTGGGGGAAGACCCCGCTGACGCGGGCCACGGCCGATCTGTACTGGATCGCCACGGACCCGGCGAGACGGCGGAGCGGCGTGGGGAGACGTCTGCTGCGGCAGGTCGAGCAGGCGCTCGCGGAACGGGCGATAGCCCTCCTCGTCGCGGAGACGTCGTCGCTCCCCTCCTACGCGCATGCGCGGGCGTTCTACGAGAAGGAGGGATTCGCGGAGGAGTCGCGCATCAGGGATTTCTACGCGCCCGGCGACGACCGGGTGATCTACTGCAAGAGGCTATGAAAACCATACCGACCGCCCCCCGCACGCGGGGGACGCAGAAGGAGGAGGTCACGTTGCCTACGCGACCCGTTGGCGCGATCTGGAAGGATGTCCCGGAGACGGACTGGAACAACTGGAAATGGCAGATGCGGCACCGGGTCGTCACCCTCGCCGAGCTCTCCCGCCTGATCCCCCTCACCAAGGACGAGGAGGCGGGCATCCGGCGCGAGGCGAACAGGCTGCCGATGGCGATCCCCCCGCACTTCCTCTCGCTCATCGACCCCGACAACCCGGAGTGCCCGCTGCGGAGGCAGGTGATCCCCCGCATCGAGGAGCATTTTGCCTGCTCGCGCGACATGGAGGACCCGTGCGGGGAGGAGAAGGACTCCCCGGTCCCGCGGGTCGTCCACCGTTACCCGGACCGCGTCCTCCTCATCGCGACCGAGGCGTGCGTCTCCTACTGCCGCTACTGCACCCGCAAGCGCATCGTGGGCACCACGCAGCACAGCATCAGCGCCGACGAGCTCGCGCGGGCCTGCGACTACATCGCGGGTAACCGGAAGATCCGCGACGTCCTCGTCTCGGGGGGCGACCCGCTCGTCTTCTGCGACGACCGGCTCGAGGGGATCCTCAAGGCGCTCCGCGCCATCAAGCACGTGGAGGTCATCCGGATCGGGACGCGCGCGCCGGTCTTCCTCCCCCAGCGCATCACCCCGGAGCTCGTGGCGATGCTGCGGAAATACCACCCGCTCTACATGAGCATCCACTTCTCGCACCCGCGCGAGCTCAGCCCCGCGACCGTGCGGGCCTGCGAGATGCTCGCCGACGCCGGCATCCCGCTCGGGAGCCAGACCGTCATCCTCAAGGGGGTCAACGACAACCCGCCGACGGTGAAGCGGCTGATGCACGAGCTCATGCGGGCGCGCGTGCGGCCGTACTACCTGTACCAGTGCGACCTCGCGGTCGGCACGGAGCATTTCCGCACGCCGATCTCCACCGGCATCAACATCATCGAGAAGCTGCGCGGCCACACCTCCGGCTACGCGGTGCCGACCTTCGTGGTGGACGCCCCGGGGGGCGGCGGCAAGATCCCGCTCGGCCCGAGCTACTTCATCTCCATCGTCGAGGGGCGGGTGGTGCTGAGGAACTACGAGGGGAAGATCTTCGAGTATCCGGAGCCGATGGACGCGCGGCGGCTCAAGGTGAAGCTCCGGAGGGAGGAGATCTCGGAGAGGAGCCGCCCGCTGCTGGTGTCGTGAGGGGCGTTTCTTTTCGATAATTGCACGTTGACAAGCCCCGGCCGCGGTAGTACCTTACCGGCAGGGTTGGGCATTGCGTATGCGCGCGGAAGGAGGTGGCGGTTGAAGAAGTGCGTGGCGGCCGTTCTCACGATGACGTGCGGTGTGCTGTGCGTGGCCGCGCCGGTCCTCGCCGACCAGGGGGCGTACCCCGCCGCCCCGCCGCAGGAGCCGTCGTTCGCGGCCCCGTCCGGAGAGGCGTCGTCTCCGGCTGAGCCGAAGGGCGACCTGGATCCGCGGTGGGTCGGGGCGATGTCCGCGGTCATCCCCTGCACCGGGCAGTGGTACAACGGGGAGCTGCTGACCTGGAAGACCGCCGCGATGGCGGTGCTCGAGGGCGGCTCCATCTTCGTCCTCGTCTACTTCCTGGTCGAGGGTCCCCGGCCCGTGGCGTTCGCCGGCGGCGGCGGGATGCTCATCGCGCACACCTGGAGCGCGTGGGACGCCTGGAACGTTGCCAAGAAGAATCAGGGCCTGGCCCTCAACATGGACCAGGAGCGGCAGCGGGTCATGGTGAGCTACAACGTCCCCTTCTGAAGCGCCCCGTGCGCAACGGATCGAGCCCCCGGGCCTCGCGGCCCGGGGGTTTTTCTTTCGTCCCCGCCCGCCCCGCCGCCCCCCGCGCCCGCGGGCCGTCCGCGCCCGATCCCGGTAGGCCCCTCCCGCCGGCCGTGGTAGAATGACGGGCACACGGCGGGGGCATCGACGGCAATGCGCTTCATCACCGAACTCGGCAGGATCGCCTCCTTCGGCGCGCAGACCCTCTACTGGGCCGCCCGCCCGCCGTGGTTTTTCCGGGAGACGTTCAGGCAGATGGCCCTCACCGCGGAGCGCTGCCTCATCCCCGTGATCGCGGTCGTGGCCCCGTTCGGGATGGTCATCACGCTGCAGGGGCTCGCGATCGTGAACCTGTTCGGCGTCGAGCGGATGCTCGGCAGCATCCTCGTCGTCTCGCTTCTGCGCGAGCTCTCCCCGGGCCTCACCGGCATCATGATGGCGGCGCAGGCGGGGAGCACGGCCGCGGCGGAACTCGGCACGATGCGCCTCAGGGAGGAGACCGACGCGCTCGCCGTGATGGCCGTGAACCCGTTCCAGTACCTCGTCGTCCCCCGGCTGATCGCCCTCACCCTGGCCTGCCCGCTCATCAACGCGATCGCCTGCTCCAGCGGCATCGCGACCGGCTACGCGGCCGCGGTTTTGCTGAAGGGGGTGAACCGGGGGGCGTTCGCGGCGAACCTGTACGGCTTCGTGCGGGCCGCCGACCTCTGGGGGGGGATCGTGAAGACGCTCGTCTTCGGCTTCATCATCGGGCTCGTGAGCTGCTACTACGGTTCCACCGTCAGGGGGGGCGCGGAGGGGGTGGGGAAAGCCGCCAACGACGCCGTCGTGCGGTCGATCATCGCCTTTCTCGGGATCAACTATTTTCTGACCTCGGCGCTGCTGTCGATGGCGGGATAGCGGCGGCGGGGACGGACGCCGCAGGCGCCGGAGAGGGAGGGACGGATGCGAGCGGAAGGCGAAGCCGCCGGGCGCGCGGCGCCCGCGCGCCTCCTTGCGCAGACGGGACGATGGTGGCTCTTCTGCGCCCGCACGGCGCGCGCGGCGGCCGCGGCCCCCCCGCCCCTTGCCTGGATCCTCGAGGAGGCGTACCGGATCGGCGTCGGGTCGCTCTTCATCGTCTGCGCCGTCTCCCTCTTCATCGGGAGCACCATCGCGCTCCAGGGCTGGCACGCCTTCCGGCAGTTCGGGGGGGAGGGGCTCGTCGGGATCTTCGTCGCGCTCGCCTGCGTCCGAGAGATGGGGCCGATCGTGGCGGGCTCGATGGTGGCGGCGAAGGCGGGGACGGCGATGGCCGCCTCGGTCGCCGCGATGCGGGTGAAGGGCCAGATCGACGCCCTCGAGGTGATGGCGGTCAACCCGTACCGCGCCCTGGCGGCGCCGCGGATCGCCGCCGCCCTCATCGCCCTGCCGATCCTCGTGATCTTCGCCGATTTCTTCACCGTGCTGGCGGGCTACCTCGTGGCCGTGCGCCAGCTCGGGGTCGACCCGGGGACGTTCATGGAGAACGTGCGGAGCAGCGTCGGGCTCCTCGACCTCTGGTACGGTATGGCGAAGGGGGCGGTCTTCGCGGCGATGATCTCCACCCTGAGCTGTTGCCACGGCTTCCACTCCGCCCCCGGCCCCGAGGGGGTGGGGCGCGCCACCAACCGGGCCGTCGTGAGCGTCTGCGTGGTGTGCATCGTGCTGAACTACTTCTTGAGCGAGCTGATGTACGGGTGAGACCGTGATCGAGTACCGCAACGTCTGCAAGTCGTTCGACGGCGTCCGTGTGCTCGCGGACGTCTCCTGCTCCCTCCCCGAGTCGAAAATCACCGTCTTCGTCGGGCCGAGCGGCGTGGGGAAGAGCGTCTTGATGCGGATGATCGTGGGCCTGGAGAGACCCGACTCGGGCGCGGTCCTCGTCGGCGGGGAGAACGTCGCGGCGCTGGACGAGCGCGGCCTCTACCGCCTGCGGCGCAGGATGGGGATGCTCTTCCAGGACGGCGCCCTGTTCGACTCGATGACCGCCGGGGAGAACGTCGCCTTCCCCCTGCGCCGGCACACCCGGCTCTCCGAGCGCGAGATCGAGCGCGTCGTGGCCGAGAAACTCGCGCTTGTCGGGATGCCGGACTGCGCCCCCAAATACCCGTCGGAGCTCTCCGGCGGGATGCGCAAGCGCGTCGGCCTGGCCCGCGCCATCGCCCTCGAGCCGGAGATCGTCCTCTTCGACGAGCCGACCTCCGGCCTCGACCCGCTGATGGCGGACGCCATCGACGACCTGATCCTCGACATGCAGCGCACGCTCGGCTGCACCTTCGTGGTGAACAGCCACGACATCCCCGGGACGTTCAAGATCGCGGACTCCATCGGGGTCCTCCACGACGAACGTCTCGTCGCCTTCGGGGAAAGGGAGGAGATCATCCGCTCGCACGACCCGGTGCTGACGAACTTCTTCGCCAGGCACCGGGGCCGATAACGGCGCCGCGAGACGGCGCCACAAACCACGATCAGACGCATTCGACAGGAGGCAGACGATGCGCACACGCTTCAGGTACGAAATCTCGGTGGGGCTCTTCGTCGTCGCGGCGGCGCTGCTCCTCGGCTTCATCTCGCTGAAGATCTCCCGCGCCCGGGTGCGGGACGGCGTCGAGGTGTCGTTCCTCTTCCCCCACGCCTGCGGCCTCGTCAAGGACTCGCCGGTGGCGGTGGCGGGGGTCGAGGTGGGCTACGTCACGGGGCTTCGCCTCGAAGGGGGGAAGGCGCTCGTGGGGGCGCGCGTGAGCGCGGCGGCGGGGCTCAGGAGCGACCTGCGCGCCCGTATCCGCTCCAGGAGCCTCCTCGGCGAACCGTACCTCGAACTCGTCCCGTCGGGCGGCTCGGCGCCGCTCCTGCGGGACGGCGACCGGATCGACGCCGCCGTCTCCCCGGTCCAGATCGACCAGCTGGTCGCGTGGCTCGGCCGCCTCCTCGAGCGCATCGACCCCGACGACGCCGCGCGCCTCGTCGACGCCCTCGCGCGGGACCCCGAGGCGGCCGCGCGGATCGTGAGGAACGCCGACGCGCTCCTCGGCCGCCTGGCCGCGACCGACGCCGAGGCGCTGCGGAACTTCGTCCGGGAACTCAGCATACGCGCGAGGCTCTTCTAGGATGCGCCGCATCGCCCTCTACCTCAGCGGACACGGCCTCGGCCACGCGATGCGGATGAAGGAGCTGCTCTTCCGCATCCGGGAACGCGCCCCCTCCGCGGCCCTCTACGTGACCGGCCCGGTGCCGCGCTGGGTCTTTGAGGAGCCGCCCGCCGTGCCGGTGCGCCTCCGCCCGCTCCGTTGCGATGTCGGGGCGATTCAAGACGACAGTCTGCGCCTCGACGTGCGCCGCACGATCGAGGAGAACGAGAGGTTCTACCGGGACGCCGACGCCCTCGTGCGGCGGGAGGCGGCGTTCCTCCGGGCCGAACGGATCGACCTCGTCGTGGGGGACATCCCCCCCCTCGCCTTCCTCGCCGCCTCGGAGGCGCGCCGGCCGAGCGTCGCCGTCGGCAACTTCTCGTGGGACTGGATCTACGAGGAGTACGCGGCGGAACGCGCCTCCTTCGGCTCCGTCGTGGAGCTCGCGCGCGAGGCGTACCGGCGGGCGGACCTCCTGCTCCGTCTCCCGATGCACGGGGCGATGGAGGCGTTCCGCCGGGTGCGGGACATCCCCCTCATCGCGCGGAAGGCCGCGACGCCCCGCCGGGAGGTGCGCCGGAGGCTCGGGATCGCCGACGGGGAGCGGCGAAAGGTGATCTTCATCTCGATGGGCGGGCACGCCGGGGCCGAGATCCGGGAGAGCGGCCGGGCCGACTTCGGCGGCCATCTCTACCTGTCGTACTTCCGGCCGGCCGCGCGGATCCCGAACCTGATCCTGATCGCCGACCGGGCGGGGATCGCCCACCCCGACATCGTCGCGGCGAGCGACTGCGTGATCAGCAAGCCCGGCTACTGCACCGTCGCCGAGTGCATCGCGAACGAAACGCCGCTCGTCTACACCTCGCGCGACCATTTCCGGGAGTACGCCGTGATGGCGGAGGGGGCCGCGCGCTACTGCCGCGCGCGGCTCCTGCCGAGGGAGGATTTCCACGCGGGTGCGTGGGCGGAACAGATCGAGGCGCTCCTCGCCGGACCGCCGCGGCGGCCGGAGGCGCTGCGCACAAACGGCGCGGAGGAGGCGGCGGGGATCATCCTGGAGGCGGCGGAGAAGTCCGCATAGCCCCTCCAGGAGCCGCGCGCGAGAAGACGGCCCGGTCGACGGGGCGGACCCGCGCGCCGTCTACCGGCTCCGGCGCGTGTTCTCCCAGGTCCTGGTCAGCATATCCATGATCCTGCGGTTGCCCTGGAGAAGCTGGTCGAGTTTCTGGTTGATCGAGGCCAGATCCCGCGAGATGTTCTGTTGCGCGTACGCCTGCGCCTGGGACGGATACCCGACCTGCGACTCCCCCCGGCGCGGGGAGAGCACGAGCAGGGAGGCGGCGAATCCCGCCGCCATTCCGATCCCGACGAGGCCCGCGCGCGCGCGCATACTCTTCATGGGGCGCCTCCTTTCGCGTCCTTCCGTCAGTACAGTATACACCGAGCGCGGCTGCATGTCACCATGCCGCCCCCTCCGGCAATGCGTATTGGGGGCGGACCACGATAATTCGTTGCGGAAGTGGATGTTGCGACTATTCTGGCCCCTAAAAAGGGCTTTTTCAGCATAACTCATTCCGGCACAATACAATATCGTGGTCCGACCCCAATGCTCCTCTCTGCTCCTCTCGGATGCAGCTCCACAGGTCCCGCGCCGCATATCCCACCATGAAGCCAAGGTCTTGCCTGTCAGGATCGAAATCCCACACACTGTGTCTCGTTCGTGGCACGGTATCCTCTCCTTTCTTTCCTGCCCGATTGGACCGGAGAGGATACCTTTGTTGTCCCCCTGTTCCCTTGCCCTTTTCACCCCCCTCCCGGGGACTTCTTCCTCCTTTTGCATACACTACTTGACGCTGCCCGACCTTCTACCCCCTTCCCCATCCTCCCCCTTCGTGGCATAATCACCCTCGGCGGTCCGATGCCGATACCGGCCTCCCGCCGCGCGCCGACTCGATCTGCAGGAGAAACCCGTTGCACGGAGGGAACCATCTCGTGAGGATACCGTTAGCCGTACCCGCGGCGATCGCCTGTCTCGCATGCGCCGGGTGCACCGCTCCCGGCGGCAGGGCGCCGGGGCAGCCGGATTTCCCCTCGATGGCCAGGGAGATGGCCGGCGAGTTCGGGACGTTCACGGTCGACGTCAAGGACGAGGTCGTGGACAGGGTCCTCGATGAGACCGCGGGGCTGCGGGGGCAGCCGTAACGGATACGCGCCGCGCGCGCGGCGGCGAACCGGGGGCGTGTTCTCATCGCCCCAACGCCGCGGCGCGGACCAGACGCAACGCGCCGCGACCGCAATCGGTCCGCCCGCGCCGGCGGCAGCGGCGGTTCGAGGAGTGAGGCGATGCGGATCTTCCGAAAGATGAAACCCTCCCCGGCGCGAAGGGGCGCGCGCGGCGCACTGCTCGCACTGGCCCTGGCCGGGTGCGTCACGTATACGGGACCGAGATCGAACTTCATCGTGCCCAAGGAGGCTCTGTACGTGACCGGTCCGGATGCGCAGAACCGTGTCGAGGTCGGCGGCTCGATCCGGTTCCGCGAGTACACGCCGCGTTTCGTGACGTATGCGATCAGGAACAAGAACTCGGGAGCGACGGTCGAGGGCTCTCTCACGCCCGGCCACCCGTTCAAGGACTCGATAGCCGCCGGGGTGCACGACAAGATCAAGGTGACCTTCACGGATGACCGGGGAAAAACAAAAAGCAGAACGTTGAAGGTCCCCGCCTCGCGGCGCGCAAGATAGACACGGCAAGGATCCCCTCCGGGATCAACCGGGGCACCCTTTCGCCGTCCAGTGCCGCCTGCCCGTTCCGCCCCGCCCCCCGCCGGCCTGTGTTATACTTTCCCCGTGCGACACCCGCGCCCGTAGCTCAGCTGGACAGAGCAACGGATTTCTAATCCGTCGGCCGCAGGTTCGAGTCCTGCCGGGCGCGCCACAACTATCGTCCCTGGCGCATCGTCTTTCGTTTCCAGGGATAACGGGATCATCGCGAGGCCGGCAGGACGAGAAGCTGCGCTGCAGGAGAGTCTGTTTCGAGCGCAGCCGAGGGGAGTCCTGCCGGGCGCGCCACGACCGCCGTTTCCGGTCATTCGTTTCTCGTTTCCAAAGGGGGAGGGGCAGACGATGAAGACGGCGACGATCTGTATCCTGCTGCTCGCCGCGGCGGGGCGGGCGAGCATCGAGAACCCGACGATCAGGGAGTACCCCCACCTCGGGCTTTTCTACGCCCACACCGGGCAGCACGAGCTCGCCGTGGCAACCTACCGCGCGATGCTCTCCCGCCACCCCGACGCGGGTGAGGCGCAGGAGGGCTGGCTGGAACTCGGCGTCTGTTGCCGTGAACTGCTGCGGCAGGCGTTGGCCGATCTCGCGCGGGCCAGGGAGGGCGGGGCGCCGAAACGGGAGATCGAGGAGATCGAGTCGAAGGCCTCCTCGTGGATGACCCAGGCGCTCGCCGCCTACCAGACGGTCCTCGCCCGGTACCCCGCCTCGCGGGCGGAGGCGATCATCGGCACGGGGGACGTTCTGGCGGCGTTCGGCGCGGAGAAGGCGGACGAGGCGCGGCGCGAGTACCTGAAGGTGGTCGACGGCTATCCCGAGGAGGCGGCGCGGGCGCAGGTTTTGATCGGCGACCTGCTCGCCGCCACGGGGGATCCGGCCGGGGCGAAGACGGCCTACCGCCTGGCGGTGCTGTCGTTCCCCGAGATCGCGCCGCTGGCGATGATGCGCCTCGCCGACCTCCTGTTCGCGGAGGGGGCGTTCGGCGAGGCCGCGGACGCCTGCACCTCCCTCGTCGAGGGGATGGCGGTGGACGGCGCCTACGACCACAGACTCCACCCGATCGGCGACATACTGGAGAGGGCCATCGCCCGGCGCGGCGAGGCGGAGCGGGCCCTCGGCAACAGGGACGCCGAGCTCTCGGGCTACGCCGACGCCGCGACCCGGTACGACGGCACGCGCGCGGCCGCGGCCGCCCGGTTCGAGTCGGCCGAGGCGCTCGACCATTACGGGAAGGGGGACGAGGCGGCGGGCACGCTCGAGGCGGTCGTCTCCCGTTTCCCCAAGAGCGTCTGGGCGGTCCGGGCGCGGATGCGCCTGGCCGCGATGCGGGGGGCCTCGGCGCGCGCGGTCGAGCAGTACCGGGGGATCGCGGACTCCTGGCCGCAGAGCATCTACTGGGTCGAGGCGCAGATGCGGATCGCGGACACGTGGAGGAGGATCGCCGAGGCCGAGGAGGAGGCGGACAAGAAGAAGGAGGCGCGGACGAAGGCGCGCGCCGCCTGCGAGGAGATCGTGGCGCGCTGGCCCGCGTGCCCCGAGACCGCGAAGGCGAAGGAACTCCTCGCCGCCATCCCTGCGCCGTGACCGCGCCCCCCGTCCGGATCGTCAGGCAGACGGACCGGCCGAGAGGCGAAGGTCAACCGCCGGCCGGATCCCGCCCCCTCCGCGCCGGGGCATGTCAGATCTTCAGGTAGACGAATCGGGCGACGAAGAGCGCCGCGCAGACGTAGATGAGCCACGGCACCTCCCGCCCGCGCCCCGCGGCGAGCTTGATGGCCGCGAAGAGGATGAAGCCGAAGGCGATGGCGGTGGCGATGCTGAAGGTGAGCGGCATCAGGATGACGATGAGGAACGCCGGGATCGATTCGGTGCAGTCGCGCCAGTCGATCTTCACGACCGGCTGGAGCATCATGCTCCCGACGATGATCAGACCGGGCGCCGTCACCGGATGGAGCAGCGCCCCGGCGATCTCGACGCCCCCGCCGATCATCCTGACCAGCGGCGAGAAGAAGATCGCGGCGACGAAGAGCAGCCCGGTGACGACGCTCGCCAGGCCCGACCTCCCCCCGCAGGCGATCCCGCTCGCGCTCTCCACGTAGGAGGTGACGACGGGGGTGCCGCACACCGCCCCCGCGCAGGTCCCCACCGCGTCGACGAGCATCGCCTTCCCGACCCGCGGGAACCTCCCGTTCTTGATGAACCCCCCGAGCTCGCCCACGCCGGCGAGCGTCCCCACCGTGTCGAAGACGTCCATGAACAGGAACACGAGGATGATGGAGACGAGCCCCATCTGCATCGCCCCGGCGAGGTCCATCTGGAGCAGGGTGGGCATCATCGAGGGGGGCGCCGCCGCGATCCCCTGGTAGCGCACGATCCCGAGCGGGATCCCGGCGAGGGCGGTGGCGAGCATCCCCCAGAGGATGGCCCCCTTCACCCCCCGGACCAGCAGGGCGCCGGTCAGCACGAGCCCGCCGAGCGACAGGAGCGCCGGCCGACTCATCACGTCGCCGAGGGAGACGAAGGTGGCGGGGTCGGCGACGATCAGCCCGGCGTCCTTCAGGCCCACGAAGGCGATCAGGAGGCCGATGCCGCAGGCGACCGCGTGCCGGAGCGACTCGGGGATCGCGTCCATGATCGCCTGCCGGATCCTCGTGAGCGTGAGGACGATGAAGATGAGCCCCTCGATGAAGACGCAGCCGAGGGCGACGCGCCACGGCACCCCCATCCCGAGGCAGACGGTGTAGGTGAAGAAGGCGTTCTCGCCCATCCCGGGGGCGAGGGCGATCGGGTAGTTCACCCAGACTCCCATCAGGATCGTCGCGAAGGCGGCGGAGAGACAGGTGGCCATCATCGCCGCCCCGAAATCCATCCCGGTGGCCGAGATCATCGCGGGGTTGACGAAGATGATGTACGCCATCGTCATGAAGGTGGTCACCCCGGCGACCATCTCCGTGCGGACGTTCGTGCCGAGCGCGCCGAGGCCGAAGTATCTCTCGAGTGCCCTTTTCATCCCGAAACCCTCCCGTGTGCGGCGGCGCCAGGAGGATAGCACAGCGCGGAAAGCCGTGTCCAATCCGGGAACTGGTCATGGACATACTGCCCTGATGGTGTCATCGAAATCGGGATCGGGATCGCCATCGGGATCGAAACGGAACGGCACTCGGATACGAGCGACCAGGATCTATACCGGGTGCGGGAGAAGATTGCGATCCACGAGGGGAACGAGATCGATCCCGTTCCCGATCCCGTTCCCGTTCCCAATCCCGTTCCCGATCCCGATCCCGATAGCGATTTCGATTTGGATGCGCGCACGCCTCGACACGCGGTTGGGCAAACGACTTTTCGCTTGACGCCCCCCGCGGATGATGTTGAACTGACCGCAGGGCTTAAGCCCCGGAAGGGAGGCCTTCGATGCGAGTCTCCTCGTTGCGTGCCGCCGTCGTTCTCCCCCTCATTCTCCTCCTCGCCATCCCCGCATTTGAAGCCGCCGCGTCGGGACTGGACTTTTCCACCTACCTCGGCGGGAAGGATAATGATTCGGTCCGCGACATGGCGATGGATTCCAACGGGAACATCTATCTTGTCGGGACCACCGAGCCGCCGCCCGAAGGGGGTTCTCTCAAAGGCGATTTCCCCACGCACACTCCCTTCAATCTCTGCACAAAACCCAATCGGGGCGGGCATGACGATCGCGCCGGCGATCTCTTTATCTCGAGGTTCTCATCCGGGGGGCAGCGCCTCTCCTCGACGTATTTCGGCGGGGACAAGGACGATTATGCCTGCGCGATCGCCGTGTGGAACGGCAGCATCTTCGTCGCGGGACACACAGGGAGAGCCTCATCAGACACGGAATCGAAAAACCTCCCCACCAAAGAGGGCGCCTACAAAGAGAATGGCAGCGGCGTCTTCGTCACCAAATTCGATTCTCCGTGCCAAACGATGCTGGCCTCCACGCTCATCGAGGGCACCGATGTCACGGACATGGCGCTGGATCAGGCCGGGTCCCCCATCGTGGTCGGGTACTGGAACGGCGGGAACTTCACCACCACAGAGAACGCGTATCAGAAAAAATGTAAGGGCGGCTGGGATGGCATCATCGTGAAGCTCGACCCCGATCTGAGCCGCGTCGTCTACGCCAGCTTCCTCGGCGGCAGAGAGGACGACGAGATCACAGGCATCACGACGGCTCCGGACGGGTCGTTCTACGTCGTGGGGAGAACGGCATCGCCGAATTTCCCCGTCTCGCAGGACTCCCTCCAGCCGAACTACCCCCCGCAGTCCACGGGAAACGGCTTCGTCGTCCGTTTCTCGAGCGACTGCCGCTTCGAGCGGTCGACGCTCCTGGGCGCGTGGAGCATCGACGGCCTAAAGAACAACGCCTCCAACCTGGAATCCGTCGCCACGGACTCCTCCGGCAACGTGTATGTGGCGGGAACGTACACGCGGAACGGCATGGACGGGGGGTCGCAGCAGAGCGAGGCGTTCGCAGCCAAACTCACCCCGCGCCTCGGCGATCTGTTTTACTACAAGCCCCTCTACGGGCTCACGGAGCGCGACGGCTGGACGAACGCCCACTCGATCGCCGTCGACGAAAACGGTTCCGCGCTCGTCGCGGGGATGACCACCTTCGACGATTTCCCCGTGGTGCATCAGTACCAGGAGTCCCGCGCCGGAGATAGGGACCTGTTCCTGACGAAACTCTCGCCCGGCGGGGAGTTCATCACCTATTCGACCTACCTCGGCGGCGCCGGGAACGACGCGGCGCCGGTCGTGGCCATCGCCCCGGACGGAAACGCCGTCGTCGCCGGCACCACCGCGTCGACCGACTTCCCGGTCGACAGCTACCCGTACCAGAAAGAGTTCAAGGGAGGGAAGGACGCGTGCATAAGCGCCCTCACCACCGCCCCCTCCAGCAACGTCAACGCGGCGAACCTCGGCCTCCTCCTCTCCTCCCCCCGGCTGCGGTCGGGCGACCTCCTCTCCATGTCGATATCCCTCGGCAAGGATATCGACACCGCGTTCGACGCCTACATCGGCGTGTCGAACAACACGACGGGGCAGATCGCGAGCATCCTCCTCAACGGCTACGTGGATGACGGCCTGTTCCCGTGCGCCCGGGGGATGCAGGGGTTGAAGGCGCCGGTCCTGCACTCGGTCTGGAAGAACATGGCGGTGACCCCGAGTTTGGCGGGGTCGTGGACGCTCTACGTCGTCACGACCGACCCCGGCCGGCTCCCCGAGGGGGTCGGGAGCGTCAACGACCTCAAGGAGTTCGAGCTTCTGGGCAAACTCCCGAAATACGCGCAGACGATCTACACGATGGACTGCGTCCTGTCCGCCTCCAGGGTTCACTGAGCGGGGGGGCGGGGCGCGTCGCCATTTCGCGCCTGATCTCCTCGCATCCGCCGACAAGGCGGCCGTCTTTTCGAGACGGCGGCCGCGACGCCTTTGCCGTTCCTCTCTTCGCCGTGAAATCGCCGCCCCCACGTTCTCGACGCGGTCCCATGGCCCGCCGCGGCGGCAGCTGATGGTATACTGTGACGCACCGCACACAGGGAGGGCACGCCTCATGAAGGTCGTCGCGTTCAACGGGAGCGCCCGGAGGGACGGGAACACCGCGATACTCATCCGGGCGGTATTCGCGGAGCTCCAGCGGGAAGGGATCGAGACCGAGCTGATACAGCTCGCCGGGGAGCGGATCGGCGGCTGCACGGCCTGCGGCGCCTGCCTGAAGAACAAGAACCGCCGCTGCGCGATCGACGACGACATCGCGAACACCTGCATCGCGAAGATGTTCGAAGCGGACGGCGTCATCCTCGGATCCCCCACCTACTTCGCCGACGCCACGGCGGAGATGAAGGCCCTGATCGACCGGGCCGGCTACGTCGCGCGGGCGAACGGCGACATGCTCCGGCGCAAGGCCGGCGCGGCGGTCGTGGCGGCGCGGCGCGGCGGGGCGATTCACACCTTCGACACGCTCAACCATTTCTTCTTCATCGGCCAGATGGTCGTCCCCGGATCCTGCTACTGGAACGTCGGGATCGGGAGGGAGATCGGCGAGGTGGAGCGGGACGAGGAGGGGATGGAGACGATGCGCCTCCTCGGCGAGAACATGGCCTGGCTGCTGAAGAAGCTCAACGGATAGCGAATGCCGGAGCACGTTGTGTAGTCACCGCACACGGCGGAATCCCCGGGCGTTTCGGAACCCGGGGATTTTTTATCCTTTTTTTGTTTGACATACCTGCGCCGGTATGCCAGTATGCGCCCGAGGGCTGCAACGGGTGTCGTGGAACACGTCGTCATACCAGTCTCAAACCAACTCAACTACCGGAGCGGGGGCGTCCATGGACGAGCGGATGATGCACGAGGATTGCGTGGCGGGGAGGAGCTACCTGGTCGACATCAAGGGGAAGAGGTTCGAGGCCCGCTTCAAGGGCTACCCCGACGGCGACCAGTACAACCCGGTCTTCGAGATCCGGGACGGGCAGGGAAGCGTCAAGATTCTGGGGGAGTGCCGGGTGGAGTAGCGTTCCGGCGACAGGGGCAGCGCCGGATCACGCGGGGGGAGGGCCTGCAGGCCCTCCCCTTTTTCTTTCCGGGGCGCGGCGCATTTCGCGGACGCCCGCAGCGTGCCGAACGCGCCCGAGCCGCGCTGCCGCCCGGGCCGCGGATACCCCCGCCGCGGCCGGCCTTCTTTCCCCTGCGCGGCCCCGCCTTTGCTATACTATGATCCCATGAGCCGGAATCGTCTCCCCTCCCCCGAACAGATCCTGGGATTCATCGCATCCCCGCGCTACCGCCCGATGCGGCGGGCCGAGCTGTGCCGCGCGTTCGAACTCTCCGGCGACGACGCCCGCGATCTCCGCAAGACGCTCAAGGAACTCGAGCGCGCCGGGCGCCTCGTCCGGGTCAAGGGGAGCCGCTACGCCGTCCCTGCGGAGGTGAACCTCGTCACCGGGAAGCTCCAGGTGCACCCGCGCGGATTCGGCTTCGTCGAGCCCGCCGGAGAGGCCGGCGGCGACGTGTACATCCACGGCGAGAACATGGGCGGCGCGATGCACGGCGACACCGTGGCGGTCAGGATGCTCGAGGAGGGGCGCGGGCGCCGCGGGCGGGGCGACGGGCGGCGCGAGGGGCGCGTCGTCGAGATCCTCGCGCGCGCCAACGAGATCGTCGTGGGGACGGTCGAGAAGACCGGCGCCCTGCTGCGCGTCGCCCCCGACAACCCGCGCCTCGTGCGCGACGTCTACATCGCCGCCGGCGACGCCGGGGGGGCGCGGCCGGGACAGAAGGTCCTCGTCCGGGTCACGAACTGGGGCACGCAGCAGGCGAACCCCGAGGGGGTGATCACGGAGGTGCTCGGCGAGGCGGGCGAGCCGGAGACCGACCTCCTCGCCATCATCCACGACCACAAGCTCCGCATCCAGTACCCGCCGGCGGCGCTCAAAGAGGCGCGGAGCGTCGCCCAAAAGCCCGGCCCGGCCGACCTCGGGGGGCGCGAGGATTTGCGCGGGGAGATCATCTTCACCGTGGACCCGGAGACCGCGAAGGACTTCGACGACGCGGTCTCCCTCTCCCGGAAGGGGACCGACTGGATCCTCGGCGTGCACATCGCCGACGTCTCGCACTACGTCCGGCCGGGAGGCCCGATCGACGACGAGGCGCGCCGCCGCGGCACGAGCGTCTACTTCCCGGGGCGCGTCCTGCCGATGCTCCCCGAGGCCCTCTCCAACGACGCCTGCAGCCTCAGGGAGGGCGAGGACCGCCTCGCCCTGAGCGCCTTCGTCACCGTCTCCCCCGAGGGGGTCGTGAAGGCGAGCCGCTTCGCCCCGACCGTCATCCGCTCGCGCAGGCGCTTCACCTACGCCCGGGTGAGCGCCCTCCTCGGCGGCGAGGCGCTCCCGGAGGGGGAGGCCGAGCGCCTCATCCTCCCGGTCTTGCGGGAGATGGAGCGGCTGGCGGGCCTCCTCAGGAGGCGCCGATTCGCGCGCGGCGCCATCAATCTCGACATGCCGGAGGCGGTGATCGAGTTCGACGACGAGGGGCGCATCGCCGCCGTGCGGCGCGAGGAGCACGACATCTCCCACATCCTGATCGAGGAGTTCATGCTCGCGGCCAACGAGGCGGTCGGCGCCTTCTTCACCGCCCGGCGCGCCCCCGCGCTCTGGCGGGTGCACGAGAAGCCCGACGAGAAGAAGCTCCTGGAGTACCTCGACCTGATCAAGCCGTTCGGGCACACGATACGCGACTTCCGCGATCCCCGGGCCATCCAGCAGTTCCTCGACCGGGTGCAGGGGAAACCGGAGGCGTACGCCCTCCACCTCAGCTTCCTGCGCTCCCTGAAACTCGCCGTCTACTCGACCCGCAACGTCGGCCACTACGGCCTCGGCTGCCCGCACTACCTCTACTTCACCTCCCCGATCCGGCGCTACCCGGACCTCGTCACGCACCGGTTCTTGAAGGAGCTCTGCGCCGGCGCAAAGGTGTCGCCGCCCGCGGATCTGCCGGGGCTGGCCGCGCACTGTTCCGAGGCCGAGCAGACCGCGGAGGACGCCGAGCGGGAGTGCGTGAAACTGCGGAAGCTCCAGTACCTCAGCGGGCACCTCCTGGACGGGACGATCGACGAGTTGCAGGGGGTCATCACCGGCGTCCGCGACTTCGGCTTCACCGTCTACCTGAACGACTACCTCCTCGACGGGCTCGTGCACGTCTCCTCGCTCACCGACGACTTCTACCGGATGGCCAAAAACCGCTCCTGCATCACGGGCGAACGGACGCGGCGCAGGTTCCGGGTGGGGGAGATCGTCACCGTCAGGATCTCGCGCGTGGACCTTCCGACGAGGCAGGTGGATTTCATCCTCGCCGGGCCGAGCGCGATCCGCCCGCCGCGGAGCTCCCGGCGGCGCGGATTCAGATAGCCGCGGCGCGGCGGGAAAACGAAGCAGGCGCTGCCGGCCGGTGGAACCGCGGAAACGCCGCGAGGCGGAGGAGGGGGTTCGCATGCCGATGAAGGACGCCGTCGAGCAGGTGCTGCGGGCCGAGGCGGACGGCAGGAAACGCCTCGCGCAGGCGCGTCTCGAGGCCGACGCGATGCGCGCCGACGCCGAGCGGAAGGCGGCGGAGATCGCCGCGCGGGCGGAGCGGGAGGCGCGCGAGGAGACCAACCGCGTGCGGTCCGCCGCGCGCCTCGCCGGCGAGGCCGAGCGGGAGCGCATCCTGCGGGAGGCGCAGGAAAACGCCGCGCGCGCCGCGCGCGAGAAGGAGCCGCTCCTCGACGGGGCGGCGAAGGCCGTCATGGAGTTTCTGCTGGGATGATATCGCTCGCGAGATACGCATTCCTGAACGCGTTCCTGCGCGCGCGGCTGCGCGCGCGGCTCGACGAGCGGTTTTTCGCCTCCCTCGCCCGCGCCGCGGACCTCCAGGAGGCGGCCGCGATGCTCCTCGACACCGAGTACCGCCCCGTCGCGGCCGCGATCGAGCGCGGCGCGGCGCCGGAGGCGGCGGAGAAGCTCCTCATCGAGCTCGAGATCGAGCGCCACCGCGCGATCCTCCGCCATGCGAAGGGGGCCGTGGCGGAATTCGTCTTCGCGCTGCTGGAACTGTACGACGTGGGGAAGGTGGAGCGGATCATCCGCATCTGGAGCGAGAAGGCGTGGGAGGAACGCGACGGGATCATCGCGGAGACGATCTGCCGCGAGATCCCGGTGGAGGCGATGCTGAAGGCCTCCGGCATCGAGGAGATCATCCTGCTCCTGGAGGAGACCCCGTACCGAAAGCCGCTCGTCTCCGCCTACCCGCGGTACCGCCGGACCGGGAAGCTGTTCACCCTCGAGTCGGCGATCGAGATCGACTACTACCGGCGCCTGGGCGAGGCCGTGCGCGGGCTCGGCCGCGCGGACCGGCTCGCGGCGGCGCGGATCATCGGCACCGAGGTGGACATCCGCAACATCGAGAACCTCCTCCGCCTGATGCGCTACACCGGGCTGACCGCGGAGGAGGCGCGGCGGACGCTGCTCCCCGGCGGCCACCGGCTGCGCGAGGATCTCCTGCTGCGCGCCTACACGGCGAAAAGCCCCCGCCTCGTCGTCGAGACCCTGGGGGGCGTCTCCCTCCCCCCCCCCTCCGCCGCGCGCGAGGCCGACGCGCTGGAGCAGTTGCGGTTCGTGGGGACGCTCCTCGAGGAGGCGCTCGCCTCGGAGGCTCGGCACGCGCTCGCCGGGTTCCCGTTCGGCATCGGGACCGTCATCGCGTACCTGTCCCTCTCCCGGGCGGAGTCGTGGCGGATCCGGAGGATACTGGCGGGAAAGAGTCTCGGCATCGCGGCGGAGCAGCTCGTCTGAACCGCCGCGGGGGCGGCGGTTCGGCAGCCCGGCCGTCTGGAGGCAACGTGTTCAAGCCGGAAACGATGTCGCAGGTGAATGTCCTCGTCCTCAAGGAGGATCTCGACGCCGTGACCGGCAAAATCGCCGAGGCGGGCGTGATGCATCTGGCCGACTGCGGCGAGATCGGGGACTGGGCGCAGGACCTCGCCGCGGAGGAGACCGGCGAGACGCTCCTTCGGACGGATCGTCTCGAGAAGAAGCTCCGCGAACTCGCCCGGGGGATCGGGATCAGGGAGCTGCCCCGCAGGGTCTCCCGCGCGGCGCAGCGCCTCTCGGCCGCCGACCTCGACGAGTGGGAGGAAAAACTCGCCGCCCTCGACGCCGAGGTCGGGGGGCTGGTCATCGAGCGCGGCTCGAAGGCGCAGGAGCTCGAGAAGCTTCTCGCGATCGCCCGGGAGGCGGCCGCCCTCGGCCCGCTGGCGCGCCTCGACGCCGGCGCGCGCCACTCGTTCCTCGAGATCTCCACCGGGAGGGTCAGCCGCCGCGGCTTCGCCCTCCTCGAGCGCACGCTGGACGGGGTCCCCCACGTCCTGATGCCGCTCGGCTCCGAGGGCGACCGCGTCACGGTGGCGGCGCTCGGGTTGAAGAAAGACAAGGCGGCGCTCGACGCGGCCCTCCGGGAAGCGGCGTTCGAGCCGGTCGCCCCTCCCGCGGGGCAGGCGGGCGACGTCGGGGGCGCCCTGCGCGGGAAGACGGAGGCGCTGCGCGCGCGCATCGAGGCGCTGGACGGGGAGATCGCGGCGGCGCGCGGGCGCTGCCGCGGCCCGCTCGCCGAGCTGAGCGCGCGGATCGCCTGCACGAGGCTCCTCGCCTCCGCGCGCAGCCGCTTCAGGAGGACCGGGAGCGCCAGCCTGATCTCCGGCTGGGTCCCCGACGCCCGCGTGCCGGCCCTCAAGGCGGCGATCGAATCCGCGACCGGCGGCCGCTACTACCTCAATATCCGTCCGCCGGCCGAGGTCCCCGGCGTGGCCGAGGGGCGCGTGAAGGTTCCGGTCCTCTTCAAGAATCCGTTCTTCGCCAGGCCGTTCGAACTCCTCACCGCGACCTACGGCATCCCCGCCTACGGCACGATAGACCCCACGATCTTCGTGGCGGTGACCTTCCTCCTGATGTTCGGCGTGATGTTCGGGGACATCGGGCAGGGACTCGTCCTCGCCCTCATCGGCGCCCTGCTGGTCAGGGGGCGCCGCGCGCCGCAGGTGAAGAAGTCGGGGGCCCTCCTCTTCGCGTGCGGGCTCTCCTCGACCGCGTTCGGCTTCCTGTACGGCAGCTTCTTCGGCGTGGAGAGCTGGTTCAGGCCGCTCTGGGTGCGGCCGATGAGCGACGTCTTCCTGTTCCTCAAGGCGGCGATCTTCCTCGGCATCGCGGTGGTGACCCTCGGCCTCCTCCTCAACATCGCCGACGCCCTCAGGACCCGCGACTGGGTGCGGGGCATCTTCGACAAGGCGGGCCTGCTCGCCGGCGTCATCTACTGGGGGGGCGCGGGGCTCGCCATCAACGCCCTGATGCTCAACGACTCCTCCGTCAGCCCGCGGATCATCCTCTGGGTCGTGGGGACGCCGGTGCTGCTCCTCTTCCTGAAGGCCCCGTTCTCGCGCCTCGCCGGGAAGAGCCCCCGGCTCTTCCCCGACGGACCGCTCACCTATCTCCTCGAGATGGTCATCGAGGTGGTCGAGATCTTCGTCGGCTTCCTCTCGAACACCCTCTCGTTCATACGTGTCGGCGCCTTTGCGCTGGCGCACGGGATGCTCTTTATGGCAGTCTTCAGTTTGTCGGACGTCATCGCCCGCACGCCGGGGGGGACCTACTCATCGGCGCTGATCATCCTGCTGGGGAACCTCCTCATCTTTTGCCTGGAGGGGATGATCGTGACCATACAGGCGGTGCGCCTCGAGTACAACGAGTTCTTCGGCAAGTTCTTCGCGGGGGACGGCGCCGCGTACGAGCCGATCTCGATCGCGGAGACCTGAGGGCGCGGCGAAACCGCCGCCCCCTCGGCGTGCGGCAACAAGGAGGAGACGGATGAACGGTTCGCGGAGCGTAATGCTGAGAAGGTTCACGGGGGCGGCGCTGCTCGTGCCGGTCCTCGCGGCGGCGTGCATAGGCCTCGCGGGCGTCGCCCGCACGGCACACGCCCAGGACGAGGCGGCGGTCAAAAACACGGACCCGAACGTGGTGCGCGGCGCCTTCATCGCCGCCTCGATCGCCGTGGCGGTCGGATCGCTCGCGGCGGGGATCGCGGTCGCCTACGTGGGCGCCGCGGCGATGGGGGCGATCGCCGAGAAGCCGGAACTGGCGGGCCGGGCGATCATCTTCGTCGGGCTCGCCGAGGGGATCGCGATCTGGGGCTGGGTCATCGCGTTCCTCATCCTGATGCGCGTCTGACCGGCGCGGCGCGCGCCAAAAGGAATCGATCGTGGGCTACCTCGTCATCGGCGACGACCAGACGGTGACCGGCTTCCGCCTCGCGGGGATCGAGGGGCGGGCGGCGCGGACGCCGTACGAGGCGCGGGAGGCGTTGAAGGCCGCCGCGGCGGCCGGGGAGGTCTCGGTCGTCGTGATCACCGAACGGATCGCGGCCGCGGTGAAGGCCGAAATCGACGCCTGCCGCCTCCGCGGGAAACCGCTTGTCGTCGAGATCCCGGACCGGCGCGGCCCGATGGAGGGGCGCAAGACCATCCGGGAGCTGGTCAAGGCCGCGGTGGGCGTCACCGTATGAACGCAAACGCACGGCCCGGCCGAGCCGGGGAGACGGAGATGGAACCGCAGGGAGCCGCCGACCTCTGCCGCAGGATCGCCGAGGACGCCGCGGCGCAGGCCGCCGAACTGCTCCGCCTCGCCGCCGAGAAGGCGTCCGCCCGCATCGCGCAGGCGGAGGCGGAGGCGGCGCGCCTCCGCGAGGAGGCGGTCCTCCGGGGCCGCGCCGCGGCCGCGCAGGAGGAGACGCGCCTCCTCGCAAAGGTGCGCCTCGATGCGCGCCGGAACGAGCTCGCGGAGCGCGAGCGGCTCATCGAGGAGGTGATGGGCCGCGTGCGGCGGAGGATCGCGGGACTGCGCCTGGAGCCTGGGTACGCCGGGGTGCTGAAGCGGCTCGCCGCCGAGGCCGTCCTGGAACTCGGCGAGCGGGAGGCGGAGATCCTCCTCCCCCCCGGAGACCGGGAGCGGCTCGACGGCGCGGCGCTCCGCGAGATCGCCGAGGCGCTCGCGCGGGAGGGGATCGCGGACGCATCCGTCGCCGTCGCGGCGGAGCCGGCCCCGGGCGTCGGCGCGGTCGCGCGGTCGCGCACGGGGCGGGTCTCGGTGGACAACACCCTCGAGGCGAAGATCTTCCGGAACGGCAGGGAGATCCGGCTGCTGGTCTCGAAGGCGCTGTTCGGGTAGAGGGAGGCGCGGCGGCGACGCGGAGACGCGGCGCCTCTGAAGGGGCATGGGCATGAATGCGATTACCACGGGCGGAAGGGTGATCGGGCGGGTGAGCCGGGTCGTCGGGCCGCTCGTGCAGGCGCGCGGCGTCAAGGACGCGCAGATGCTCGAGCTGGCCGAGGTCGGCGCCGACCGCCTCGTCGGCGAGATCGTCCGCCTCGACGGGGAGCGGGCCGCCCTCCAGGTCTACGAGGACACGACCGGCCTCAAGCCCGGCGAGCCCATCTACGGCACCGGGATGCCGCTCTCGGCGGAGCTCGGTCCCGGCCTTCTCGGAGGGATCTTCGACGGCATCCAGCGACCGCTCGCCGCGATACGGGACGCGGGGGGACAGTATATCCGGCGCGGCATCCACCTGCCGGTCCTCGACCGGGAGCGGACCTGGCCTGTCGCGCCGCGCCTGCGGGCCGGCGACCCGGTCCGCGCCGGCGCGGTCATCGCCGCCGTCCAAGAGACGGGGAGCATCGAGCACCGCGTGCTGGCGCCGCCGGGGGCCGAGGGGAGAATCACGTCGATCGCGCCCGAGGGTGAGTACCGCCTCAACGACACGATCGCCGTCATCTCCGGCCCCGGGGGGGAGCGGGCGGTGACGCTCTGCCGGCGCTGGCCGGTGCGCAGGGGCCTCCCGTACGCGCGGAAGATGCCGCCGGCGGCCGTGCTCGCCACCGGGCAGCGCGTGATCGACACCCTCTTCCCGGTCGCCAAGGGGGGCACCGTGGTGCTCCCCGGGGGGTTCGGCACCGGCAAGACGATGCTCCAGCATGCCCTCGCCAAGTGGTGCGACGCCCAGGTGATCGTCTTCATCGGCTGCGGGGAGCGCGGGAACGAGATGACCGACGTGCTCACCGAGTTCCCCAAGCTCCTCGATCCCCGCACCGGGAGGCCGCTGATGGAGCGGACGATCCTGATCGCCAACACCTCGAACATGCCGGTGGCGGCGCGCGAGGCGTCGATCTACACCGGCATCACCCTCGCCGAGTATTACCGGGACATGGGCTACCATGTCGCGGTGATGGCCGACTCCACCTCGCGGTGGGCCGAGGCGCTGCGGGAGCTCTCCGGGCGCCTCGAGGAGCTCCCCGCGGACGAGGGGTTCCCCTCCTACCTCCCCACCCGCCTCGCCGAGTTCTACGAGCGCGGCGGCGCGGTGACGACGCTCGGCGGGGAGGAGGGATCCGTGACGGTGATCGGCTCCGTGTCGCCGCCGGGGGGCGACTTCTCCGAGCCGGTGACCCAGCACTCCAAGCGCTTCGTGCGCGCCCTCTGGCTGCTCGACCGCAAGCTGGCCAACGCCCGCCACTACCCCGCGGTCAGTTGGATCGACTCGTACAGCGAGTACGTCGAGGAGCTCGCCCCCTGGTGGGAGGCGCAGGGCTTCCCGCAGTGGCGGGAACTGCGCGCCGAGATCATGGGGCTCCTCCAGCAGGAGAACCGCCTCCAGCAGGTGGTCAAGCTGGTGGGGCCCGACGTCCTCCCGGATTCCCAGCGCATCGTGCTGGAGACCTGCGCCCTCTTCAAGAACTCGTTCCTCCAGCAGGACGCCTTCAGCGCCCGGGACGCCTACACGCCGGCGGAGAAGCAGATGAAGATGCTCTCGCTCATCCTCCGCTTCCACCGGCTCGGGAGCCGCGCCCTGCAGAAGGGGGCCACCCTCGTCGCCGTGCGCGGGCTCCCCTCCTACCGGGAGATGATGCGGATGCGGCAGACGGTGCCCAACGACGACCTCTCCGCGCTCGACCGGATGGGGGAGGAACTCGAGCGCTCGATCGCCGAACTGGAGGCGCGCTATGGGCGGCGCTGAGCGGGCGGCGGGCGCCCGCGAGTACCGCGGGATCTCCGAGGTGCTCGGACCGCTCGTGATCGTCAGGGGCGCGGGGAGCGTGGGCTTCAACGAGCTCGCCGAGGTCCGCGGCGCGGACGGCGAGACCCGTCTCGGCCTCGTCCTGGAGACGTCGGACGAACTGGCCGCCCTGCAGATCTTCGAAGGGACGATGGGGCTCACCATCCCGGACACCCGGGTGCGCTTCCGCGGGCGGCCGCTCGAGCTTTCCGTGTCGAGGGAGATGCTCGGGCGCGTCTTCGACGGCATCGGGCGCCCGCGCGACGGCGGCCCTGAGCCGATCGGAGGAACCCTCCTCGACGTCAACGGCCTCCCGATCAATCCGACCGCGCGCGAATACCCGAAGCGGTTCATCCAGACCGGCATCTCCGCCATCGACGGGATGAACACCCTCATCCGCGGGCAGAAGCTCCCGATCTTCTCCGGGAGCGGCCTGCCCCACAACCGCCTCGCCGCGCAGATCGCCCGGCAGGCGAGGATCCTCGGCGAGGAGACCCGGTTCGCGGTCGTCTTCGCGGCGATGGGGATCAAGTACGACACCGCCCGCTTCTTCACCGACAGTTTCGAGGAGAGCGGGGCGTTGGAGAACGCGGCGCTCTTCCTCAACCTCGCCGACGACCCCCCGGTGGAGCGGCTGATCACGCCGCGGGCCGCCCTGACGCTCGCCGAACACCTCGCCTTCGACGAGGGGATGCACGTGCTGGTCGTCCTCACCGACGTCTCGAACTACTGCGAGAGTCTGCGCGAGATCGCGACGGTGCGGGGGGACATCCCGAGCCGGAAAGGGTACCCGGGGTACCTGTACAGCGACCTCGCGAGCATCTACGAGCGCGCCGGGATGGTCCGCGGGATCCCCGGCTCGATCACGCAGATCCCCATCCTGACGATGCCGAACGACGACATCACGCACCCGATCCCCGATCTCACCGGCTTCATCACGGAGGGGCAGATCGTGCTGGATCGGGATCTCTTCGGGCGCGGGATCTACCCCCCCGTCGCGGGCCTCCCGTCGCTCTCCCGCCTGATGAAGGACGGGATCGGCGAGGGGATCACCCGCGCGGACCACGCGCACCTCGCCGGGCAGCTCTTCGAGGCGTACTCCCACGTAAAGGATCTCCGCGCCCTCGCCTCCGTCATCGGGGAGGAAGAGCTGAGCCCGCTCGACACCGCCTACCTCGCCTTCGGCAGGGAGTTCGAGGGGTCGTTTTTGCGCCAGGGGGAGCACGAGGATCGGCCGATCGAGCGCACACTCGACCTCGGTTGGCAGATGCTGCGCCTCCTCCCCCGGGAGGAGCTCCACCGGATGACGGACGAGGAGATGGAACGGCACTACCCGCGGTAGTGTCGACACGCCCCGACGATCGAGGAGAAAGCGCCGCAATGCCGCGAGACGCGATAGCCCCGACGAAGTCGAACCTGCTCGCCGCGGCGGCGAGCCTCGCCTTCGCCCGCGAGGGGCACGAGCTCCTCACGAAGAAGCGCGATATCCTCGTCGCCGAGCTCCTCGACCTCGCGGCGGAGGCCGCGCACACGCAGCGGCGGCTCGACGAGAAGCTCGGGGAGGCGTTCGCCGCGCTGGACCGGGCGGTGCTCGACTCGGGGCGGCGCGCCGTCCGCGAGGCGTCGTGGGCCGTCGACGCGAGGGTGGAGACGCGCGTCTCCGAGCGCAGGGTGATGGGGGTCGGCCTCCCGGTCGTGCACTCCACCGCCCGCGGCGAACCGCCGTTCTACCCCGCGCGGCAGACCGGATTCCGGCTCGACGAGGCGCAGCGGCTCTTCGCCGAGGCGGTGAAACTCCTCGACGCGTTCACCGGGATGTTCAACTCGGTCCTCCGCCTCGCGGCCGAGGTCAAGAAGAGCATGCGGCGCGTGAACGCGCTCGAAAAAATCTATATCCCCGACTACACGGACGTCCTACAATACATCGCGAACACCCTCGAGGAATCCGAGCGGGAGTCGTTCTTCGTCCTCAAGATGATCAAGGCGCGCCTTTCCGGCGCGCGGAGCGGGGCCCGGGGGGGCGGCTGAACGTATGGCGCAGGCCCGCGGCATCGGGAGGATACTGGTCAGCATCGGCGGGAACGAGCGTTCCCTCCTCGCCGCCCAGTACGCGGTGGCGCTCGCGCGCCTCCTCGGCGCCGAGCTCATCGCCGTCTATGTGGTGGACACGAAGATACTCGCCGGCCTCCTGAAGGCGCGCATCTTCATCCAGATGGAGGAGAGGGACTACGCGCGCGATTTCGAGGAGAACGGGCGCCGGTACCTGAACCATGTCCGGGATTTGGCCGAGGCGAAGGGGGTCCCGATCTCCACGATCCTCGAGAAGGGCGAGGTCCACACGATCGTCACCGCGAAGGCGCGCGAGATGAGGGCGGATTTGCTGGTGATGGGGGAACCCGACGCCCCCGCCTCGCGGAGGGACTACTACTTCAACGAGGGGGAGCGGATCTTCCGCGAGGCGCAGTGCCCGGTCCTCGTCGTGAAGGGGGAGGAGAGGATCCGCGCGCTGTACGACGGCGTGGAATAGCCCCCCGGCCGCGGATCCGCGCGCCTGCCGGCAGGCGGGGACGCGCGCAGACAGGTTTCGGCCGCGGCTGAAGACGCGGTTTCTTGCGTCAGCGAAGGTTCGCCTGTATCCGCGGCGGGAGACCTCGTCGTCGCCTCCGCGGCAAGAGACACGGAAAGGCACCGCCATGCAACTGACCGAACTGCTCACCCCGAACCTGATCCGGATCGGGCTCCAAAGCCGCGACAAGCGCGGCATCGTCGAGGAGCTCGTCGGCATACTGGCCTCGGCCGGGAAGGTCGCCGACGAGGGGCAACTCGTGGAGGCGGCGATGCGGCGCGAGGCCGAGGCGACCACCGGACTCGCGCGCGGGGTCGCGATCCCGCACTGCAAGACCGACGCCGTCCGCGAGCTCACCTGCTCGCTGGCCGTTGCGCCCGACGGCCGCGATTTCGAGGCGATGGACGGGAAGCCGTCGTTCATCTTCTTCTTCCTCTCCGCCCCCACCGGGATGTCGGGCCCCCACGTCAAGGCGCTCGCCAACATCGCCGCGCTCTCCCAGAGCGACGCGTTCCTCGAGAGGCTCCGCACCGCCGCGACGCCGGAGGACGCGTTCCGCATCATCGCCGAGGAGGAGACGCGCGAGGACTGAGCGCGGGGCCGTGATGCCGATGGCCGCACCCCACCCGTACCCCGCCCCAGGCGCCCGGCGCACTTGGCCGTTGCTGCTCCTCGCCGCGGCCGCCTGCGCCGCCTGCATCGTGCAGACGCAGCGCCTCGACACCCTCCCCCCCTCGAGGGACGAGGCCGACTGCCTCCGCCTCGGCCTCCGCTGGCGGGCGGCGTTCGACCGGCCCCTGCGGGAACGGCCCCGTCTCGTGGCGGCGCTCGTCTCCTCTGAATCGGCCCCGCTCCTGCACGCGGCGGCGGCCCCCTGTCTCTCGCGCGTCGGGCGTACGCGCGCGGCGGCCGTCCTCGCGAACATCCCGTTCCTCGCCCTTCTCCTTGTCTCGGTCTACTGCATCGGGAGCATCCTCCACGGCGAGGGGACGGGCGCGGGGGCGGCGGCGCTCGCCGTATCCTACCCGCTCGCCCTCGGCCTCTCGAGACAGTACCTGCCCGGGACGGCCGACGCGGCGCTGGCCGCCGCCGCGGTCTGCGCGGCGCTTTGCGCCGAACGCTCGCGCACGATCCCCTGGCACCTCCTCCTCGGCCTCGCCTTCGGGATGGGCACCCTCTCCTCCCCCCTCTTCCCGCTCTTCGCCGCCCCCCCGATCGCCTGGATCCTGTTCGGGCCCCGCCGCACGCTGCGCTACCGCGGCACGCCCTCCCGGAGGGCGTTGCTGCGCCTCCTCGCCCTCGCCGTCGCCGCCGCGACGGCCGCGCCGTGCATCCCGCGACTCGCGGCGGCGTGGGGAGGGCTCTTCCAAGGAGTGTCCCCGCGCGGCTTCTTCCGGTTCCCGCGTCTCCTCGTCGACTCCGTCTTCTTTCTCCCGATGGCGCTGCTCCTCCTCGCCGGCATCAGTTCCGCGGCGGTCCGCCGCAGGGCGGATCCCGCCCTGCTCCTCTGGCTTTTCGTCCCGCTCCTTGTCCTCTCTCTCTCCGGCGCGGGCGATCCCCGGCTCTTCGCCCCGGCGCTTCCGGCCGCCGCCCTGCTCACCGCCGCGGGGATCGCGATGCTCCAGCGCCCCGCGTGGCGGCGCGGCCTCGCCGCCGCCGCGCTCCTCGCGGCGGCGCTGAACGCCGCCGCCTTCACCTTCCCCTCCGCCGCCGCCCTGCTCGACCTCTCGATCCCCCTCCGCCCGGGCGGGGCCGGGCTGCCGGTCGTCCGCGGCGTCATCCCCGCCGCCGGCATCGGCGTTCCCCTCCGCGAGGAGTGGCGCATCGACGAGATCCTGCGCGACCTCTCGGCGCAGGCGGGGCCCGGCGGGACCTCGCTGGGCTGGTTCCTGGCGCCGCACCCGCGGTTCCACGGCGCAGCCCTCATCTACCGCCTCGAGGCCGGGCGTTACCGGATCTCCGCCGCGGCCCCCGGGGACGCCGCGTTCATCATCACGCGCCTCGTCGGGGCGGGGCAGCGGGAGGAACTCAGACGGTTCACCGCCCCCTGGCTCCACCTCGACACGATCAAATCCTACCCGCTCCCGGACGGGTCCGAGGCGGCGCTGCACCGCGCGATCCTCACCCGGCGCCGCCGCTACGACGCGGCGGGGCTTCCCGGGGAGACGGGAGAGATTCGCGCCCCCGACGCGGGGGCGGGTCCCGGGCGGGCGCGCGGCGCGAACCGGGATTCCTCGCCGCCCGGCGTCCTCGCCGCGACCCCCGCCCACCCGCTCGATCCCGGCGCCTACCGTCTGACGGTCCTGATGCGGTGCAGGGGCGCGCGCCCCGGCGCACCCCTCGCGCGGATCGAGCTCTCCGGGGCGAACGGCGGGATCCTCGCGGAGCGCGAGATCGCCCTGCCGGAGGGCGGGGATTCCGGCGGCTACCGGTCGGTCGATCTCGACTTCGCCCTGCCGCGCCGGGAGGCGCTCGCGGCGCGCGTCGTCCACACCGGCGCGGCGGACCTCGAGATCGACACGATCTCCATCGCCCCGCGCCTGCCACGCGGCGCGGGACGCGCCCCGACGCCTTTCCCCGCCGCCCCGCCGCGCGGCGGCGGAGCCGCCGATTGACGCGGGGCGCCCGATCGTCTATACTAGTGCCGATATGCCGGGGAAGACGCATCCCGGCGGACCTGAACGGGGGGACCGATGGCAGCCAAGAGCAACGCGTTTCAGAAGATGCAGTACGACGAGATCGCGGAGCGGGCCCGCCTGTTCCAGCGGCTCGCGCACAGCAAGGAGCACGCCAAGCAGCGCATCCTCCAGAACCTGCGGTGGGAGTTCTCCTCCGCCCCCTCCGCGGCGATCGAGAAGAAGGTCGATGAGATCGTCAATCGCGTCTACGGCGCGTAGCGTCCCTGCCCGGGCGTTCCTCCTTGCGGCGGCGATCGCGGCGGCGTCCGTGGTCGGCGCCGAGACGCCTCCGCCCGCCGCGGACGCGGACGGGCTCGAACGGTTCCTCTGCAGCGCGGAGCCGTGGGCGGGTGACGACGTCCGTTTCGTCACCGACATGCTCCTCAAATGGCGGCCCGATTACCAAAAACTCTCCACCGGCGAATTCAGGGTCTATGTCCGGGACGTCCTCCTCGGGCTCCAGCCGCCGGGCGAGCGCTACACGATAGACACCACCAAGAGGGGCTCGATTCTCTTCGAGCGGAAGGACGGCGACATCTTCTGCACCATGCGGCAGCCGTGACGCACCGCCCCGGCGCCATCGCCCCCCGGCACAGGCGGTCCCCCGATGCGCATTGACCTGCACGTCCACACAAACGCCTCCGACGGCCTCTTCGCCCCCGCCGAGGTGGTGCGGAAGGCCCGCGAAGCCGGGCTCTCGGCGCTGGGGATCGCCGACCACGACACCGTCAACGGCGTCGAGGAGGCGCTCCAGGCGGCCGGAGAGGAGCGGATCGAGGTCGTGCCGGCGGTTGAGATCAACGCCTACCACGGGGCGTTCGAGTACCATATCCTCGGCTACTTCCTCGACCACCGCGACGAACGCCTCGGCCGCGCCCTCGCGGAGCTGCGAGAGGCGCGGATCGTCCGGATGCGCCGCATCGTCGAGAAGCTCGGCGCGCTCGGGATGGAGGTCGATCCCGAAGAGATCTTTGCCGCGGCCGGCGGCGGCTCCGTCGGAAGGCCCCACATCGCCCGCGTGATGCTCCAGAGGCGTTACGTCTCCTCGATGCGCGAGGCGTTCGACCGCTTCATCGGGGAGGGGAAGCCCGCCTACGCCCCGCGCTCGAAACTCGCCCCCGGGGAGGCGATCGCCCTCATCCGGGAGGCCAGCGGCGTCGCGGTCCTCGCGCACCCGGGCCTCTGGGGGGGCGACGAGCTCATCCCGCAGCTGGCGGCCTGGGGCATCGCCGGCATCGAGGTGTACACGCCCGACCATACCGGCGCGCAGCGGGAGCGCTACCGCGGGTTCGCCCGCGACCTCGGGCTCATCCAGACCGGCGGCAGCGACTACCACGGGTGGAAGGACAACTCGGGGAACACGCTCGGCGCCGCGGCGACCCCTCCCGGGGAGTTCAGGCGCCTCGCGGAGCTCGCCGGCGCCGCCCGGGTCTGGCCGTGACGCCGGACTGAACGCCCGCCGCGGCGGGGGGAGGCCACGATGAAATCGAACGTCTACTTCACCGACCTCAGGGCGAAGTCGGGGGAGTCGCTCCTCGACAAGACCGCCCGGCTCTTCGACCTCGTCGGTTTCGGCGGCCTCCTGCGGCCCGGCGACAAGGTCGCGGTCAAGCTCCATTGGGGCGAGTGGGGCAACGTCGCCTTCCTCCCCCCCCCGTTCGCCCGCCGCCTGGTGGAGAAGGTGCGGGAGGCGGGCGGGAAACCGTTCCTGACCGACACGAACACGCTCTACACCGGCGGGCGCCACAATGCGATCGACCATATCCTCACCGCCCTGAAGAACGGCTTCTCCGTCGCCTCCGCCGGGGCCCCGATCATCATCGCCGACGGGCTCAGCGGCGGCGATTCAGTCGAGGTGCCCGCGGACGGGAAACGGGTGCCGAGCGTGCGGGTCGCCGGGGCGATCTACTGCGCGGACGCGATCCTCTCCCTCGCCCATTTCAAGGGGCACGAGCTCTTCGGCTTCGGCGGCGCGCTCAAGAACATCGCGATGGGGTGCACGACCCCCGCCGGGAAGCAGATCCTCCACTCCGACGTGAAACCGAAGGTGGACCGCGGCCGCTGCATCGCCTGCGGGCGGTGCGTCCGCTCCTGCGCCCACGGGGCCATCCGCCTCGCGGAAGGAGGGAAGGCGGGGATCGACACGGACAGATGCGTCGGCTGCGGCGAGTGCGTGGCGGTCTGCCCGGCCGAGGCGATCCCGGTCAACTGGGAGACCGCCGCGGAGCCGCTGCTGGAGAAGTCCGCCGAGTACGTCAAGGCCATCCTCGCGAACAAGGGGGGGCGCGCGGCGTTCTTCAACTTCCTCCTGCGGATGTCGCCTGAATGCGACTGCTACGAATGGAACGACGCCCCGTTCGTCGCCGACATCGGGATCGTGGCCTCCCGCGACCCGGTGGCGATCGACCAGGCCTCCACGGACCTGGTGAACGCGGGACAGGTGCTCTCCTCGTCGCGCCTGAAGGGGAAGAACCCGGACGGGGACGCGATCACGGCCGCCACCGGGGTGAAGGGCTGGCGGAGGATACTGGAGTACGCCGAGGAGATCGGCGTGGGCACGCGGAGCTACGAGCTCGTGCGGATCGGCGGAAAGCGAACGTAGTCTCCGCCGCGAATCGTCCCGGATAGGTCCGTGCCGCGGATCGACACGGACGGACGCCTCCGCGGAGAGCCGCGGCATCCGCGACGGGAGGCGGTGCCGTCCCAGCCGCGGCCACAGAGAGGTATGCCGGAGGGCCGATGAAGAGGGAACGGGGCGAATTCCTTGTCACGGTAACCGGGCGCTTCGACGCCGCCCACCGTCTCCGTCTCGCCGGCGCCCCGTGCGAACGGCTCCACGGGCACGGCTGGCGGATCGAGGCGTCGTTCACCGGCCCGCTGGGCGCGGACGGCATCGTCCGCGACTTCGTCGCGCTTGAGCGGGAGCTGGAGGAGCGCGTGATCTCGGCGCTCGACCACAGGGACCTGAACGAGCTGTTCGAGAAGCCGACCACCGAGCTCATCGCTCGCTGGATCTGGGACCGGCTCGCCCCGCTCGGCGTCGCCGAGGTGAAGCTATGGGAAACGCCGAACTACTCGGTGACGTACCGCGGCTGAGGCCGCGCCCCGCGGCGCGGGCCGGCCGGCCGCTGCGCGGGCGCCTCGCGGCCGCCTGCTGCGGCATGCTCCTCGTCCCCCTCCCCTCCCCCGCCGCCGACGGCGAGGCGGCCGACGCGTACCTGGAGCGGGTCAGGACGCTCGCGGGGCACGTGGCCGGCGGCACGATGGAGACCCGAAGGACCACCGCCGCGCTTCTGCGGGGGATGGGGAAGCCGGTGCTCCAGTACCTCGAGGCCGAGCTGAAGGCGCCCGAAACCGGCCGGCGGGCGCGCGCCGCCCTTGTCCTCGGCGAGATCGGGGAGCCCGCGGCGTTCCCGGCCCTCCGCGAGGCGCTGCAGGACCCCGACGGGCCGGTGCGCGCGCAGGCGGCGGCGGCGATCGGCAAGCTCGGCCTCGAGGGCGCGCCCGCCGTGCTCGCCCCGCTCCTCGACGATCCGAACGAGTCGGCGCGTGCGGAGGCGGTCCGCGTGATGGGGGAGCTCCGAATGCCGGAGCACACGGGGAAGATCAGGCGCCTCCTCTCCGACCCCTCCGAGAAGGTCAGGGCCTGCGCCCTCGCGGCGGCGGGCAACCTCCGCGACAAGGAGTCGGTTCCCGCCGCCCTGAAGGCGATCGAGGAACCGTCCGCCCGCGTCAGGAACAGCGCCGCAATCGCCCTCGGGAAGATCGGCGACCGCGCCGCGCTCCCCCGGCTCAGGAAGGCGCTGGAGGATTCCGACGCGTGGGTCCGCAGCTCGGCCGCCGCCGCCCTGGGGGAGATGGGCGACGCCGACGCGGTCCCGCTCATCGAGAAGGCCGCCGGCGACGAAACCCCACACGTGCGCGGCGCGGCCGCCGCGGCGCTCGGCGCGCTCAAGGCGCCGCGATCGATCCCCGCCCTCTGCGCCCTTCTCCAGGACTCGAACCCGAGCGGCTTCTCCCTGCTCGTTCCCTACCGCCGAACCGAGGTCAGGGAGGAGGCCGCGGAGGCCCTCGGGAAGATCACCGGCGACGCGCGGGGCTTCTCGCGAACGGCCGATCCGGCGTCGCGCGAGGAGGCCCTCGAGCGCTGGAGGGCATGGTGCCTGGACCGGACCGCGACGCCCCTGCCGGGAACCGGCCCGCCTTGAAGGCGCGCATCCCCCCCTCTCGCCGGAATCGGCCGCCGGAATCCTCTTTCCCGGACGGGGCGGATTAAGTACTATAGCGCCGCAGCCGACATGCACGGCGCATCCGGAGGGATACCGCGATGGCACGGACGAAATCAGAGGTTCTGGAACTCGTCAAGAAGCACAATGTCAGGTTCATACGCCTCTGGTTCACCGACGTTCTCGGCCGGCTCAAGGGCTTCTCCATCACACGCACCGAGCTGGCCGAGGCCCTGGAGACCGGGATGGGCTTCGACGGCTCCTCGATCGAGGGGTTCGCGCGGATCGAGGAGAGCGATATGGTCGCGATGCCCGACCCGTCCACCTTCTGCCTGCTCCCTTGGAGACCGAAGAACGAAGGCTGCGAGGCCCGGATGTTCTGCGACATCGTCACGCCGGACGGAAACCCGTACGAGGGCGACCCGCGCTATGCCCTCAAGCGCGCCCTGAAGCACGCCGCCGACCTCGGTTACCGCTGGATGGTCGGGCCCGAGCTGGAGTATTTCTACTTCAAGAACGACCGGGCGGCCGATGTCCTCGACCGGGGCGGCTACTTCGACATGGTCCCGATGGACCTCGGCGCCGACCTCCGCCGCGAGACGATCCAGATCCTCGAGGATATGGGGATCCAGGTCGAGTACGACCACCACGAGGTGGCGCCGAGTCAGCACGAGATCGACCTGCGCTACGCCGACGCGCTCGCGATGGCCGACCACGCGATGACCTACCGGCTGGTGGTCAAGCAGGTCGCCCAGATGCGCGGGGTCTACGCCACGTTCATGCCCAAGCCGATCGAGGGGCAGAACGGGAGCGGGATGCACGTCCACCAGTCGCTCAACAAGGGGGACCGGAACGCCTTCTTCGACGCGAAGGACCCGTACCATCTCTCCGACGTCGCCAAGTCGTACACCGCCGGCATCCTCGCGCACGCGAAGGAGTTCTGCATCGTCACCAACCAGTGGATCAACTCGTACAAGCGGCTCGTCCCCGGCTACGAAGCCCCGGTCTACATCTCCTGGGCGCAGCGCAACCGTTCGACGATGGTGCGCGTGCCGCTGTACAAGCCCGGGAAGGAGAAGGCGACGCGGATCGAGTTCAGGGCGCCGGACCCCGCCTGCAACCCGTACCTCGCGTTCGCCGCGATGCTCGCCGCGGGGCTCGAGGGGATCGAGAAGAAGTACACCATCCCCGCGCCGATGGAGGACGACATCTTCGAGTTCAGCCCGCAGGAGCGCGACGCGGCCGGGATCAAGACGCTCCCGGGGAGCCTCTACGCGGCGATCGTCGAGGCGGAGAGGAGCGCGTTCCTGCACAGGGCGCTCGGGGACCACATCTTCCAGAAGCTCATCGAGAACAAGAAGATCGAGTGGGACCGGTACCGGGTCCACGTCTCCCGGTACGAGATCGACAAGTATCTGGCGATCCTGTAGAACCGGTTGTGCGGATCCGCGCCCGATCCCGCAAAAAGCGGGCGGGACCCTGCTACGAGACGCGGGCCCCCCGCCGGCCCGGGACCCCGTACGCGACCCACGACACGACGGCGCTCACCGCGGGATAGAACGGGCGGATCTCCTCCCCGTGCGCCGCGAAGGCGACAATCCCCGCCCCCGCGCAGACGGCGAGCGCCGCGGCGAGGGCCGCCCACCCGCGCCGCGCCCCCCGGCCGCTCCGCCTGAAGATCCCGCGCGCGACGAAGGGGAAGACGGCCGCGAGCGCGAGTTCGAGGAGCGCCGCGAGGCGCGGCCGCCGCAGGAACCGCCCGGCGAGGAGGGCGTCGACCGTTTCCGCGTGGAGGAGCGCCGCGGGCGCGGAGGCCGGGAGACGGCCCCATCGCCGCGCCGGGAGGGGCGCCTCGCACTCCCCGAGGACAACCACCTTCCCCGCCCATTGCGACGCCTCCGCGCGCCCGAACAGGACATCCGCGGCGGAGACGATCTTCGGCCCCCTCCCCCCGCGCGAGGGAACAAGCCGCAGCATCCCGCGCGCATCGATGGGAATCAACCGCCCGTCGAGCTCGATCCCATCCGCCGCGCCGCCCTTGAGCCGCAGCGTCACCCGCGCCGTCTTCAGAACGGTCGAGGCGAGAGCGAGCGGGAGACTCATCAGGAAGCCGTCCCCCTCCGCGGAGACGAGAGGCGCCCCGCGCACCATCGGGTCCCCGCCGCGGGGAAATCGGGGAAGGCTGGAGGGGGGCTCCCGGCTATCCCGATCCTCCGGACGGGGAACATTCGTGAACCCCGCCGATGACGTCGATTCCGCGAGAGCGACATCCACGCATCCGGTGCCGTCCGCCTTCGGCATCCGATATTCGCGCGCCTTCCCCCACGGGTTGGTGACATAGCGGATGCGGGCGTTGCGGGGCGCGGGCGGCCCGCCAGCGGACGACTGGTACCCGAACCTGAGCGCGAAGCCGCTCGCCACGTTTCCCGCCCGCCGCGCGGCATCGGCGAGCGGCCGCCCCCCGTCGGACGAGGCGGGGCACGAAACGACGCCGATGGCGCGCGGGTTGCCGCGGGCGATCCGGTCCAGGAGCCGCCCCGCCACCGACGCCGGCCACGGCCACGGCCCGACCTCGCGGCGGCTCGCGGCGTCCGCGGCGATCACGACGCAGACGTTTCGGGCGGGGGCGTTCGGGACGAGGAGGAGGACGAGATCCTGCGCGCGCGCGGCCCACGGGCGCAGGAACGCCGGCTCCGCGGCGGCGAACGCGGCCATGCAGGCGGCGAGCAGGCACGCCCCCGCCCCGTCCCGCACCCGCATCCCCATCCCTCCCGTCTTTAGGCCGCCGCGCGACGGCGCACCGGCTATGGATCTCGAGGACCGCGCCGAACCGCTTCGCGTGCACCGCCGGCGCCTGCATGCTACCGCGCCCGAGGCCCGGCGTCAACGCCCGCTACCGGGCGCGTGGATGGAATTTTGCGTGGATCCCCTTGAGGCGGTTTGTGTCGACGTGCGTGTAGGTCTGCGTCGTGGAGATGTCGGCGTGCCCGAGCATCTCCTGCACGACCCTGAGATCGGCGCCGTGCGCGAGGAGGTGCGTGGCGAACGTGTGCCGGAGCGTGTGCGGCGTGATCCCCTTCCCGATCCCCGCCAGGCGGGCGTGCTGCGTGACGATCCGCCAGACCCCCTGGCGGGTGAACCCTCTCCCGCGGCGCGTGAGGAAGAGGACGCCGGGGGAGGCGGGGCGGGCGAACGCGGGGCGCGTCTCGGCGAGGTAGCTTTTCACGGCCTTCCGCGCCTGCCGCCCCAGCGGCACGATCCGCTCCTTCGACCCCTTCCCCAGGCACCGGAGGTACCCGACCTCGAGGTTCACCTCCTCCGTCTTCAATCCCGCGACCTCGGAGACCCGCAGCCCGGTGGCGTACATCAGCTCGAGGATCGCCCGGTCGCGGCGGCCCTCGTGCGTGCCGGGCCGGGGCGCGGCGAGGAGCCGCTCGGTCTCCTCCACCGAGAGCACCTCGGGGAGGTGTTTCCAGATCTTCGGGCTCTCGAGGACGTCGGTGATGTCGGCGCGCACGTACCGATTGGAGGCGAGGAAACGGAAGAAGACCTTGAGCGCGGCGAGGAAGCGCGAGAGCGACGAGCCCGCGAGGCCCCGCCGCTTCTCCGCCATCAGGTGCTCCCCGATCAGCTCGCGCGTCACGCCGTCGAGCGTGCGCACCCCGCGCTTCTCCAGGAACGCGAGCAGCCCGAGGAGGTCGCTCCGGTAGGCGGCGATCGTGAGGGGGGAGAGCCCCCGCTCGACGGCGAGGTAGTTCAGAAACTCATCGAGGAAAACCCGCATGGCGCACCGTCAGAGCCGGAGATAGGGGTTGGAGTTCCGCTCCCTGCCGAGCGTCGTCTCCGGCCCGTGCCCGGGGAGGAGCAGCGTCTCGTCGGGCAACGGCAGTATCCTGTCCCTGATCGACGCCTCGAGCGCCTCCTGCGAGCCCCCCGGAAGGTCGGTCCTCCCGACGGAGCCGGCGAAGAGCGTGTCGCCGCTCAGGAGGATCGGCGGGGAGCTCAGATCGTGGAGGAGACAGATGCCCCCGGGCGAGTGGCCCGGCGTGTGGACGACCCTGAAAACGATTTCTCCCGGAGCGATCGCGTCCCCGTCCTCGAGCAGGGCGTCGGGAGGGGGCGGGGGTTCGAACGGCAGGCCGAGCCTTTGCAGCAGCGGCTCCGCATGCCGCAGCATCGCCGCCTCGGCGCGGTGCATCAGGACCGGGACGCCGAAGCGGGCCTTCAGGGCGGCGTTGGCGCCCGCGTGATCGGGGTGGGCGTGCGTGTTGACGATGCAGCGCGGCCTGAGGCCTTCCTCCAGCACCCGCGCGGCGATCCGGTCCGCGTCGCCGCCCGGGTCGACGATCGCCGCCTCGCGGGTCCGCGGGCAGGCCGCGACATAGCAGTTGGCCTGCAGCGGGCCGACGACGAGCCGGTGAATCAGGGGACGAGTCGCGGTTTTCATCGGGGCGCCGTCCCGTATCCTACCATGTTCGGGCGCGGAGTGCGACGGGGGCCCGGGGGCGACGCCCTATCGCCAGCCAAAGCCGCGAGCGGAGTAGGGGTCCGTACCGGCGGAGAGAAAACCGGAGGGACGGCGTGAAGACGGTGGCTGGAAGTTGGCCGGCACCACCGCGGGCGTCGCCCCCCCGTCGAGGGGGTCAGTCGAGAGATGGGATTCGATGAGATCGCTGTAGCCGTCCCGATCGGTGTCGGGGCGGCGCGCGTCCAGGTCGGTGCCGGAGGGGCCGGCGTCGGGATCATACGGCGCGTAGGAGGACGGGTCACCGTCGTAGCCGACCTCGTCGCGGTCCCCGACTCCGTCGCCGTCGGAATCCGCCAGATTCGGATCCGTGCCGAAACGCACCACCTCGTCGCCGTCGCCGAGGAGATCCCCGTCACTGTCAGGAGAGAGCGGATCGGTGCCCCACACATGCACCTCGGCGCCGTCGTTCAACTCGTCCCCATCCGTGTCGGAGGCGAGGGGATTCGTCCCGCGGACGGAGACCTCGTCCCCGTCGCTCAATCCGTCCCCGTCCGTGTCGAGGCTCGTCGGGTCCGTCCCGGCCCGGTACTCGGCCAGGTCGTTCAGCCAGTCGCCATCCCCGTCGGCGGTTCCGTCGTGCGAGAGATCCCCGAAGAAACGGACCTCAAAGGCGTCACCCATCCCGTCGTCGTCGCCGTCATCGTTGATGACGAGCGTCTCGTCGCACCACGCGAAGCCGTACTCGCCCGCGGGGAGGTCCGCCTCCCATGCGGCGAAATAGGGCGGCCACTCGAACGGAAGATACGAGGTGCCGCTCAGGCGGCATGAGATGACGAGCGACGAGCCCGCCGGGAGCGGATTCGCCCGCTCCTCGTACCTGCCCGGTTCCTCGAGTATCCAGTGGTGCGCGTTCGTCTCCGGGTACACGTCGTGCGTCGATACCTCGTACAGGTAGTCGGCGAGGGGGGCGCCGTCTATCGACACCCCGATCGTTTCGACGTCATAGGCGGCGGGGATATGCTCGGTGAAGACCAGCCCGCGCAGGGAGGAGGCGCTGAGGTTGTCGATGCGAACGGTGAGCTCGAGGGGGATGCCGGGCATGATGAGCAGGGACTCGTACTCCCTCCCGACGGCGACGGCCACGCCCTCGGGATACACGTGCCCCGACGCCCGGGTGTGCGCCGGGACCAGGAGCGCCGCCGCGAGTACCGCTGAAGGCAACCTCATCAGATCCATGCCCCCTCGTAGTAGTACTCCACGAGCCGCTGAACGTCGATCGCCGAGGCGCCGCCCTCGCGGTGCTTCTTCGACATCATATCGAGCGCCCCCCGCACGCCGTGCGCCACCATGATGCCGCTCTCCTGGCTGTTCGCCGCGTAGCCGTAGCCCCGGATCGTCGTCTCGGCCTGCGCGAGGTAGTTCTTCAACCTCCCCGCGTTGTCGGGATGGTGTCGAGCGTCGCCGGTGGCAGGGTAGAGAACGTATTTCGAGGCGACGACGTCGAGCGCCACCGGGTCTACAGAGGCGAGCAGCGTCGCCGTGTGCGGGGCGAGGCTCTCGCTGTAGGTCTCGCAGCCCGGCCCGCCGCTCTTCACTACATGGATTGCGTCCAGCACGTGCAGATCGGCCCTGCGGATTGCCGACCAGATTGTCCCTGTCGTCTTCCCGAGGTCCAGGTAGTGGTACGGTGACGTGCCGAAGGGCGCGAGCTCCATCGAGAGGAGGCCGTAGGAGTGCTTGAGGGCCCCCGTCACCTGCGCCCCGCCGTGGTCTTTCAAGACCGGCACGTTGATGAGGCGGAGCCGGTCCTCGTAGGCCGCGCCGTTCCAGATGCCGTTCTTCAGGTTTATCTTGGTCCCGAAGGGGGTCGTGATCTTCGGGTAGGTGACCGTGCCGAAGGCCACATAGCCGTCGCGCGTCTGATCTCCCTCTGTCACCCCCACGCTCCGGATGGTGTCGAGAAGGTAGGCGCTGATGCGGGTCACCCCGGAGAACATCGACACGACAGCGTTGAACGACTGCGAGTGGTCCACCGCGTTGGCGTGCACGCCGGGCCCGAGTTCCCCTGGATCCTGGTCGCAGTCGAAACTACCCCGCCCCTGCCCGTTCTCGACGATGACGATCTCGCCCGAGAAAGTGTCGGGGTGCTCGATGATCCGCTGGATGAGCCCGCGGAGCACGTCGGTGTTCGTCGCGCCCCGGTAGCACCACTGGCCGTTCACCTTGATGACCACCACATCGTCCGCGTGGATGATGCCGGTCGGCCCCGTGAGGAGATCGCGCGTAGTGTCGCTCTGATAGAACGGCCTCTCGCACGAGGAGAAGAGAGAGAGTACGGTATCCAGTCCCGCGTGACGGTTGGCCCCGTGCACGAACGGGTTCTCCGGGATGTTCCCCACCCTGAGGACAAGCGTCTTGTCAGTCGAAGCCGCCCACGCTCGGCGCAGCAGACCGCCCTTGAGGGAAAGAGCGAGCGCTGCGCCCCCCGCGGCTGACGTCTTGATGAACTGGCGCCGGTTCATCTTCCGGCCCGGGCATTGGTGTCGTATCATAATCTCTCCCTGCAAGAGATACGGATGCGACCATACACTTTTCATCTCTACGCTAGCATCATCCAGCCTGAATATCAATAGTTACTTTTACTATTAACATGCAAAACTCTCACCCACATTCAGCGGTCCTACCGTACCCAGTTCAGGCCCACCCGTAGCCTCGCGGGCTCGGGGAGTCCGCGGCGTCCACGCAAAATCCAGACGGATTCCTTGAATTCGCTGCACGCCGGAGGTTGAGGCGGACGCCACCGGAAGGAGCGCCTTCCCCCGTGTCCCATCCGCACTGTGCCTCTATGTAATCGCTGTAGCCGTCATTGTCGGAATCCGGACTCGTGGCCGAGGTGAGGAAGCTGAGGATCTCCTCCCCGTCGTCGAGGCTGTCGCCGTCGTGGTCGTCATTGCGCGGATCGGCAGGGCACTGCTCCAGCTCATCCCGGCTGGTCAGCCCGTCCCCGTCCCGGTCACCGTCCAAGTCGTCAGAGGCATCGCGCGGGTCGGTCCCATCATGGAGCTCCGCGAGGTCGCCCGTGCCCCCGCCATCGGTGTTGATCCCGCACCCCGCCATGAAGGGGACGGAAAACGTTCTGCCCTCGACGGCACCGATGTAGCGGGGGATTCTGCCGATTACTGCGTCGCGGAGATCGACGGTGGCGGCGGGGGCCACGCGGGGAGCGCACGCATGCACAAGGCAACGGCGCTACTGATGATGCAGCCGGCTTTCACCGCTGCCCCCACGGTGCAGGTAGGGCGTATCGAAATGGCTTCGTCCGATTATTCCGGCTTCCGTTTCCCGGCGTATTTCGGAAGCCATTTCGGAGGATTCCCCCGACGGAACGCGGGCTGCTACGCGAGGGAACGCGAATTCAGCGGGGTGTTCCGCCGGGGCGCAGGAGGGGCGCCCCGAGGACGGCCAGGGCGAGGGCGCCGAGCGTGTAGCCGAAGACCTGCGTGATCACGTGGGCGGAGACGCCGGAGAGCACCGCGAGGTCCTTCGGGTAACCGAGGAGATAGAACGCCCCCGCCCATACCCCCTCGTACGCCCCGAAGCCGCCGATCCCGCTCACCGGCGTGCTCGCGGAGAGCTCTGCGAGCGACGCCCCGACGAAAACCGGCCAGAACCCGATGCGGCGGAGCGTGTAGACGTCCGGATCGATCGGGTTGAGGATCGCGTAGACGAGGAACATCAGGCACGCGTACTTGAGCGCCCGGACGATGAACGAGAGCCAGAGCGCGCGCCCGAACAGCCCGGCGCGCGCGATCCGCTCGACGCGATCCGCCGTGCGCGCGCAGATCTCCTCCACCGCCGCCCTCTTCAGGCGCGGCGGGCGGAGCCGCGCGCCGGCCCGCCCCGCCGCGCGGAGCAGGGACGGCAGGTACAGCAAGACCGTGACGGAGAGGAGGAAGAAGGCGGCGGCGACCGCGGCGAGGAGCATCGGCGACACCCCGAGCCTCCACCCGCCCACCATCGCGATTCCGATCGCCATCAGCGGGACCATCACGACCATGTCCAGGAGGAAGGCCAGCGCCCAGATGGAGGTTCCCGCATCCACCGGATAGCCGAAGCGGGTGCGCAGGACCACGATGTAGACCGTCGAGCCAATCCGCGCCGGGAGGAGGTCGGCGAAGAGGTTCCGCACGAAGGTCACGAGGAGCATCTGCCATCGCCCGATCGTGACGCCGGCGCCCGCGGCGCGGACGAGCAGCATGTACCGCTCGTTGCGGAACAGGGTCGAGAGAAGACTCAGTGCCGTGTAGGCCAGCAGTCCCGGCACGGAGGCGCTCCGCACGGAGCGGGCGATCTCCCCCGGGCTGACCACCGTCAGGAGATAGCCGATCACCCCCACGCTCACGATCGCGGAGGCCGCGACGTACCACGTGTGCCTGCCGCCCGGCAGCCGCATCCTCACCCTTCCCCCGGCGAGCCGCCGGGTATACGTGCCTTCGAACGCGCCCCCCGTCCCGGCCGCTCCCGGGCGGGACAGGCCCGTGTGCGCACGGTCGACGCCCTCGCCGCGCCTCCCGCCGCCGGCGCCCGCTCCCCCCCCTCAGGCGTCGTTTCAGGTTCCAGGGGCCCGGCCGGCGGGGCCGTCGAAAACACAGCGCCCGGCGAGCACGAACGCCTGCGGACCGCAACCGCGGCGCACCGCGGTTCCGAGGCCGGAGCGGAAGGTGCGGCACCAGCGGCACCGCCCGTCTTTGCCCCGGCCTGTGATGCGAAGCTCCATCCGCCCCCTGTCGAGGGAGGCGAGGTTCACCGCCACCGCTTCGAGCTTCGCCTTGCCGTGGGCCCAGCTGCTGATGTCGCGGACCAGGGCCGGCATCGGGGCCCCGTCGAAGCGCAGCAGCCAGCGGCATCCCTGCCCGCGTCCCCCGTCTCGATCGAAATCGAGCGTCAGCGACCCCCGGTGCAACTCCCCCGCCGCTTTCCCGTCCATACCCCACCCCCTTTCACCCTACTAGTCGCGAAAAGGGGCGGATCCATTACAAGGTATTTTGCGTATTGTAACAAAAACCGAACGCCGCATCAGGCCAATACCGAAACCGCCGGCGAACGCACAACCCGCCGCGCCGTCTCCCCCGGCCCGAAGCGGGCGCCCGGCAGCGCGACCACCTCCTCGAGACGGCTCCCTGCCCCGACGCGGCACCCCTCCCCGAGAACCACCGCGGGGCCGATGACGCTGCCCGCCTCTATCGTGCAGCCCGGCCCGACGAGCGCCGGGGGGCTGAATCTCGCGCCGGGGAAGCGGCGCGGGAGCGGATCCCCGTCCGCCGAAACGCGGAGGGCGCCGGGCAGCGCGCCGCGCAGCACCTCCGCGTTGGCGTCGAGGTAGGCCGCGAGCGTCCCGATGTCCCTCCAGTACCCGGTCACCCGGTGCCCGGCGATGCGCTCCCCCGCCGCGAGCATCGGGAGGTAGCCGTCCCGCACGATGCACGACGGCGCCCCCGTGGGGAGGCGGCGGAATATCTCGGGCGAGAGGATATGGATCCCCGTGAAGACGGCGGGGGAGAGGCCCCCGCCGCCCCCGACCCCGCCGATGCGCCGCACCATCCCGTCCGCGCCCACCTCGATCTTCGAATACCGGCCGGAGGGGTCCCAGTCGGCGAGCAGCATCGTCGCCGCCGCGCCCGCCTCGATGTGCCTGCGCACCGCCGCGCGCAAATCCGCGTCGGTGAGCGCGTCGGCGTTCGCGAGGATGAACGGCTCGTCCGCGAAGAACCGCTCGACCTTCTTGAGCCCGCCGCCGGTCCCCAGCAGTTCCGGCTCCGGCGAGTAGCTGATGTGCAGCGCCCCGCCGTACGAATCCCCGAGGGCGGCGCGCACCCGTCCGCCGAGGTGGTGAAGATTCACGACGACCTCGCGCACCCCCGCGCGGGCGAGAAGATCGAGGACGTAGTGTATCTGTGGGCGGTTCGCCACCGGGAGGAGCGGTTTCGGGAGCTCGTCGGTGAGCGGCCTGAGGCGCGTTCCAAGGCCGGCCGCCAACAGCATCGCCCGCATCTCAGCCCTCCCCCCGGAGCTGCGGCACGAGGCGGCCGAGCGCCCGGATGCACCGGTCCAGGAACGGGAATCTCGGGGCGGCCTCGCGCACGTAGGCGAACGTCGGCGCGAGGGCGTCCAGGTAGCGCCGGTTCCCGCGCACGACGGCCATGTAGCCGAAGGTGCCGCAGGCCTTGAGGTTCCTCTGGATCCCCGCGAGGTCGAAACGCTCCACGAACTCGTCCCTGTCCCGCCACTCGATCCCGCGGTCGCGGCTCGCGTCGAGGTAGTACGCCGCCATCTCCGCGCGGAACGCCCGGTCGAGCACGGTGTAGGAGTCCTTGAGGAGCGAGGCGAGGTCGTACTGGCACGGCCCCATCCGCGCATCCTGGAAATCCACCACGCCGAGCCGGTCCCCGACCACCATCAGGTTGCGGCTGTGGTAATCGCGGTGGTTGAGCACCCGCGGCATCGCGGCGAGGCGCCGGCACAGCTCCGCGAACCCCGCCCGGATCTCCTCCCGCGCGGCGGGGGACGGCGCGGCGCCGAGGAGCCCCTCCACCGTGTGGCGGAGGAAGAAATCGAGCTCCTCCATCAGCTTCGTTTCGTCGAAGTGGCGGTGGAACGCCGGACAGTCGCGCACGCCGCAGCTCCCCGAGACGTGAACGGAGAGCATCGCGTCGACGGCGAGGCGGTAGAGGCGGCGGCGCTCCGGCGGGGCCGCAGCGCGGAGGCATTCCTCGAGCGTCAGGTCGCCGAGATCCTCCATCAGCACGATGCCGCGGCCCCGGTCCCATTCGTAGATCTCCGGCACCGGGACGCCACAGGAGGCGAGGAGGTCGCGCACCTCGATGAAGTCCCGATCCGCCTCCCGGGAGGGCTCGTCGCGCGTCATCAGGACCGCCGTGCCCGCGCCGCGCCTGACGCGGTAGAACGAGCGCGTGGAGGCGTCCCCCGCCAGGCGCGCCGGGGCCCCGCAGAGCCCGCGGACGCGCAGGAACTCCTCCACCCTGTTTTCCTTTGACTGCCGCATGAAGAATCCCTATGATGGTGCGCCCGTGTCGCCCGCGGGAAGATCGAGTGTAGCACCACCGTGACCGTATGACCAGCGCCATCACGCCCCCGCCGCTGGGCGCGGGCGATACCGTCGGCATCGCCGCCCCCGCGAGCCCGTTCGACCGCGAATGTTTTCTCCGCGGGGTCCGCCTCCTCGAGGAGGCGGGTCACCGGACGCTGTTCGAGGAGGGGATCTTCTCCCGGGACCGGTACCTCGCGGGAAGCGACCGGCGGCGGGCCGGGGAGCTCTCGAGGCTCTTCGCCGACCAGGACGTGAAGGCGGTCTTCTGCGCCCGCGGCGGGTACGGCTCGCAGCGCCTCCTGCCGCTGCTCGATCCGAAGCTGTTCCGGGGCAACCCGAAGATCTTCGTCGGCTACAGCGACCTCACCGCCGTCCACGCCTTCCTCGGGACGGCGTGCGGCCTCGTCACGTTCCACGGCCCGCTGGTCACCGAGATGGGCCGGATGGAGCCGCCCGCCTTCCGCGCGCTGCTGGCGCAACTCGGCCGGACGGCGCCGTGGGGGGAGGTCGCCGCCGGGCTCGAGACGCTGCGCGGGGGGGCGGCGGAGGGGCCGCTCGCGGGCGGGAGCCTCACCGTCTTCTGCGCGCTACTCGGCACGCCGTACGCCGCGGAGACCGCGGGGCGGATCCTCCTCCTCGAGGACCGAGGCGAGAAGCCGTACGAGATCGACCGGCTCTTCTCCTCGCTCAGGTTCTCAGGCGCGCTCGACGAGGCGCGGGGGCTTCTGCTCGGGCGCTTCGTCCCGCCCGCGGGATGGAAGGAGGGGGCGGAGCGCTACGGGGAGGAGGTTCGGCGCATCGCCCTCGAGGCGACGGAGGAGTCCGGCTGCCCGGTCCTCGCCGGATTCCCCGCGGGGCATTTCGACGGGAGCATCCTCTTCCCGCTCGGGGCGCGGGCCTCCCTCGACGGCACGCGCGGAACGGTGACGCTCACGGAGCCGTGCCTGGCGGGATGAGGCGCGGCCGCAACGAAAGGGACTTGTCGGGATGAATATACACCTCTGCGCCATCTGCGGGATGGGGATGGGCTCGCTCGCGCAGCTCCTCAGGGAGAGCGGGCACCGGGTCGGCGGCTCGGACGCCGGCCCGTACCCGCCGATGTCGGACCTCCTCGCCCGCCTGGGCGTCGAGGTGAAGATCGGCTTCAGTCCCACGCACATCCCCCCGGACACCGAGCTCGTGGTCGTCGGCAACGCCGTGCGGGCCGACAACCCAGAGGTGCAGGAGACGATCCGCCGCGGCCTGCGCTACCTCTCGTTCCCCGCCGCCCTGGAGGAGATGTACCTCTCCCGCCGGACGAACGTCGTCGTCGCCGGCACGCACGGCAAGACGACCTGCTCGTCGCTGATCGCGTGGATCCTCACCCGCGCGGGCCTCGAACCCGGCTTCCTCATCGGGGGGGTGCTCCGCAACTTCGGCGGCTCGAGCGCCTCCGGCCGCGGGCCCCACTTCGTCGTCGAGGGGGACGAGTACCACACGGCCTTCTTCGATCGGAACCCGAAGTTCCTGCACTACCGCCCGTCGATCGGCGTCCTCACGAGCGTCGACTTCGATCACGCCGACATCTTCAGCGGCCTCGACGCCTGCAAGGAGACGTTCAGGCGATTCGCCGCCCTCGTCCCCTCCTCGGGGACGCTCGTCGCCTGCGCCGACGACCCGCACGTCCGGGGGATAGCGGCGGATGCGCCTTCCGCCTCGGTCGCGACGTACGGCTTCCGCGAAGGCGCGGACTGGCGCCTCTCCGGCTTCGAGGCGACGGCGGCCGGCGCCCGTTTCACCCTCTCCCGCCGCGGCGGCGACAGGCACCTCGTCGAATCGCCGCTCGCCGGCGCGCACAACGCGCGCAACGCCGCGGCGGCGTTCGCCGCCGCCTCGGCGCTCGGCGTCCCCCCCGACACGATCCTCCAGGGGATCGCCTCCTTCCAGGGGGTGAAACGCCGGCAGGAGGTGCGCGGGGAGGCGCGCGGCGTGACGGTCGTCGACGACTTCGCGCACCACCCCACCGAGGTGCGCGAGACCATCGAGGCGCTGAAGGGACGCTACGCGGGGCGGCGGATCTGGGCGGTCTGGGAGCCGCGGACGAACTCCAGCCGGAGGAGCTTCTTCCAGGACGAGTACCCGGGGGCGTTCCTGGGGGCGGACCGGGTCGTCGTCGCGGGGGTCTTCCGCGCCGAGCAGATCGAGGAGACACGGCGCTTCTCGCCGCAGAAACTCGCCGCCGACCTCGCGAGGCGGGGCGTGCACGCGCGTTATATCGAGCGCGTGGACGAGATCCTCGCGGCGCTCCTGGCGGAGTGCGTTCCGGGGGACGTCGTCCTCATCATGTCCAACGGGAGCTTCGAGGATCTCCACGAGCGCCTGCTCGCGGGGCTCGTCGGCTAGCCGCCCGTTCCCGTCGAGCCGTTCAGACGCGCGCCGGGCGGTCCGGCGCTCTCCTCGCCGCCGGCCGTCAGAAATCCCCCGCCACCGGCACCGGCTCGTTTCCGTTCGAGGCCGGGCGGCGGCCGTCCAGGTGGACAAGTTCGACCGTGCAGAGGCCCGCGATGCGCGCCCCCTCGAGGTCGTACTGCGCGAAGATCGCGCCCCCGAGCCGCTTGAGCGGCAGGAGCGTCCGCAGAGGCCCGTTCGTGAGGACGACCGCGCCGGGGGAGGGGCGGGAGATGCGGGGGATCCCCTCGATCCTGCGCGCCCACCGGGCCACGAGCGGGTGCGACAGGCAGAGGGCGGCGCAGGACCGGCTGCGGGCGAGGGCGCTCGCGACGAATTCCCCGGCCCGCACGGCGCCGAGCCCCCGGAGGCGCTCCCTCTCCGGCACGCCGAGCACCTCGGCCGCGTAGCGCAGCGCGTCGCCGCCGCGGATCGGAACGAACTCCGCGGCGGGGCACGCCCGCTCGGGCCCGAGCCCCTCGAGCAGCAGCTCCGCCGCGGCCCGGGGGTCGGGGCAGAACAGCCGGAGGGAGGACAGGGCCGCGGGGGCGGGAGGCGAAGGGCCTCGCGGGGCGCCGCCCGAGAAGCCGAGAAGTCGGAAGAGCGCGCTCCCCTCCCATCCCCCCGCCGCGATGCGGATCCGCCCGCGGGCGCTCCCGAAGAACCGCGGGATGGCGCCGACGGCCAAAACCAGCCCGGCGAGGCCCTGCGCGCCGATGCCCGCCGCCTCGCGTTCGAGGCGCTTCACCAGCCGCCTGCGGCGGGGGCCGCGCGCGATCCCGGCGACCGCCTCGGCGCAGCGGGCGGCGAGCGCCCGGAGATCCGCCGCCGGGGAACCGTGCAAAACGGGCGGGGAGAACGGGAACGGCGGCAGGCGGACGTCGCAGCCCGCGGCGACCTCCGCCGTGTTGGCGAGGAACGAGTCCGGGAAACCGAGCGCCCGCATCTCGTCGAGGCCCTTGAGCCAGATCGACCGGGTCGTCACGGCGAAGTCGCTCACCTTCCCGAAACGGGTCTTGACGATGATGTCGTGCGCGACCCAGTCCTCGGGGTGGGCGTAGTGGACGTCGTTGGTGACCACGGCCTTCAGCCCGCGGCGCGGCGCGAGCTCGAGGATCGCGGCGTTGGATATCTCCTGCTCCGCGTAGCCGAGGCTGGACATCTCGGGGTGGAAATCGTCGCCGAAGATCTCCAGGTAGCGCCGGAGTTCCCGCTCCCCCGCCGCCCGGCCCCGCCGGATGATCGCGAGGGGGAACGACCCCCAGAAGCAGGCGCTCGAGCAGGAGAGGCCCCGGTGGTATCTCTCCAGGAGCGACCAGTCCACCGTCCCGCGGTTGCCGCGAAAGCAGCGGTCGAGCCACGCATCGCTGGTGAGGGAGACCAGGTTGCGGTACCCCTCGGCGTTCTTAGCGATGAGGACGAGGTGGTTGCGGTAGGGGTCGTTTCGGGCGATGGAGTCGAACGCGTCGTCGACGAAGTAGCACTCGCAGCCCAGGAGCGGGTTCATCCCGCGCCCGCGGGCCGCCCGGTAGAACCGCGGCGCGAAGGCGAGCTCGCCGTGGTCGGTGATCGCCATCGCCCGCTGCCCGAGCGCGGCGGCGCGGGCGAGCCCCTCGTCGAGCCCGAGGGCGCTGTCGGAGTAGGAGCCCCAGAAGTGGCTGTGGAGATGCGCGAATTCCATTGCGTGCGGCGGCCCCGGTCGAGGGATCACAGTATAGCACAGGCCCCCGCGCCTCGCGACGCCGTCCGCCTCGTCCCCACGCGCCCCGGCGGCGTGCTATACTGTAGCCCGCGGGAAGGAGCGGGCCCATGGCGAACGGGATCGTGAAATGGTTCAACGACCGTAAGGGGTACGGCTTCATCGCCCCCGAAGGCGGCGAGGCGGAGATCTTCGTCCACTACACCTCGATCGCCGGGAACGGATTCAAGACGCTCTCCCCGGGCGAGGCGGTGGAATTCGACGAGGCGCCCGGCCCCCGCGGCCCCCAGGCCGTGAACGTAACGCGGCGCGGTCCCCGCGTGGCGCCCCCGATCCCCGCGCCGGCGCCCCGCGCGCACAAGGAGACTCCGCGATGATCCCCGCTCGAACGACCGTGCGCCTCGCCCTCGCCGTTTCCTGCCTCGCCGCCCTCGCCTCCTGCGCGGGCGGGGGGCGGGCGATGGCGCGCTACTACGCCAACCACCCGGAGATGATGGCGCGCCTCTTGAAGGTCCGGGTTCTCTTCGTGCAGGAGGTCCGGGGCGCGCCCGGCGAGGACGCCGCCCGGGAGATGCGGGAATGCATCGTCGACGAGCTCGAACGCCGCGGACGCGGGCGCTTCCGGCTCGCCGCCTCCCCCGCGCAGGCCGACGCGGTCGTCGAAACGGAGATGACGGAGGAGCTGGGGCCGGTCCCCGAGGAGGAGCCGCTCCTGTTCACGCTCGAGGAGAAGATCGTCTCGAGGAAGGTCGTCTACGCGCGGATGAAGCTCGCCGACCCGAAGACGGGGCGGCTCATCTACAAGACGGACACGCGGGAGGGGGCCGAGATCGCCGTGGATTCGATCGCGAAGGCCGCCCACACGGTGGTCAGGAACCTGATGCAGGAGATCGAGCGCTGCCGAAGGTCGATCGCGCCCTGAACAGGCGCGGCGAAGCGGCGCAGGCAACGAGGGGCGCGGGGATGCGCCCGGGATGGGTGAACCGTGAGGAAGCTGCTCCACATCAACGCCGCGCCGCGCGGGGACGAGTCCCGGACGCTCAGGGTCTCGGCGGCGTTCCTCGAGACGTTCCGATCCGCCCGCCCCGGCTGCGCGGTGGACGAGCTGAACCTCTGGGAGGAGAAACTCCCGCCGCTCACCGTCCCGGTGGTGCGGGGGAAGTACGCGCTCCTCGGGGGGAAGGAACTCGAGGGGCCGATGCGGGACGCATGGGCGGGGGTGCTCCGGCATATCGAGCGCTTCCTCTCCGCGGACGCGTTCCTTGTCAGCACCCCGATGTGGAACTTCTGCGTCCCGTACGTGCTCAAGCACTACCTCGACGTCATCCTCCAGCCGCGGTACCTGTTCCGCTACACGGCGACGGGGGTCGAGGGGCTCGCGAAGGGGAGACCGATGGTCGTCGTCTCGAGCCGCGGCGGCGACTACGCCCCCGGGAGCCCGATGCGCTCGTACGACTTCCTCGAGCCGTACCTTCGGACGGCGTTCGGCTTCGCCGGGATCGAGGGGATCGTCTTCGTCGCCGCCCAGCCGATGGACGCCGCCGGCCCCGAGGCCGCGGAGACCGCCCTCGAGAAGGCGAAAACGCTCGCGCGCGAAGCCGCGCGAAAACTCTGACCCCCGCCGGATGAAGACGCTCCTCACCGCGAGGAACCTGCTTCTGTTCGGGGCGATCGCGCTCGGCCTCCTCCTCGGGGAGCGCGTCGCGCCGCTCGACCCGCTCGCGATGCCGATTTTGATGCTCATCATGACCGTCTCGCTGAGCGGCCTCCCGTGGGGGCGCTTCCGCCGTCCGCTCGACCTCCTGCGCCCGATGGCCGTCGGGGCCGTCCTGAACATGCTCGTTCTCGGGGGGACGACGCTCGCCCTCACCTGGGCGTTCGTCGACGACCCGGCGCTGCGGGCGGGATTCGTTTTGGTCGCCGCGGCGCCGCCGGGGGTCGCCGTCATTCCGTTCACCAGGTTCTGCGCCGGGGACCTCACGATCTCCACCGCCGGGCTGATCGGCGGTTTCGCCGTCTCCCCGCTCGTCGCGCCGCTCATCACCGCCGCCTTCCTCGGCGAGGGGACGCTCGCCCCCTGGCATCTCCTTCCCGCGCTCTTCAAGCTCCTCGTCGTCCCGTTCGTCGCGGCGCAGCTGATCATCCGCCTGGGGCTCGCGCAGCGTGTCGCACGGCGACACGGCACGGTCGTCAACTGGGGGTTTGCCGTCATCGTTCTGGCCGCGGTCGGGATCAACCGGGAGACGTTCCTCGGCCGCTTCGACCTCCTCCTCTGGGCGGGCGTTACGGCGGCGGCGAGCGTCTTCGGGACCGCGGGGACGCTCAACGCCCTGCTTCGGCGGGCGGGCGTGGAACGCGAAAAGCGGGCGAGTTTGGTGCTCCTCGGGACCGTCAAGATGTCCGCGTTCTCGACCGCGGTCGGCCTCGCCCTGATCGGCAGGACCGCCTCCGTTCCCGGCGTCCTCGTGACGACGTTCAACATCATCTTCCTGATGCTGGCCCCGCACTGGCTCGGCGCGGGGCGCGAGGACGCGCCCCCGCGGGGCGCCTCGATTGACACGCGGGCGGGGATGGTCTAGAATGCCGATCCTACGGTGCGGAAGTGGCGGAACTGGCAGACGCGCTAGATTCAGGGTCTAGTCCCGGCAACGGGGTGGGGGTTCAACTCCCCCCTTCCGCACCAACAATCAGGTCGCCCGTCCCCGGAAGCTCCCTTTTCTTTACGCGGCCGCGCCGGCAGCCGCAACGCGTCGACTCGTTGATCTTCGATAGGTGCCGGTCGTTCCCGATCCCGATTCCGATCCCGATCCCGATTTCGATTTCAGGGGGGTTGGAGGACTCGAACAGTCGCTCACGGAGAGAGTTCGGAGAGGACGAGGCGCGCGTTCGCGAGACGGCAGGCGCGACGTATCGCGGCGAGGTACGGCTTCAGGTTCGGACGGCCCTTCAGCGGCTCGTGGAAGAAACGCACCGAACGGATCCGCTTCCGGGAGAGGTACGCCGCGACGCGAGGGACCAATGCGGCGACCTCGCCTGCGAGAAGGAGATGGTCGTAGTACGGGATCTGGGCGTAGGGCCCGAGCAGGCCGAACTCCCCGGAGAGGATGGCGAAACGACTCCCCGCCTCCCGGCTCATCCGGTGGACGAGGCGGATGCGCGGCGAGAGGTAGCGCCGGATGGAGGGCATCGGGGCCCGCGACCCGTGCTTGACCGCCGAGCAGTAGGTGCAGTAGAGCGTCCCGGAGGCCGAGCAGGGGGGCGCAAAGGATGCTTCGGGCCTCTCGGCGCACACTGAACGGGTGATTCCGAGCGCCCGCCGCTTCACGAGCCCCTCCCTTTTCAGACGACGCGTCCCGCCGAGGTCCGACCCCGGACCCGTTACGAAGCGGACGGACGTTTCCGCCCGAAGAACTCCCACGGGTTCACCGGCAGGGAGTCGCCGTCGCTCAGCGGGTCGCCCAGCCGGACCTCGATGTGCACCCAGCCCTCCCCGCCTGAGACGCCGTCTGCGCCGCCCGCCGTGCCGATTTTCGTCCCCGGGAGAACCCCCTGCCCCGCCTCCACCTCGATCGAGCCCAGGTGCGCGTAGCGGATGCTGTAGCCGTCGGGGTGCGCCACGTAGACGCAGTTCCCGTACTCCTTCAGCGTCGCGCCCTTGTCGGGCCGCCCGGGAGGGAAATCGTGTGTGACGCCGCCGCCGGACGTCAGCGCGGAGGCCTTCCGCTCGCCGGCCCGCGACACGAGCGCCACCCTCCCGACCGCGGCCGCCGAGACCGGCGTCTGGTCTGCCCGGCCGGAGAGATCGACGCCGCGCTGGAGCCGTTTGAAGCCGTTGGCGTCGATATAGACCGCCCCGAACTCGCCCTCCTTCCCCGGGGCGAGCGGTTCGCGGTCGACCACCCGCGACGGGGAGAACTCACGCAGCGGCGGGGCGTAGCGGAGGTCGAGCCTGGTCGCATCACCCATCCAGCGCGTCAGCTCCGCCACGGAACGGAGGTCGGGGACGCAGGCCCCGGGGATGCAGGTGGGGATGTTGTCGACGAGCCCCGCCTCCTCCCAGGCGATTTCCGCCCGCGGCTCGTCCCGGTGCGCGAGCACGCTGACGTACGCGCGCGCCTGCGCGTACCTGAAGACCTCTCCCGACAGCGTCCGGTAGCCGCTCCAGCGGACACCGTCGGGATCGCCCGGCCCCTGCCAGAGCTCGCCGGACTTGACGTAGAAGACCATCCTCAGCGCCCCGCGGTCGCGCGGCGCGTAGCGCTCGAGCGCGGCGGTTGCGAACCCGTCCACCGGGGCGAGAAAGCGCTGCCGCTCCTCCCCGGCCGCGAGGTCGTGGAGAAGGAACTGGAGCAGCAGCAGGAACGGAACGGGAAACGGCATCGGCGGTCACCCGGCCGGGGCGGAGCGGCGCGCGGCCGCTACCTCTCCCCGCCCTTCTTGTCGAGGCGCCTGTTGAGCTCCTCCACGACCTCCCTCGTCATGTCCATCCCCTCGCCGGCGTAGGCGACCGCCGAGGAATCCACGATGACGCGGATGCCGCGCCTGCGCGCGAACGCCCCGGCGGCGGCCCGCAGCTCGCCCATCAGCGTTGCGTACTCCTCCCCGGTCTTGTCCATCAGCGTGCGGGTCGCGGTGCGGCGGAACAACTCGACCGCCGCACTCTTCTCCCGGATGAGGGTTTCGCGTTCGCGGCGGGCCTCCTCGTCCAGTATCCCGGGCTCCTTGACCAGCGCGTCGATCTCGTCGAGCATCCCCTGACCCTTCTTCTCGAGGTCGCGCTTCTCCTTGTCGAGCGTCGCGTGGACCGCCTGCGCCTTCCTGTACCCTTTGAGGACCGCCTCCATGTCGATCACCGCGACCGGTTCCGCGCCCCGCCCGCACCCGCAGAGAAGCGCGGCGGCGGCCGAGGCTCCGATCCATCGTCCCGCGACCGCCGCCCTCATCGAGGGGCCTCCGTTCTGGCGCGGTCCGCGCGATTCCGGATGTCGTTGAGCAGCCCCCCGGCGAGCAGGATGCGCCGCCCGCGCGCGGAGAGCTCCAACCGCGCGGACACCGTCTTGTCCAGGCACGCGTTCCGCATGATCACCCGATCCCCCGACCGCACCGCCTCCCGCAGCCCCTCGATCAGGATCCGGTCCCCCGCGCGAAGCGCCGCGAGATCCTCCGCCCGGTCGAGGAGGAGCGGGACGATCCCGAAGTTCACGAGGTTGGCCAGGTGAATCCTCGCGAACGAGCGGGCGGCGACCGCGGCGATCCCGAGGTAGCGCGGGACGAGCGCGGCGTGCTCCCGGCTCGACCCCTGGCCGTAGTTCTCGCCCGCGACGATGAGCCCCGTCCCCGCCGCCTTCGCCCGCGCGACGAAGCCGGGGTCGAGGCGGCCGAAGGCGTGCTCCGCGAGGGCGGGGATGTTGGAGCGCAGGGGGAGGATCTTCGCCCCCGCGGGCATGATGTCGTCGGTGCTGACGTTGTCGCCGAGGACGAGCGTCACGGAGCCCTCCAGCCGGTCGGCGAGGGCGGGGAAGCGCGGCAACGGCTTGATCTTCGGCCCCTTCACGACCGCCACCGCCCGCCGGTTGCGCGGCGGCCGGACGAGCATCCCGTCGTCCACGAGGAACCGCGCGGGGAGCCGCAACGCCCTCGGGCGGCCGAGACGGCGCGGGTCCGCGATCTCGCCCGCGAGCGCGGAGGCGACCGCCGTCGCGACGCTGCACAGGTAGACGCCCGCGTCGGGCGTCCCCGCGCGCCCCTTGAAGTTCCGGTTGAAGGTCCTCAGCGACACGCCCCCCGAGGAGGGCGCCTGTCCCATCCCGATGCAGGGGCCGCAGGCGTTCTCGAGGAGGCGGGCGCCCGCCTCGAGCATCGCGTCGAGCGCGCCGCACGCGGCGAGCATCCGGAGCACCTGCCGGGAGCCCGGCGAGACGGTCAAACTGACGCCGGGGGCGATCCGGCGGCCCTTGAGCATCGCCGCCGCCTCCCGCATGTCGCGCAGAGAGGAGTTGGTGCAGGAGCCGATGCACACCTGGTCCACCCGCGTCCCGGCGAGCTCCCGCGCCGCGCGGACGTTGTCGGGGCTGTGCGGGGTCGCGACGAGCGGCTCGAGCGCCGCGAGGTCCAGGTCGACGGTCCCGGCGTACGCGGCCGCGGCGTCGGCGGCGAGCGGGCGCCACGCCTTCAGGCGCCCCTGCGCGGCGAGGAAGCGCCGCGCCTGCGCGTCCGAGGGGAATACGGAGGAGGTGAGCCCCAGCTCCGTCCCCATGTTCGCGATCGTCGCGCGCTCGGGGACGGTGAGGCCGGCGAGCGCCGGACCGCCGTACTCGAGCAGTTTCCCCCTCCCCCACTTCACCCCGAATCGCCGGAGCAGCTCGAGGATGACGTCCTTGGCGGAGACCCACGGGGGGAGCTTCCCCGCCAGCCTCACCAGGACGACTTCGGGCATCGTGAAAACGAACGGCTCGCCCGCCATCGCGGCGGCGACATCGAGCCCCCCGGCGCCGACGGCGAGCATCCCGAGCCCCCCGCAGGTGGGGGTGTGGCTGTCAGAGCCCAGCAGCGTCGCCCCGGGCACGGCGAACCGCTCGAGGTGCACCTGGTGGCAGATGCCGTTCCCGGGAGGGGAAAACCAGGCGCCGTAGCGCGCCGCCGCCGTCTGGAGGTAGCGGTGGTCGTCGGCGTTCTCGGGGCCCGCCTGGAGCGTGTTGTGGTCGACGTAGCTCACGGAGAGGCGCGCGCGCGTCCGGTCGAGGCCGAGCGCCTCGAACTGGAGAAAGGCGAGCGTGCCGGTGGCGTCCTGCGTGAGGGTCTGGTCGATCCGCAGCGCGATCTCCCCGCCCGCGGCGTGACGCCCCGAGACGAGGTGCGCGGCGACGATCTTTTCCGTGAGTGTCTTGGGCATACTCTCCCGTGAAGACCCGGGTGGTCAGAAGCCGGGAGTCGGGATCCGGAACGGGTCCCGACTAGGCCTCCGGCGGCGCGCCTATTTCTTCGAGCAACCGCAGGGCCCCGGAAACGTCCCCGCGGCCAAACCCCTTTGCCGGAATCCGACAGTATCGCGCGTGTTCGACGGCACCCTGCGCGACGTCGACGAGCCGGGTCTGTCCGCCTTCCCGCGTCGCCCGAATCCTTCCGCGACGGTCGGGGCGATCGACACCGCGGGGCGCCGGGATCGCGAGACCGGGCCGCAGGTTTCAGATCCGGGGGATGTCCGAGATGGACGGCACGCCGAACGCGCGAATCGGAGGGCCTCGTGCCGCACCGCCGGGTCGGCAGATGCCGCCCGCATCCTCATCCCGGCTCCCGGCGTCCGGATTCCGGCTCCCGATCGGTCATGCTATCGCAGCACGATCTTCAGGCGGGCCTTGACCTTCTCGAACCTGATCCTGTTTTCCCGCGCGAGCCACCCGAGCGCCATCTGGAGCTCGTCGTACGGGCAGTTGAGCGCCTTGATGAGCTCCGCCGGCGTGGCCGCCTTCTTCCGGCGCAGCTGCTCGTACACCCTCCCCGCCGTCTCGCCGATCTTCCCCCAGAGCATCCGCAGTCCCCACCCGGCCAGGGCCGCGCCCGCCGCGGCCCGCCGGAGAAATGATACTACATCGGGAGGGAGGAATGGAGTTTTTTGGGGTCGGACCACGATATCTCGTTGGGGCGGTTATGGTTGAGTCTTTTTAGGGCCTCAAAATAGGCCTTGGACGCGTTTTTGGGGGGGTGAAAACAGCGTGTACGCGCGGCAAGAGCGCAGGGCGGACACCCGAACCTCGATGCTGTAGTAAAAATGAGCGCGGGGACGAACGCCTACCGCGCCCCCGCCCCGGGACCGAGCAGTGCGAAGAGCTCGTCGTTGGAGAGGACGCGGGCGACGTAGCGGGAGAGGTAGGCGAGCGTCACCTTCTCGTGCGCGGCGTCGTAGGTGTCGACGCAGTCGCGGGCGATGATCACGTCGTAGTCGCGCTGGTAGGCGTCCAGCGCGGTGACCCGGATGCAGGCGTGCGTGAGGAACCCCGCGAGGACGAGCGTGTCGTAGCCGCGGACCTTGAGGAACCGGTCGAGGCCGGTGCCGTGAAAGGCGCTCCAGCGGGTCTTGTGGATGACCGGCTCGTCCGGCCTCCTGCCGACCGACTCGAGCTCTTTGGCCCCGTCCGTCCCCTCGACGCAGATCCTGAAGTCGTCCCGCACCATCTGCCGGGTCCAGGTGCTCCGGTCCTCCTTGTGCAGGGTCAGGATATGCACGATCGGGATCTTCCGCTTCCTGAAAAACGCCGCGAGGAGGCGCACGCTCTCGTCGAACGCCGCGGCCGGCTTGCGGAGCGTGAAGAGGCGCGGGAAGTCCTTCTGGAGGTCTATGGTGAGGAGGACGGGATTCATTTTCGTGCGTTTATATCACATCGCGCGGGGAGGGGCAACAGAATGAACGCCGGCACAGCTACTGTTGTGCCACGAAGATAGCGGGTAACGTTTCACCACGGAGGACACAGAGAAAACGCGGCTTCTTTTTTGCCGCGGATTTACGCGGACCAGCACGGATAAAGAATCCGTCTCGTTAGACAATCCGTGGAGATCCGCACGATCCGTGGCACGCAGTTCTTTTTCGCTTCACCCGCGCCCCCTCGCGGCGTACACTATCGCGGGGAGCCGACGACGATGCCCGTGCACGAGTTCTTCATCCCCCCCGGTGTCATCTACGGCCCCGGCGCCCTTGCCCGGCTCGGCGAGGAGGCGGGGCGGCTCGGCCGCAAGGCGCTCCTCGTCGCCGGGAGGGGGTCGCTCCGGCGCGGCGGCGCGCTCGAGAGGATCGAACGCCTCCTTGGGGCCGCCGGCGTCGAAACGGTCCTGTTCGAAGGGGTCGAAGGGGACCCGTCCGCCGAGACGGTGGATCGCGGCGTCGCCGCGGCGCTCGACGGGGCGTGCGACCTGGTCGTGGCGGCGGGCGGCGGGAGCGCGATCGACGCGGGCAAGGCGATCGCGGGGATCGCGACCAACGGCGGCTCGACGTACGACTACCTCGAGGGGAAGGAGATCCGCCTTCCCCCCCTCCCCTTCGTCGCGGTCCCCACCACCGCGGGAACCGGCGCCGAGGTCACGAAGAACGCGGTCATCACCGACCGCCGGCGCGGCCGCAAACAGAGCATACGCCACCGTTTCCTCGTCCCCTCCGCCGCCGTCGTGGACCCCGAACTCACCTTCTCGCTCCCGCCCGCTCCGACCGCCGCGACGGGGATGGACGCCCTCGCCCAGCTCGTCGAGCCGTACGTCTCGAGGCGGAGCACGCCGCTGACCGACACGCTCGCCCTGCGCGGGATACAACTGACGGGGAGCTGTCTCGCGCGCGCGGTCCGGGACGGGGGCGACGCGGAGGCCCGCGCCGGGATGTCGTTCGCGGCGCTGCTCAGCGGGATGGCGCTGGCCAACGCCGGGCTCGGCGCGGCGCACGCCCTCTCCCATCCGCTCGGCGTCCGCTTCAACGTCCCGCACGGCTGCGCCTGCGCGATCCTGCTCCCCCGAGTGATGGCGTTCAACCTCCCCGCCGCCGCGCAGAGATACGCCGATGTCGCCGCGGCGCTGGGCGAGGAGGTCCGGGGGCTCGCGGTCGAGGATGCCGCCCGCAGGGCGGTCGAACGCGTCCGGCGCCTCGCCGCGGAGATCGGCATTCCGCCCGGCCTCTCCGCGTTCGGGGTGCGGGAGAAGGATTTCGCGGCGATTGCGCGGGAGGCGCGCGGGTCGAGCCTCGAGGGGAACCCGGTCGCGGCGGACGAGGGGGCGCTCGTGCGCATACTCCGTGCGGCGCTCTAGTCCGCGCGGCCTCATCGCGTCTCGGCGCGCATTGTGGTCTTTGGTCCTTGGGATTTGAACCTTGGGCTATGGGATTCTGGATTTCATCACGGAGGTCTGCCATGCAGCGCGTGAACGAGAAGGAACAGTCGTACCGCCACGGCGACTCGGGGCCCAAGTATTTGATGCGCGGGCCGCGGTTCGAGTGGGGGATCATCCGCCTGAAGGCGGGGGAGAAGATGGGGCGCCACGGGCACAAAGAGGTCGAGGAGACGTTCTACTTCTTCGAGGGGGCGCCGACGCTCCTCGTCAACGAGACCCCGCAGCGGGTCCGAGAGGGGGATGTGTTCCGCCTCGAACCCGGCGAGCGCCACGACATCGTGAACGACACGCCCGCCCCCATCCGAGTGATCTTCATCAAGACGCCGTACCTGCCGGAGGACAAGATCAACTGACGCTATCGAGCTGTCGCGCTATCGAGCGAGCGGGAGCGGCGGACCGATATCCCCCACCGCGCAACTTCCCACGCGGCGGTCCCGGCGAGGAGCGCCGCGCACAGGATGAACGGGGAGCGCAGGCCGAGGTACTGGGCGGCGAAGCCCCCCAACAGCGGCCCCAGGAAGAACGCCGACCCCACCATCAGCTCGTGGATCCCCGATCTGCGCCCCGCATCCCCGTCCCCGCAGAGGCTGTAGTAGAGGCTCGAGTAGTACGACAGGCCGAGCGCGATCCCGATCAGCGAGAACGCAAACGCGAGCAGCGGCACCGAGACGGTCTGGAAGATGATCAGCATCCCCGCCGCCGCGAGGCCGTGCACCGCCACCAGCGGCCCGTAGCGGAAATGCCAGGCGCGGGTCGCGCGCAGGACGATGAAGAAGGCGGACTGCGCGGCCCCCACCATGAAGAGCAGGCAGCCGATGAGCTGCGGGGAAAGGTCCCGGACGGAGGCGAGCTTCGGATAGAGCGACTGGACGTTGGAGAGGCAGAAGAAACTCGCGAAGTTCGCCCAGAGCACCAGGGAGAGGAACTCGGCGGCGTTGTTGCGGCGGGCGGCTTCGTCGGCGGGCGGCGGGGGGGGCGGGGCGGCGGCGGAGGTCTGTTTCCGCAGGAGCAGGAGCAGCAGGACGAGCGAGGAGTTCGTCAGCATCGCGTAGCACCAGGGGAGTCGGTAGTCGACGGCGAAGAGGAAGCCGCCGATCATCGGCCCGACCATGATGCCCAGGCTCCAGGCGAGGTTGAACAAACCGAGGCGCTCCGCGAGCCGTTCGCGTCCGCCCACCTCGGAGAGCCACGCCTGGAGCGGGGGCCAGAAGAAGGCGGAGAAGAAATAGCCGCAGATGGCGATGATGAACAGGTCCCTGAGACCCGAGACGGCGAAGATGAACGAATCCACCGCGACGAGAAGGGCGCAGCAGAAGATGAGCGAACCGCGCCGCCCGCCCGCCCTCGCGCGGACCCGGTCCGAGAGCCCCCCCCCGAACGGGCAGGCGAGGGTATAGACGAACGCACCGGCGGCGCCGAGGATCCCGAGCTGGAGCGGCGAGGCGCAGAAACGGATCCCGAGGAGCGGGAAGGCGACCACCAGCACGCCGGTGGCGCTGTTCATGATAAAGGCGAACGCGTAGAGGATGCGGGGGCGCAGCGTGATCACAGACTCATTCCTTGCCGCCCGATCGGACGGAGGGGGGGAGGAACGGGAACGCCCCCGCGCGGATCAAAACGCAATGCGTATCTTTCTGTCGGCCTCGGGCTCGACGACGACGTCCTTCCCGAACAGCGTGACGTCGCGCTCCTTGCCGATCTCGTCGCTGTACCTCTCGTAGGCCTTGACCCCCTTCCCCACGGGGGTGTTGTCCGCGACGCCGCAGCCGCAGACGGCCGCGAGGCACGCGAGGCAGGCGACGGTGACGCATCTCATCGGCGACCCCCTCTTCCCGACAGGCGAGGCGTTAGTCCCTGCTCACGAGTCTGAGGTTGGATATCTCCACGTTGGACTTGTCGCCGTCTATGTGGTAGACCTTCTCCCGGCGGCGCAGCGGCCTTCCGAGGTACTCCTCCATCTTGAGCCGGTGGAGGTATTTTCCCTTGTTTTTCCCCGCGGTGATGACGATCGAGCCGTCCGGCCGCTTGAACTGCCCGGTCTTGAACCGGGGGTGGCGCTCCCCCGACGGGACGCCCTTCAGCGGGATCTTGCACTTCTTCAGATGCACATAGATGGTCCCGGGGTCCACGCCGCACTCCTTGGCGATATCCGCGAGGGACCGGTCCTCCCGACGGTACCGGCGCTCGAGCCATTCCCGGTCGTGGTAGTTCTTGATCGGCGGTCTCAGCCCGAATTCGATCTTCTTGAGCGACGCGTACTGGCGCGTGAAGCCGAAGACGGCGCCGATCTCCTCGAGCGTTCTCCCTTCCCGCAGGAGCGCGCAGAAGCGCTTGTAGCCGCCGACCTCGCTGTAACGCCTGTTGAATCTCTGTATCGCCTTTTCCAGGTTTTTCGCCATTGCGGAAACCCCCGTACGATCGCCGCCGCGCGCAGAAGACCGCGGGGCGGTGCTACAAGGACCGATATTCGACAAACTACCACATACGATCCGTACTGTCAATGCAGATGCCGCGGCGCGGAACGCGACGAAGCGAACCCGAACGGGCCACGGGCCGCCTGAATCCGCTCCACTCGAGCCCGCGGGGCAATGGCGCTTGACCTGCCCGCGCGCCGTCGTGTAGAGTGTTCGCGCCCCTCCCGGGATCCGGGAGGCGCGTGCGCGTCATCGCGGAGACAGAAGATGCGACTTCCTCTCATCGCCGTCATTCTCGCCGCCGCGGCCCTGCCGGCGCGGGCCGAGGAGCGGCCCCGGTACCCGTTCAAGAGCGCCGTGGTGGTCTACAAGATCAGCGGTACGATACAGGAGGGAACGCAGACCCTCTTCATCGACGACCACGGGCGCACAACGAGGACCGAGCGCGACACCACGCTCACCCTGCTCGGGCGCACGCAGAAGGAATCCATCGTCGAGATCGACGACGGCGAGTGGATCTACCGCATCGATCAGATCAAGAAAACCGCGGAGAAGACCCCGAGCTATGCGAGGCTCGCGCGAGAGATGGTGCGCTCGATGAGCCCCGCCCAGAAGACGGCCTTCGAGGAGATCGGCAGGGAACTCACCCGGGGGCACGCCATCTCGGGAGAGGTCGCCGGCAAGGGGAAGGAGAAGGTGCTCGGGCGCGACTGCGATCTGTACGAGGCGATGGGGATGACAACCTGGCTCTGGAACAATCTCCCCCTCAAAAAGAAGAGCCCCTCGCTCGGCGACATGGTCCAGGAGGCGGTCGAGCTGAAGGTGGACGTGCCCATCCCCCCGGAAAAGTTCCTCCCGCCGCGGGGGATGAGGATCCTCGAGGCCGGGCGTGTCGTGGACGACCCCCAGCCCCTTCGCTGAGACGGCGGCGCCCCGCACCCGTTCCGTATCCTCTTCCCGAAAAGATCCTCTTTTACCGGCGCTTCCGGCGGAGACAGGAGGGCACACAAGCCGGCACATCGTTCCCACCCGCCCGCGCATACCTGCACGCCCCCGGTTTCGAAGATCCGTCTTCTCCCGCGGCATGCAGTCGCGCCCCATGCGCCCGGAAGGATATCGAACCGCTCCCCGGGCGACGGCGAAAAGAGGGCGAAAGGAGACGCGCGCGCGGGGGAAAAGGGTTAGAGGTAGCCCGCAGTGCGGGCGATGGCGCGGATCGATGCGATGAACGGCGAATCGTCCGGGAGGGCGAAGATCGATCCTCCCGCGAGGCTGACGCGGGCGACCTCCGGATCGCGGGCGAGCGTGCCGCAGCAGGTGAACGCGGGATCCGCGGAGAGATCCCCGATCCTCTCCGGCGGGTAGTCGTACCCCGCCGCCAAATAGAACCGCTCGAAGCGGATCTGGATCTCCTCCGCGATTCTCCTCGCCCTCCGCGCGTTGTCGAGGGCCTTCTTCGACCCCCCGACGACGGCGAAGATGTCGTCGATCGAGGCGGTGATCCTCCGGTTCAGGTGCTCGAGACCGGCCGGCGAGTCGATGAGGACGAAGCGGTAGCCCCCCTCGAGCCGCGCGATGAGCCCCTTGAGGATGCTGTTCGGCCGGCAGTAGCATCCCTCCGACCATTTTGTGCCGAGGGAGAACAGGTCGAACCGTTCCCCCTCGTAGAGCCCGTGATGGCTCAGGAGGTAGTCCACCTTCTCCGTCAGCGGCGCCTTCTCGAGCCGGGGATCGATGCGGCCCGCCTTCACGTCGAAGAGGAGCTCCGAGATGCTCTTGACCCCCTCCCGCTCGACCTCCACGCCCATCGCCTCGGCGAGGTTCTGGTCGGGATCGGCGTCGATCAGGAGGAGCGGCCCTTTCTCGGAGAGCACGCGGGCGAGGCCCGCGATGAAACAGGTCTTCCCCACGCCTCCACGCCCGATCGACGCGATCTTCTTCACGCAGCGAAGTATAGCCGCCCCGGCGCCGTTGTCAAGGCGGCGCGCGGCATCAACTGCTTCACCACGGAGAGCGCGGAGAACAATGCGTCAGACACGGATTAACACGGATCGTACGGATATCCACGGATAAGGAAATGGATATTCTATCCGCGCTGATCCGCGTAAATCCGCGGCGAAATACACTGCACCTTCTCCGTGTCCCCGTGGTGAAACGGTAACCTACCCAAAGGACAGTTGACCCGCCCGCGGGGCTTCTGCTACGCTGTCGCCGCAGATGAAGATCCTCGTCCTCAACTCCGGCTCCTCCTCGATCAAGTACCAGGTCTTCGATATCGACTCCCGCGAGACCCTTCTCGCGAAGGGGCTCATCGAACGGATCGGGCTGAAGAATTCCGCGGTGGCGCACTCCGTCTCCGAGAAGCCACCGTTTTCGCGGACCGGCGAGATCCGGGATCACACCGTCGCCATCGAGGAGATCCTCTCCCTCCTCACCCATCCAGAGCAGGGCGTGGTGCGCGACCTCCGCGAGATCGAGGGGGTCGGACACCGGATCGTGCACGGCGGCGAGAAGTTCGCCGAGTCGGTCCTCGTCGACGACGCGGTGTACGCGGCGATCAAGGAGTGCGTCGAGCTCGCCCCGCTCCACAACCCGCCGAACCTCCTCGGCATCGAGGCGTGCCGGAAACTTTTGCCGGGCGTCCCGCAGGCGGCGGTCTTCGACACCGCGTTCCACCAGACGATGCCTCCGCGGGCGTACGCGTACGCAATCCCGTACAGGATGTACCTCACGCACAAGATCCGCCGCTACGGCTTCCACGGCACCTCGCACATGTACGTCTCCCGGGAGGCGGCGCGCCTCCTCGCCAGGCCGCTCGAATCGCTCAAGATCGTCACCTGCCATCTCGGGAACGGCTGCAGCGTGGCCGCGGTGGACAGCGGCGTCTCCGTGGACACCTCGATGGGGTTCACCCCGCTCGAGGGGCTGGTGATGGGCTCCCGGAGCGGCGACCTCGATCCGTACGTGCCGCTCTACCTGATGGAGCGGGAGCGGATGGGGATCTCGGAGATGAGCGATCTCCTCAACAAGAAGAGCGGCCTCGTCGGGATCTGCGGCAAGAAGGACATGCGCGACATCATCGAGGACGCGCGCGCCGGGTCGAAGGCGGCGCTCCTGGCCATCGAGGTCTTCACCTACCGCGTCGCCAAGTATATCGGCGCCTACGCCGCGGCGATGAACGGCCTCGACGCGATCGTCTTCACCGCGGGGATGGGCGAACGGAGCGCCCCGATACGCTCCCGCATCCTCGCCTTCGCGACCTTCCTCGGCCTCGAGGTGGACGAGGAGAAAAACCGGCGCGGCGAGACGATCTTCTCCACGCCCCGGTCGAAGGTCGCCGCGATGATGATCCCCACGAACGAGGAGCTGGTCATCGCCCGTGACACGCACCGCCTGATCACGGCGCGGGCCCGCGCGTAGCCGCGCCCCCCCATCCCCCTCCGGCACACGGGGGGAAAAGGCGCGTGGGCGCGATCCGTTCCCCCCGGCGCGGGGGGACGGCGGGCGCGCGTCGCGCATGGAGGCCTTGTGGCGATGCTCTCGTCCGCGCTCATCCTCTCGTTCCTCCTGACCGCCTCACCCGCGGCGGAGCGTCTTCTCGACGACGCGCAGGCGGAGCTCTCCGGCGACTGGGAGCTCTTCCGCTCCGCCTCCGCCCTCGGCGGCTGGGCGGCCCGGACCGGGCCGGGGAGCGGCGGCAGCGTCGCGACCTACCGTCCCGCGCTCGACCAGGAGGGGATCTACGAACTCTTTCTCCGCTGGCCCGCCGCAGCCGGGACGCTCGCCGCGGATCTCCCGGTCTTCGTCCGCGCCGCCGGCGGGGTCCGCCACGCCCGCGTAAATCTGCGCGACGGCGGCGGCGTGTGGCGGAGCATCGGCGAGTACCGTCTCGGCGCCGGGGCGGAGATCGCGATCACGGACATGGGCGGCGGCGACGCAATCGCCGACGCGGTGCGCCTGGTCCTGAAGCGCCCCGTTTCGGCGCCGCGACGGATCTTTTATGCCGCCCCGGGCGGCAGCGACGCGAATCCCGGCACTCCCGACGCGCCGTGGGCGACGCTCCAGAAGGCGGCCGCCGTGCTCGAGGCGGGCGACACGGTGTATGTCCGCGCGGGATCGTACGCGGGCGGCGTGGTTCCGCTCAAAACCGGGAGCGACCACCGCTACATCTCGTTCCGCGCCGCCCCGGGCGAGACGCCCGTCGTCTCGGGCGGGGCGGGGCACGGCTTCGACCTGTCGGGGAAAGGGTGGATCCGCATCGAGGGGTTCAACGTCGAGGGGAACGCGGGAAACGGCATCCACCTCGGGGAGTTTGCGCACGATATCGAGATTCTGGACTGCGCGCTCGACGGCAACGGCGGGGACAACCGGTGGAGCGCGGGACTGATGCTCCTTAGGGGATGCGCGCGGATCCACCTCCGGGGCTGCCGCGCGCGCGACAACGCGGGATTCGGCTTTGCGAGCGACGGGGACACTCCGCGCGCATCCTTCGTCACGCTGGAGCGCTGCGAGGCGCGCCGCAACGGGAACGACGGGTTCGGCTTCTACGCGGAACGCGCGCTCCTGACCGGCTGCGTCTCCCGCGACAACGGCTGGAACATCGCCGACAACGGCGACGGCTTCGATCTCCTCCATTCCCGCGACGCGATCCTCGACCGGTGCCTCTGCGCCGGCAACAACGCGCACGCGTTCAAGCTGGGCAACGGGCGATACGTGGTCGTCAACTGCCTGAGCGCGGACACGCAGAAGGAGGGATACGGGCGCTACCCTGGGATCGCCTTCCTCGGCGCCGACTCCTCGGGGATCGCCGCCAACTGCGGCGTGCGCGGGATCTCGTTGGCCGGAACGGGTCCGTACGCGCTCCGGAACTGCGTCATCCGCAAGAACGGGAACAGCTCCCCGATCAGCGCGGCGATCTACTGCGAAAACGTTTCCGCGTCGCTCTCCTCCGATTACAATCTGTTCCTGCCCGACATCCGCTACGGCGTCAATTTCGACCCGCTCTGCCACCGCGGCCCCGCCGAGGGGGGGGTCTCGTACCGCTCGCTCGCGGAGTGGCAGGCGGCGGGGTACGACGCGCACTCCTCCACCGCGGTCGAGAGCCCCTACGCAAACGAGGCGGCGCTCGATTTCAGGCCCCGGCCCGGATCCGCCGTTATCGACGCCGGGACGAGCGACCGAACGCCGGGGGTCGATTTCGAGGGCTGCGCGAGGAGGTGGAGCGACCCGCCGGGCGCGGGCGCGGGATCGCGCCCGTACCACGACATCGGCGCGGTGGAATGTCGGGAAGACGGGCCGTGCGCCGCCCCGCTCCGGCTTCTAGCCGACGGGACGCTGTTCCCGCGGGGAGCGGGGCTCCGGCTCGCCGCGGCGGTGCAGCCGACGAGCCGACGTTTCGACGCCTACGCGGTGCTGGCGGGGCCCGCGGGGACGTACTCGATCCTGCCGGGTGGGCGCCTCGCCCCCGGCATCCGGCGATACCTGGGGGCTGTCCGGGGGATCGAGGCGGAGACGAAGGCGGCGCTCCTGGAGATCGAGGTGCCCGCGAATATCCCGGCGGGCGCCTGGACCTTGCACGCCGGTCTCGTGCCGCCGCAGGCGCCGCCGGCGCTCGTCAACGCCTTCGCGCTGGACACGTTGCGGCTGGCGGTGCGCGACTAGCGGGGCGGGCGAGGAGCGGCCGCGAAGGCGTGTTCCGTCTCCCGCCGCGGGGGGATGGAGCGGTCCGGCCCGAACGAACGGCGCGGCGCCCTCAGCGCATCGCCGCGAGCGCCTCCTGCATCTCGCCGAGGCCGTTCTTCACCAATACGAGCTCCTGGATCCCCCCCGACTTCTGGACCGCATTCCCGTATATCTGCAGGGCGCGCCGGAGGCACCAAGCCGCCTTCCCCCTCTCTTCCCGCCGGGCATAGAGCCCCGCCAGTTTCCCGTACTGTCGCGCGATGAGCACGGCGGTCTCGAGCGAGTCGGGGTCGGCGTCCAGGGCGGTGAAGAAGGAGAGGATGACCTTCGCGTGATCCTCGGGCCTCGCCGCGTCTCCGCGCGCCTCCGTCTCCCGCAGCTCCCTCCGCGCCCGGTCGAGCCAGAACCCCGAGCCCCGCGCCTCTTCCGAAGCCCTCGACTCCCTCCACGGGGCCACGGGGATGCCCCACTTCTCCCGGAGCGGGTTCGAATGGATCGAGAGGTCGGCGGTGTGTGCGGCCCCCGCGCGGAGATACCCTATGGCGATCCCCGCGGCGGAGCGTTTGAGCCCCTTCGACAGGGCGATATAGTCGTCGAGGCGTTTGACCTTCGTTTTCCCGATGGAAATGATCCGGTCGCCGGGCTGGAGACCCGCCTGCGCGGCCGGGCTCCCCGGGGCGACGCTCAGGATTTCCACGGCGCCGTTATCCCCCTCGACGATCTCCAGCCCCTCGAGGACGGAGCGAGCGGACACGCCGGAGGCGAACAGGCACAGGAGGGCGCACAGCGCCGCCATTCTCGGCTTCATCACCATGAGTATAGCGCCGGGGGGACGCCGCGGCAAGGGCCGGTCCTCACCGCCTCGCGCGGCCCGCCCAACGGAGCACCCGCGCCCAGAAGCCCGCCGATCTTTCCGCCGCCCCCGAACCGCCCGACCAGCGCCCCTCGACATCCGAGGCCCAGACGACCGTCCTTCCCCTCCCGAATCGCCACGAGGCGAGGAGCGGGTCTTTTTCGCCCCGCAGATCGCTGTAGAGGGCGACGTCGGCGCCGGGCCGGGCCGACAGAATGACGTAGCCCCTGACCTCCGGGATTTGGCCGCGACGGATCTCCTCCAGGATGGCGCTCTTCCCGCCGAGCTTCGGCACGACGGATCCACTGATGAGGCCGGATTCCACCATCGACTTCCGCGCGTCCCGGAGGAGGGCGAGCGGGAGTTCATCCACGTCCCCCAGGTGCGTGTAGTCGCCTCCCGTCCCCAGCGCGAGCGCGCGCAGGAAATGGCTGCCGTCCTTTCGCCCGATGTCCATCGCGGATATGGCGACGCCGTTCCTCGTGTAGTCGGCGATGAGGCCGCGGTAGTCGTACTCGGAGATGTCTTTCGTCATCCCGTCGGTGATGAGAATGACGCGCTTCACCCTGCAGGCGGAATCCTGGAACTGCCGGAGCGCCTCCTCCAGGGGCCCTGCGAGACGCGTGTCGCCGCCCGTCTGGAGCCGGCGGACGAGGTTGACGATGCGTTCCCGGTCGTCTCCCACGGGCCCCAGCGGCACCAGGACCGAATAGGAGGAGTCGAACGGGATGATCCCGACCATGTCGTTCGACTGCATCTGCGTCAGCAGCTCCCCGACGGCCCGCCGCGCGGCCAGCATCTTCCCCCCGAACCCCTCGCCCATGCTCCCCGACTTGTCGACGAGGAGGACGATGCACAACGGCAGCGCCTCCCTCTTCCCGAATCTGTTCCCCCCGCCCATCGTCACCGGGAGCATCGCTTCCAGCGGCGTTCCGCGGTAGGCGGCGCCGAGACTTCCCGGTCCGCCGAGCACCACGAGACCGCCGCCGTAGTCGCGCACGTACCGGGCGAGCGCCCGCATCCGCGCGTCGCCGAGGGAGGCGCGGGGGATGTTGGAGAGGACGACGCAGTCGTAGGCGAGGAAATCCTTGACGTTGTCCGGCACTAGTTCGGGGCCCCCGACGCGCGTCTCGACATCCTCCGCCGCGAACGCGTTCGCGAGGAACTCCCTCCCCGCGGCCGAGCGGCTCACGCAGAGGATGTTCCGCACGGAGGGTCGGGCGGGGGTGGATGCCGCGGAGATTCCCGGCGCGGAGTGCCGCGGCGGCGCACCCGGGACACCGTCCATCTCCGCGGGGCCTGGCGCAGCGGGGACGCAGAGCGTCGCGGCGGCGAGGACAACAACGGAAGCTTTTCTCATCGCGTGTATTCGGTCTCTCTGTTCCGATCACTCCTCACATCCACAGCTTCCTCGCCGCGATATCCAGGAGGAGGAGGGCAAAGACGAGCGGGAGCAGGTACGGGGCGAGCCCCTCCCGAACGGGGGCCCTCTCCGGGGCGAAGGAGGCCGCGTCGAGGGCCGTATCGACCCCGCCGCCGCCCGCCCGCGCGATCGCCTCGAGCAGCCGCAGGTTCGTCCCCGTGACGGATTCAGCGGTCGCGGCGGGCTTCGCCGGGCCGCGGCGGAAGAGGGCGACCTCCTTGCGGCCGGTCACCTTCCCCGCCTCGACCCTCTCCACCGTCACGGAGTCGAGCGAGGGCGGGATGCCGCGCGCCTCGCCCGCCCAGACGTCGGGTGCGACCTGGTGGAGCGCCGCGGTTTTTCTCCCCTTCGCCGCGGCCGCGCCTGCGGCGATCCTGAACGAGACCCCCTCCTTCACCGGGCTGAACGACCGCAGCTCCAGGACGTCGCGCCCCCCGTCGCTCCTGAGGCGCACCAGGTACGAGTCCTGCGACCGCTCGCGCATCGCCCACCGGATGATCTGCGCCCAGAATTTCCCGAAGATCCTCGACCCGACCATCCCGCCCGACCAGCGCCCCTCCGCGTCGGAGGTCCAGGCGACCGTCTTCCCGAGTCCGCGCCGCCACGAGGCGAGCAGCGGGTCCTTGAGCTTCCGCGCGTCCGTGTAGAGCGCGACGTCGGCGCTGCGCTTGGCGGCGGTGATGACATAGCCCTCGAGCACCGGCAGCTCCTCCTGCCGGATCCCTTTCAAGATCGCGGTCTTCTCGCCGAATCTCGGCACGATCCGCTCCTCGAGGAACCCGGTCTTCTCCAGCACCCTCCGCGCATCCTGGAGGACGATCATCGGGAGCGTGGAGGCGTCCTTGACGTGGTAGTAGTCCCCGCCGGTCCCCAACGCGACCGCGCGGAGGAATTCGCTGTCCGCCCCGCGCCCGATGCCGACGGTGGAGACGGTGACGCCGTTCCGCGCGTACTCGGCGATGAGCGCCCGGTAGTCGTACTCCTTGACGTCCCGCGTCATGCCGTCGGTGAGAACGACGACGTGCTTGGCTTTGCACGCCGAGGCGCGCATCTGGCGGAGCGCCTCCTCCATCGGCTTTGAGACGCGCGTGTCGCCGCCGGGATAAATCCTCCGAATGCGGTCGATGATGAACGGGGCGTTCCCCCCCACGGGACCCAGCGGCACGAGGACCGTATGGAAGGCGTCGAACGGGATGATGCCGACCATGTCGTTGGGCTGAAGCTGCTTCACGAGCTCCTCGGCCGACCGGCGCGCGGCCACGATCTTCCCCCCGAACCCCTCCGCCATGCTCCCGGACTTGTCGATGACGAGGATGATGCAGAGCCGCACCGTCTTCTCCCGCTCGTACGGGACGCCCGCCCCCATCGACACGGGCAGCAGCTCCTCCACCGGCGTCCCGCCGTAGCCGCCGGGGCCGAAGCTGTCGGGCCCGCCGAGCATCACGAGCCCCCCGCCGTGCTCCTCCACGTACCGTTTGAGCAGCTTCATCCTCGCCTCCCCGAGCGCTCGGCGCGGGACCCCCGAGAGGACGATGCAGTCGTAGGGGAGAAACCCCTCGAGCGTGTCCGGGATGATCTCCGCCCCCCCGACCTGCGTCTCGATATCCTTCGCCTCGAGCACCTCGGCGAGGAAGTTTCTCCCCTCGCTGGTGCCGCCGACGCAGAGGATCCTCGGCCGGTCGACGACGAGGACCGGCGCGCCGACCGTCTCGGGCACCCCGGCCCCCCCCTCGACGAGCGGGGTGAGCGTCGCCGTGATCCGGTGCGTCCCCGGCTCGGCGATGGCGTACGGGAGCTCGAAGGCGTTCGTGCCCGGCTGGAGCGGGACGGGCCACTCCTTGACGAGCTTCTCCCCGGCGCGCAGCTCGAGAGACCCGTGCGCCGCCGCCTCCCCGCGGTTCTCGGCGATGATCCGCACCACGAACCGCTCGGAGACGGAGACCTCCTCCGGGAGGTCGAGGCGCACGAGCGAGAGGCGCGTCTCCCGCGGGCGGGGCGGCGGCGCGAGGCAGTCGATCCGCACGCCGTCCCGTCCCGCCTCGACGGCCGCCGCGACGGCGTCCCCGGAGTTTTCGTTGCCGTCGCTGAAGATCAGGAGACGTCGAGGGCCGGAGGGCGGAAAGGCGAGACAGGCCGACTTGATCGCGGCGGAGATATCGGTCGCATCGGTGAGGATATCCGGGGAGAAGGCGCCGGCGGAGACGTCGCGGGAGAGCCCCTGCGCCATCTCGCTCCCGCGCGCGAACAGGACAACCCCCTTCGTCGCCGCCGCGGCCGCGAGGGCGAACAGCTCCCGCGCGCGCCCCTCCGCCCATTCCCGCCCCTCCGGGCCCATGCTGTCGGAGACATCCACCGCCGCGATGACGGAGGGGGGGCGCACCTCCTCCGTCCTGCGGCTAAGGCCCGCGAGGAGGAGGATGCAGAGGACGAACGCCGCGGTGCGGGCGAGGAGGGCGGCGAGCAGCCGCAGCGGCCGCCCGCGCCGCAGGGCGAATGCCCCCATCACCCAGAGTGCGAGCACCATGCGCAGCCAGGCGAGGTGCTCGGGGCGCGCGAACTCCAGCCCGTGACGCGCGGCGAGACGCACAAGGTATGCCGTGAAATCCATACGGTCCTGTCCGAAAACCCAGTTCCTGCCCAGAGGTTATCCACAACCCAAGGGCACACCTAAGTGTGCCCTGGGGTTGTGGATACCTATATCCGTCCCCCCCCGGCCGAGGGAGGGCTCACGCTCTCTCCTGCCTCCGCAGGGGCGGGCGCAAGCGGCCGCCGTCGCATGCCGAACAGCAGCCAGTCCGCCAGCATCAGCGCCGCCGCGAGAAGCAGGAACAGGGGGCTTCGATCGGGAGGCGCGGACGGCGGCATGCGCACCGAGACCACCTCTGCCGCCGACACGCGGTCGCCGGCGTCGGCCTCGGTCCGCAAATCCGACTCCGCGCGGCTGCAGAGATTCGCCGCGAACGATCGGCTCTCCCCCTCCCCGGTCAGGAGGTAACGCCCCGCGTAGTCGGTCCCCGCGAAGACAAGCGGCTCGCCGCGCGCGGCGGTCACGGCGGTCTCGTTACCGCGAGGGTCGATGACCGTGGCGGCCGCCTCCTCGCCTTCGGCGCCCCCCGTCTCGGGAAGGAGGGTTTCGTACGGCTCTCCGGTCTTCAGCTGCGCCCGATCGTCCTCGGCGAGCCAGTTGAGGGTGTTGAGGAGCAACACGAGCGCGGGGAGGGATTCGACCTTCCGGTGGTCGATCTCGGCCGCGTCGTACGCCATGACCGCGACCTTTCTCCCGCGATGTCGCCCGCAGAGGAGAAGGGGGATGTCGCCCCCCCCCGTCGCCGAGATGACGACGGGCCGCGCCCACCTCGGCGTCTCGAGGAGCCGCGCGCCGCTCAACCGGACGCCGTTCAGCCCCCGGAGGTTCTCGCCGATCGGATGGCTCTCGTCCCAGTTGAGGAACTCGATCCCCGTCGCCCAGTCGCCCCTGACGGGCGCGACGGCGCTCTTCACCGGGGGGCATATGAGGAGAAGGTTGGCCGCGGGCATCTCCTCCGGCTCGCACCGGTGGAAGATGACCGTGTGGAAGGAGGCGATATCGGTGGAGACGAACTGCGACGGGTTGCGCGCGACGAGCTCGACGTGCGGAATCGCCGCCGCGAGGCCGGTGAACGACCGCAGGCACGCAGGGTCGCGCGTGAACAGGGCGATCCGCTCGGTGCGGCGGCCGGTGAGGAGCGCCCAGGCGCGGTTGTCGGCCGGGAGGGAGTCCGAGGGCTCGAGGACGATCTCGACGGCCCCCTCGGGGAGGGTCTCCCCCACCGCGGTGGTGAGCGACGCGCCGGGGGCCAGGGAGACGGGCCGCGAGGCGATCCCCCTCCCGCCCGCGAGCGCGCGGAGCGTCCCCGCGAAGCGGGAGGCCGAAAGGTTCTCCACGGTCACGTAGGCGGAGGCGATCTGCCGCGCGGAGAAGAGGTCGGTGTGCACCGCGAGCGAGGTGATGGCCGCATTCCCCTTCGGCGCGCCGACGCGGTCGACGCGGATCGCCCCGCCCGCCGTCTCCCTCCCGAGGCCGAGCGAGTCGGCGCTCCGGTCGGTGAAGATGCGCAGATGCGTCTCCTCGGCCGCCGCCTCGGGCAGGCGGCGGCGCTTCTCCCCCTCGCGCAGGAGCGCCATCGCGGTCCCGAGCGCCGGGGCCATCCTGTCGGGGGTGTCGGCGGGGAAAAGCTTCGCGAGGCGCGCCTCGACCGCGTCATGGTCGGTCTCCCCGGTCGCAAGCGCCTCGGCCCGCGCCCCCGCGGCGATGAGCGTCACCCGGTCGCCCGCGCCGAGGCGCCGCACCAGGCGCACGGCGCCTTCCCGGGCGAGGTCGAAGCGGCTTCTCTTCCCCTCGAGCGCCTGCATGCTCGCCGAGCGGTCCAGCACCAGGATGAAGTGCCGCCGCCGCTCGGAAACCGCCGTCCCCCGCCAATACGGGCGGCAGGCCGCGAGGATGAGGGCGATGAGGATCGCGAGCTGCACCCAGAAGAGGAGGTCGGCGCGGAAGAGGCTGCTCCGCACGACGCTCTCCTTCAGCACGCGCCAGGGGATGATGCTCGAGATCTCGACACGCCGCTTTTTGCGGCTCCGCCGATAGATCCAGATGAGCGCCGGGATCGAGGCGAGGTAGGCGAGGCCGGCGAGATTCAGGAAACCCATGGGGATAGTGTAACCACAGAGGGCGGCGAGGTCACCGAGAAAATCGGAATCCCCGCGGAGCATCGGCGGCGCGCGGGCCCTGCGCGGAAGAGTTGTTGCGGATCTCCGCAACGGAGAGCCCGGTCCGCGAGGATCCGCGCCGATCCGCGGCGCGCACCGCCTTACGCCCCCTCCGCGGCGGCGCTTACTTGATGATCCCTATCCGCGGCAGCTCGCGCAGGACAAACGACTCGAAATCCACGTCGGTGAGGGCGAGGGCGTAGACGATCCGGTTCGCCCGGCAGAAGTTCTTGAGGTCCCTGATGTGCCCCTCGAGCGCGTCGGCGTACTTCCTGCGGACGGCGGGGGTGACGGAGACCGTCCGCCGCTCCCGCGTCTCCACGTCCACCACCTCGGCCGAGGAGAGCCCCCGGAACGGGTCCATCTCGCGGGGGCCGAGGATTTGGATCACCTTCACGTCGTAGTTGAGGTAGCGGAGCAGGTTCAGCCCGCGCCGGCGCGCCGCCGGCTCGAAGAGGAAATCCGAGAGGATGATGAAGACGCCGCGGTGGCCCCGCGTGAGGCTGGTGTAGCGCTGCAGGTAGCCGACGAAGTCGGTGCCGCCCCCCGGCTTGATGCCGAACAGGTACTCGCTGATGGCGAAGATCCCGCTCCGTTTCGAGAAGAAGGGGGGGCCGTTCAGAAACGAGGTGTCCGTCAGGGAGCCGGAGGTCTCGAGGTCCGAGAACGCCGCCGTCTTCACGCTGGAGTGCGTGGAGAGGCCGACGTAGCAGAGGGCGAGGGCGAGCTTGCGCGCGTAGTCGAACTTCCCGTCGCCCTCGGGATAGAGCATCGACCTGGACGCGTCGATGAGCACGTGCGTGGAGAAGTCGATATCCTCCTTGAACGTCTTCAGATAGAGCCGCTCGGTGCGCCCGTAGATATTCCAGTCGATGTGCCGGATCTCGTCGCCGGGGAGGTAGTTCCGGTAGTCGGCGAACTCGATGCTCGTGCCGCTGATGTTGGCGAGGCGGTCCCCCTTGCGGACGGTGCGAAACTCCTTCAGGCTCCGGATGGCGAGCGCCTCCAGCCGCCGCAGGAACTCCGGGGAGAATATCTTGGTGAGCATGGCGCGCCCCCGCCCCTTTCAGTCCGCCCCCGCGGGTTGCCGTTCATGGCGCCCTGCGGGATCGGACCGGAATCACGGCTGCCGGCCGGCGCGGACCTCGTCGCGGACGCGGCGGAGGATCTCCGCGGCGGAGACCTTGTCCGCCTCGGCCTCGAAGTTGAGCACGACCCGGTGGTTCAGGGCGGGGACGAGCACGCGGTCGACGTCCTCGTAGCCCACGTTCGCCCGCCCGTCGAGAAGCGCGGCGACCTTGGCGCCGAGGACGAGGGCCTGCGCCCCCCGCGGGGAGGAACCGTAGTTCACATACCGGTCCACCGGGCGGGCGTCCGGATCGGCCGCCCGCCTCTTGTCGGGGCGCGTCGAGGTCACGATATCGATGATGTACCGCTCGACCTCGGCCGAGATGAGCACCTCGCGCACGAGCTGCCGCATCTCCCCGATCTCCTCCGCCGCCTCCGCGGGGTCGAAGGCGGGCACGATCTCGCTCCGCGCGGAGGCGGTGGTGCGCTTGAGGATCTCCCGCAGCTCGTCGGCGGTCGGGTAGTCGATGAATATCTTCAGCAGGAACCGGTCCACCTGCGCCTCGGGGAGCGGGTAGGTCCCCTCCATCTCGATCGGGTTCTGCGTCGCGAGGACGAAGAACGGCTCCACGAGCGGGCGGGTCACGCCGCCCGCGCTCACCTGCCGCTCCTCCATCGCCTCCAGCAGCGCCGACTGCGTGCGCGGCGTCGCCCGGTTGATCTCGTCGGCGAGGAGGATATTGGTGAAGATCGGGCCCGGCGAGAAGTCGAACCTCTTGCCGCCGTGTTCGCCCTCGACGACGAGCTGCGTGCCGATGATGTCGGCGGGCATCAGGTCGGGGGTGAACTGGATCCGCTTGAAGTCGAAACCAAGCGCGCGGCTCAGCGACTTGACGAGGAGCGTCTTGCCGAGGCCCGGCACCCCCTCGAGCAGCACGTGGCCGCGCGCGAAGAAGCAGATGAGCACCTGTTCGACGATCTCCGTTTGGCCGACGATCACCCGCCCGATCTGATCGCGAAGCGCGCCGAAGACCCGCTTGAACTGCTCGATCGCATCCTTGCCCGCGAACCTCCCCGCACGCCCTGCCATGGATATCTCCTTGGTTCTCTGCCGCGGATTCCCGCAGACCATCACGGATCCGAGTGCGGTTCAACGCGGAACGCGCACGGTGCAAGGCCGTTGAATCTCTCGGCGTTCAACCTCGGATCTTCAACCGCTTTTCCATCCGCGGCACGACCGTTATTCCTCTCCCCGACTGCGTCGCACCGGGCGGCCTGAAGGCCGCCCTACGGCGTTCCCGAGTTGATGCGCCTGAGGATCTCCCGGTACTCCAAAGGCACCGGGGCCGGGCGCACGGCGTCCTCCCCGGCCTGCTCGTCGGAGAGCCGCGCCGCCGGGTCGATCCCGCGCGCGGGGGCCTGCGTTTCATCCCCGCCGACGCCCTCCGCGGGCGAGAGCGTAAGACGCTTCGACGCCCGCCCCTCCGTCTCATCGCCGGCCTTCATCTGCAGGTAGACCCTGTCAGCGACCTCCGAAGGGGGCGCCACGGGGCTGTCGGCGAGGCGGGGGTCGTGCGCCGTTCCGCCGGGGAGCGGCTCTCCTTCCCCGGCGCCCGGCATCGCCTCCCCCGCCGTCTCCTCGGGGCGTTTCCGAGAGGCGCCGGAACCGGCGGAAGGATCCCGCCCGCTCTCGGCCGCCGATTCGGCGCCCGCCGCCTGCCCGCCCGCGCCCTCGCCGTCTTTCTCGGCGCTCTTTCCTCCGGCCGCGGCGGACGGGGGCTGGCCCAAGGTCGAGCCTCCCGACTGCCTTTCCCCGCCGCCCTTCTGCGGTTGTTTGAACGGAAGGCCGGTGCCCGCCTTCTTGGCGGATTTCCCCGCGCCGCCCTTCTCCACTCCTTTCCCGCCCGGGGCCTCCTCTTTCGCCTGGCCCGAGCCGGTATCCCCCTTCTTCGCGCCCGCGGCGCCCGCCTCCTTCTCCTCGGCGCCCGCCGTCTCCTTCCCCTTCCCGCCGGGCCCTTCGCCTTTCGCGCCGCCCTTCTCCACGCCTTTCCCGCCCGCCGTCTCCTCTCCCGCCTGGCCCGAGCCGGTATCCCCCTTCTTCGCGCCCGCGGCGCCCGCCTCCTTCTCCTCTGCGCCCGCCGTCTCCTTCCCCTTCCCGCCGGGCCCTTCGACTTTCGCGGCGCCCTTCTCCACGCCTTTCCCGCCCGCCGCCGCCTCTCCCGCCTGACCCGAGCCGGCATCTCCCTTCTTCGCGCCCGCGGCGCCCGATTCCTTCTCCTCTGCGCCCGCCGTCTCCTTCCCCTTCCCGCCGGGCCCTTCGCCTTTTGCGGCGCCCTTCTCCACGCCTTTCCCGCCCGCCGCCGCCTCGCCCGCCTGGCCCGAGCCGACATCCCCCTTCTTCGTGCCCGTGGCGCCCGACTCCTTCTCCTCTGCGCCCGCCGTCTCCTTCCCCTTCCCGCCGGGCCCTTCAACTTTCGCGGCGCCCTTCTCCACGCCTTTCCCGCCCGCCGTCTCCTCTCCCGCCTGGCCCGAGCCGGTATCCCCCTTCTTCGTGCCCGTGGCGCCCGACTCCTTCTCCTCTGCGCCCGCCGTCTCCTTCCCCTTCCCGCCGGGCCCTTCACCTTTCGCGGCGCCCTTCTCCACGCCTTTCCCGCCCGCCGTCTCCTCTCCCGCCTGACCCGAGCCGGCATCTCCCTTCTTCGTGCCCGCGGCGCCCGACTCCTTCTCCTCCGCTCCCGCCGAACCGGAGGCGCCGCTTTTAGCCCCCTTCGAACCGGCGCCGCCGCCTTTGGCGTCCCCCCCCTCTTTCATCTCCCCGCCGCCGGATGCCGGAAGACCTTCCGCCGCGCCTCCGCCCGGCGAACGATCACCGGCCTGAAGTCCGAGATCCTGAAGCGGGTTCTTCGTGCCGCCCGCCTCGTCTCCCTCGTGGCCGGCACCGTCGTCCTTCTTCCCCGCGCCGGCGCCTTTGGAACTGTCCGTCGACGCCGGCTCCTTCCCTTCGGCCGCGTCCCTGCCGCCGCCCGCGGCGCCCCCCTCACCCTTCTTCCCCTCCCCGCTTGCATCCCCGGAGGCATCGTTCTGCGCCGCCCCGCCGGTGCCGTCGCCGGACGCCTTCTCCCCGCCCTCCGCCCCCTGGCGCCGCCCCCGCTCCATCTGTTCGATCTGTCTCGAGATCCCCTGCATCATCTGGCGGAGTTCCTGCCGCATCCGGGCCATCTCCTGCTGCTCGGCGTAGGCGGGGGCCTCCGGCTTTTGGGCTTCCGCAGCGGCGGCTTCCGGGGTCGGGGTCGGGGTGGGAACGGACTCCTCGTCCTCCTCGATCTCTCCGCCGGCGGGGCGCTCCCGCTCCTCCGTTTCATCCCTCGGGGCGGGCGCGATGACGCCTGTCAGCGTCAGGGAGGCGTGGAGCAGAAACGCCATGGCGATGGCGAGGGCGATGTAGGCGGACGGGGGCGTGCGGTGCGGCAGGATCGAGCGTATCCTCTCGGGTCCGAGCTCTTGGGCGATATCCTCGGCCAGACGGTCGAAAAGGCGGGGCCTGTCCCGCAACGCCGCGTATTCCCTGAAGGTGACGAGGCGCTGCTTCAGGTTCATCTCGCCGTCGATCAGGGCCGCGGCCGCGTCCCTGCCGGTCCAGCGCCGCGCCGCCGCGGCGATCCTCATCGCCGCGAATGCGACGGTCAGCAGGGCAAGGACAGCGGGGACGAAACGAGCACCGGGGAAGAGGCGCCCGAGGATGAACCCGGCGAAGAACGCGGCGAGGAGGGCGGCGAGGCAGTCGAACAAGGCGCGCTCCGCCCGCAGGAGGTTTGCGCGCGCGCGGACGCGCTCGAGGCGCTCCTCGATCATCGCCTCGGGCGAGGCGTTCGGCGCCGGATGCTTCGGGGTTGCGGGGCGCACCATCTTCATCGGATCGCACGAGGAAAGGTCGGAACTTCGTCGCGCGGGTTCAAGGGTTCAGGGCGGCTTGGGGCGGCGCTTCCTCCACCCAGACCTTCTCCTCCTCCTCCATCCAGTGCCCGGAGGGGATGAGCCGCTCCTCGAAGTGCGCCTCGACGATCGTGCCGTCGACGACCTTCTCCTCGACCCAGACGCGCTTCTTCCGCGAGGTGTCGACCCACCGGCTCTTCTTCGCGACCTCCCAGCGGCCCGGACCCGCCGCGGCCGGCTTGGTCCTGCCGGTCAGCATATCCTGCTCGACCCCCTGGAGGAGGGCCTTCTCCGCCTTCTTCCTGCCGACGTTCTCGAAATGGCTCCCGGCCATCCCGCCCACCAGCGTCCCGGCGCCGGCCCCGAGCATCACCCCCTCGGCGACGTGCCCGGTCGCGGCGCCGAGAGCCACCCCCGCCCCCGCGCCCACCAGCGTTCCCACGGCCGCGAAGTTGCGCGTGTTCGCGAAATCGGCGCAGCCCGCCATCCCGGCGACGGCGAGCGCCGCCAGCGGCGGGAAGAGGAACCTGAACGGCATCGTCATGGCACCACCCCGGGAGGCGCGGCCCCGGCCCGGCGCCGAAGCGGCGGGTTCAGTAACGCCGCCCCCGGTAGTCGTAGTTCGGGGCGGGCATGTTCCGGTACCAATCGGCGCCTATCTGATCCCCGCGCCGGTCGATGTCGAGCCCGCCGCTGCGCATCCTTCCGTACGAGTCGGGGCGCGGGGCGGTCGGCGAGTAGTCGTAGTAGGTGCGGCTCGTCGGGTACCCGCCGTCCGGCTGCTGCGGATAGGTCCCCGGGGCGCCGCTGTACGTCCCGCCGAACGGCAGGGCCCCGCCCTGCGGATAGCCGGGGATCGGCCGGAGCGGCCGCCTCGTCGGCGGCGCCGGGCTCTCCTGGTCGATGGACTGGTCCGGGTACCAGCCGCCGGACGCCTGATCGAGCCCCTGTCCCCGGGAGATCCCGCGGGCCATGCAGACGGATACGATCGCGGCCGCGACACACCATGCCGCCCGCATCTTCACCTCCGCCCATATTCTACACCCCGCGCGGCGCCCCGTCAACGAGGCGGGGGCCCCTGCCCGCGCCCCTCTTCAGCGGGGCCGAGATCCTTCGTCATCGTCAGCAGGTTGGTCTCCCCGTCGCGCCGGTACTCGATCGAGTCCATCGAGTGCCGGACGAGGTAGATCCCCATCCCGCCCGGCTCCCGCTCGCCGAGGGGGCGGGAGATGTCGGGGGGCGGCACGCAGAGGGGGTTGAAGGGGACGCCGTCGTCCGCCACCTCGACGGAAAGGCCGCGGCCTTCCCGCGCGAGTCGGACGCGGACCAGATGCTCGTCCCGGTCGCGATAGGCGTAGCGGACGATGTTGGAGACCGCCTCCTCGAGCGCGAGACGCAGGTCGTGAACCGCCTCCTCCCCCAGTCCCGCCTCCTCGCCGAACAGCGTGACCTCCGCGGCGAGGCGGACCAGCTCGGCGGCGTCGTTTTTGAGCACAAGCTCGCGTTTCACCCCCGCCCCTCCCCGACGCGTCCGCCCGGCGCCGCCCGCCGCGGCGTTCTACGGCTCCCGCTGAATCGCGGCGAGATACCGGTCCATCTCCTCCGTGCTCTCGAAGATCTGCTCCCGCGGGAGGGCGTTGACGATCTCGAAGACCCTCCGCACCCTCGGCCTGAGGTTCACGATCAGCAGTTCCGCCTTCCCCCCCTTCATGACCTTCCGCGCCCGTATCAGCACGCTCAGCCCCGCGCTGCTGATATAGTCCACGCCGCTCATGTCGAGGATGAGGATCCGAGGGGACCCCGCGATGACGGTCTCCATCTCCTTCTCCAAGACGGGCGCGGTGACCGTGTCGATCTCCCCGCACGGCGACACGATCGACACACCGTACTCCCTCCTGACCACGTTCACCGTCAGCGGCATACGCACCCCCCGTGCCATTCGCCGGTTGCGCCGCGCCCCGTCGTCAGAGCGCCGGCAACTCCTGGCTGCGGAGGCGGTCGTCGTCGATCCGCCTCCGCAGCCACTCCATCGTCTGCTCCAGGCGCTGCGGCAGATTCCCCCCCACCTCGATCTTGTCTCCGCGGAAATCGGCCCACGCGGCCCTGATGCGGCGCTCGATATCGAGCTGGAACTCCTCGTTGGTCGAGCGCACCCCGTCCTCCATCCCGCGGTTCCTGCTCAGCCGGAGGCAATCGTCCAGCCGGATGCGGACGAGCAGGGAGTAGGTCCTCTGCCAGTTCGCGGCGACGTCGCGGATCAGGGCGGCGACGCCGGCGTCCACGTACCCGCGCTCGGCGCCGCGCAGGGCGAAGATGGTGTTGTCGAAGACGCAGCGGTCGCAGAGGAGGAAATCGGGCATCCGCTCCGCGTGCTCGAGCTCGAGCTGGATCTGTTCCTTCAGGATCCAGTACTGCCCGCGCGTCACGGCGCCGCTCTCGTTGATGTCGTACGGACACAGGCGCGAGAGCTCGGGCACCATCTCCACCTGGAACGCCCGGTACTTGAGCTCGCTGAACAGCCGGTGTATGAAGGTGGTCTTCCCCACGCCGAACGTGCCGATGACGCCGATCTTGTGCATCAGATCCCCCTTTGTAACTGATTATAGCACGCGGCGCGGGCGGCGAGGGCGGGTTGTCAGGCGCTTTTCCGGCAGGGCCGGATTTCGGACAGGGTACGCCCCGCCGGATGGACTGGAAGGCCGGCGGCATGGGCGGTTCCGAGTTGCCGGGGGGGGCCGATCCATATTCCCATCTAGGAATTATTCTCTTGCTTTCTCCCGATCGTTATGGTAGCTTTTTGAAACTGGACATCTCCACCGCGTAGTGCGGGAAGGAGCGACGTCCTGAATGGCTGTACGGCGGGAGGTTGATGTTATGCGCGTCATGGTTGCGGTTGTGGCCCTCGCGGCCCTCGTGATTTCGATGGGGCTGGCGGGCGCTCAGGAGCAGAAGACGGAAGGCGTCATGGGAGCGATCAAGAATATCGTCCCCGGCGGCTCCGACGAGGCGGCGGCCAAGAAAGAGGGAGAGGGGATGCTCGATAAGATGAAGGGCATGCTCTCCGGCAGCGAGAAGAAGGAAGGCGAGGGGCTCCTGGACAAGGCCAAGAGCGCCGTCTCCGGCGAGAAGAAGGAAGGCGAGGGGCTGCTGGACAAGGCCAAGAGCGCCGTCTCCGGCGAGAAGAAGGAAGGCGAGGGGCTGTTGGACAAGGCCAAGAGCGCCATCTCCTGTTCCGACAAGCCCGCCACCGAGGCCGAGGGCAAGGGGATGCTCGACAAGATGAAGGGCATGCTCCCCGGCGGCGAGAACAAGTAACCGGCGTAGGGAAGGAGTTCGCGGGGGAGGGCGCTTAGCAGGCGTCCTCCCCCGTTTCGTTGGCAGCCGCCCGCATACGGCGAACGAAAGGAGGCGATAATGGCGGTCAAGGTGAAGGTCTTCGAAGAGTTCAAGGCGTTCCTGGTCAAGAGCAACGCCCTCGCGCTCGCCATCGGCGTCATCATCGGTGCCGCGATCGGGAAACTCGTGGGCTCCCTGGTCAACGACGTCCTGATGCCGGTCATCGGCCGGGTCACCGGCGGCATCGACTTCTCGAACCTCTACATCAACCTCACCCCGAGCGTCGCGTTCGAGAACTACGCCAAGGCGAAGGAGGCGGGGGCCGCGCTGGGGTACGGCGTCTTCATCAACAACATCATCGATTTCGTCATCATCTCGTTCGTCGTCTTCATGATCACGAAGGCGCTCCTGAAGGAGAAGCCCGCGCCTGCCGGCCCCGCCACCAAGACGTGCCGGGAATGCGGGGAGACGGTTCTCGCGTCCGCGAGAAAATGCAAATGGTGCGGAAGCGCTCTTTCCTGACCTCCGCGATGGCGCGCGCCTGCCCACGGCAGTGAACGCGCGGTAACCGCGTAGTGAGCAACACACAAGCGCCCGGCGGGATTTCCCGCCGGGCGCTTCGTTTCATTCAGATTTCACGATGGAATGCCGATAGCGTCTATACGTTCGAGTTGAATTGATATATACAATATAATATATTTTAATACTTTGGATTAACACATGCAAAACAAATATATGCTCATAAGCATAATGTTATACATATTATGGTATGTTTTGCAAAGATTTCGGATTTTGCACTGGACTCTTCCATCGGATATGCTACTCTTTACTGACGATCCTTGAAGCGCTGGATCGTGGCATCACAACACCGGGTAGAAGGAAGCACCTTCCAGGCCACCGGTTCCGGGGGCCCTGCGGTTTCGCCTTATTGAGCTTTTACCTTCGGTTTGCCGGGCACACGTATTCGTTCGAGGAGATACAACGCGATGAGATACCTTGCGGCCGCCATCATCCTTTTCGCGGCGCTTCACCATACCGCCGCGGACGCCACGCAGACCCTCGCGAACGGGGGGCACTCCTCCGTGGGGATAGCTTCGTGGTATTCGCGTTCGGATCGCGGCATCCGAAAGACCACCGCCAACATGGAGAGATTCTCCGACAAGAAGCACACCTGCGCGGCATGGCATCTGCCGTTCAACACGATGCTCCGGGTGACCAACCTCCAGAACGGCAAGTCGGTGATCGTGCGCGTCAACGACCGGGGTCCCGCCAAGCGGCTGGTCCGGAAGGGGCGCATCATCGACCTGACGAAGGCCGCCTTTCTCCAGATCGCCGATCCCGGCGACGGCCTCATCCCGATCCAAATCTGCCGGCTCTAGACGCCTCCCCTGCCGGCGCGCCCGCCCCGCCAAGGGCCTCCCCATCCCCTCCGAGACGCATGCCGCGGCGCCACGCCGCACGGGGGCCGCTGCCTGCGGCGATCGGTCCCGAGGGATGGCCACGGCGCGCATACCGCCCGGGAACCCAGAATCCCCCCTTCCCCTGGAAGATACCGAATGCGCCGTTCTACTTCGACAATACCGGCGACACGGTCGTATCCTTTGCGAGGGGGTCCCGATGGTTGTACCAGCCGGGTGTCCATGGCAATCTATACCAGGTGCCGACAAACTGCCATGATTGATAGTCCGGCATGGACGTTCCCAGATTCCACGCCACCTTCGACGCCACCGCAACGCGCACATCGCCGTCCGGCCGAATCACGTAGGCATCCCCCACGACGCCGAGCTGGTCCTCGCGGTTGTGCAACCCGTCGCCGATCGCATCGTCCGCCGGGCACAGGAATATCACCTTGTTCTGCATCGAGTGGGCATATATATAGTCACACACCGCGTCGTACGTCTTCCCCTCGATGTACTCTCCCTCTTCCTTCATATCCATCACGATGGCAAAACCATGTGGCGGAATGATCATCCCGGGGACAAACGGATCGTACGGGTAATCCTCCAGCGCCTGATCGAATGTGTTGTTGTCGTAGATCCCGAGCTCCGAGATATCAAACGGATACCCGTGTGGATTAAAGATCTCGATCCACTCCCCGGTCTCCTCGTAGGCCTCAAGGGCACGAGGAGCTACCTCGTTCAGATACCTGAAATTCGGAATGACGTAGGGCCCGCTCCCGGGATCCGCCTCCACCCCGCCCGCCGCCAACGCCAGCACCGCAATCGCCGCAATCATGCATCCGTATTTCATCTCAACCTCCCGGACCTTGTTGTTTCTCCGTTCCGCACGGTTTCACGAGTAACGCTTGACTGTTCTGCCGGCTGCCTCCTTTCTTGTGCGTTCCGCCGCACGCCGCCGCACGCACGGGCGCTACCGTTTTCCCCGCAACGTGAGAATCCCCCCCCAGGGCCATGCGCCGCCGAACGTGTCGCCGATGTCGATCACCCACGGGCGGGCAGCGGAGGGTACTCGGCCGGCTGAAAATCGATTCGCACCGGCGTGGGCGTGGGTTCCGGAGCACGACTGAATGAGTATACCGTCCCCTTGTCGCTCGCTCCGCCCAGCCCCGTCACCCCGTGGAGCGCATCGCCGTTCAGTATCAGGGGTCCCCAGGGATACTCCCCATCCGCGCCCGCGGACTCGTGCAGAAGCGTGAAATCCCCGCCGTCTGTTCGGATGGAAAAGATCGTCCCCTTCCCCTGCGCGCCGCCTTCGGCCGTCGTCCCGTAGAGCGTACTCCCGTCGGATACCAGGCCGTGCCCGGGCCCCTCCCCGTCGCCTGTCGCGCCCGCGAAGCTGCGCAGAATCGTGTGCGACGCGCCGGCGGCCCCCCCCCGCCGTCACGGCGGCCACGCTCAGTATCAACGCGATCCCCCTCGCCCATTCAGTCATGACGCCCCTCTCTCCTCCAGCTATCCGGCTGTGCGTTCGCGCACGGCACACAGCCGGGACCGTTCCCGGCATTCCGTGCTCAACCGTCAACCGCGCATCATTCAGGCATACCGACACTGCCCCCCCCCTCGATCGCCCCCCCTACACCGCGACGCACCTCGCGCTCCCCGCCCTTGCTCGGCCCGATGAAATCGCTCCTGTGCACGACCTTCACACGGTAACGACACCCCGGCCCGGGACCGAATCCCCCGCCCGATCTCGATCCGTCAAACTCGACATGCAGCAGGGAGCCCACGGGGTACTCCCGGCAGGCGAGGAAATAGAGCCCCCCCGCGCTCACGTTCACCGTGCAGGTCGACTCGCCGTGCGACGCCGAAACGGCATCCTCTCTCCATACCCTGATCGGGAGATAGAGATTGCACCGAATATGTCTGCGCCTCTCTCCGACGACCGCGGCTGTGTCCGCCGCCTCCGCCCCGGCGACGCACATCGCCTTCTCCTGTCTCATCTCCCCGCCCTCCGCCCCGCCGCCGTCTCCCGCTTTTTCGCGCCTGGCGTTTTCCGTGCAGCCGCGAAGAGGGACGAAATGAACGCATCCTGCGTCGATTCAACGCGCGACTCCGTCACGCGTCTCATGAGCTCGTCGGCGTTCCTGAAGTCGTTCCTTTCACGCGCTCCTTTTCGAATCTGCGCGTCGTATCCCGAAACGGAGGAATACACACAATACCCTCCTCCCAATTTAGTACCGTCGCCGGAATGCACAGTACTTCACCCATTTGGAGTATTAGCACCTTCCATGCCAAGGCGTCGACATAGAATCGGCAGGCCAATATGCCCTTAACATCCTCTCCCGCTATAGATTGCGAATAGATGCCGGCCGCGCATCGCCGTTCGGATTTGGAAGGTGGCTCCTGATGGGAACTTAGTTACCGCCGATGATGCGCAATCGCTTCAAACGATAAGCTCCATATCGCGAATACACGCCATGCCGTTACCGGAAGGCGGCAACCGGTCATTCGGCATGACTTCCTTATTGCCTTTCCCCTGAGAAGACCGATTCCCGCCGCGCATAATTGGCCGGGCGCGAAAAGCCGGCGTCGACAGCGTCGTCCGTACGACTGTTTCAGATACCCGCGTGCCACCGCCGGCCATGCGCGGTTACGCCCGTGCCCGTCGTCCACCTGCGCCGATTTCCGAAGCCGCACCTCTCACGAAAGCACCCCGCTCCTCCTTCTTCAGGGTGTGGTATACTGATTTCGGACAACCAGGAGGCCCTCTCCATGCACGGCATCGGTGTCCTCTCCATCCATGCGTTATGCCTCTCGGTGGCCTTCCTTTCCCCGGATGATCGAGCGCTCGCTGCATCCGCGTCCTGGCCGATGTTCAGACGGAACCCGTCACGCACGGGCCACACCATGGTCAACGGGCCGTCCCAGGGTTTTCTCGTCTGGAGCTACCGGACCGGGGATCTGATCATCTCGTCCCCGGCGGTCGACGACGCGGGGCGTATCTGCATCGGTTCCTCCGACCACAGGATCTACAACCTTTCCGCATCCGGCACGCTCGCGTGGAGCTACCGAACCGGCGACAGCATATCCTCCTCCCCCGCGCTCGACGCCGACGGGAGGGCGCTAATCGCGTCGCGCGACGGAACCCTCTACGCGGTATCCTCTTCCGGCGATCTGGTGTGGAGCTATGCGCTTTGGCAACCCGGAGCGGATGAAAAACTCTTCCTCTCCTCCCCCCTCCTCACGCCGGCGGGGGGGATCCGCATCGGGAGCGCAACAGGCATCTTCGCCCTGAACGCCGCGGGTTCACTGGAGTGGAGCTACGCAACGGGGGACTACACGGTGAGTTCTCCGTCGTGCGGCGCCGATGGAACGGTCTACGCGGGAGGCACAGACAAGATCCTGTACGCGATCGGCCCGCGGGGCGCACTGGCGTGGAGTTACTCCGGGAGCGGCAAGATCGTCTCTTCCGCGGCGGTCGACCTGAACGGACGTGTGATTCTGGGGGAACACGGCGGACCGATATTCGATGGGGGGGCGCTTTTCTGTTTTGAGGCCTCCGGTACGTTTGCCTGGTCCTACGCGCACACATACGGCATCGATTCCTCCCCGGCGCTTGGAACGGACGGGGGCCTGTACTACGGCGGCTCCCTGGACAACACGATCTACCGCCTCGAATCCGACGGCGCGCTGCGGTGGAGCTACATCACCGGAGAGATGCTCTTCTCATCCCCTGCGCTGGACCTGTGCGGGTCGGTCTACATCGGTTCTTCGTATTCGTATGTCGAAAACGGTTCTTCGTATGTCGAAATCGGGCAACCACCAGGCGCCGTCTACGCCATCGCTCCGGACGGCTCCCTTACCTGGAGCTACCGGACGGCGGGTGCGGTGATGTCGTCCCCGGCGATAGGCTCGGACGGCAGGGTGCACGCGGGGTCGTCTGATAACACCCTCTACGTCTTCGCGGGGCCCCCGGAGTACGCCTTCGCCGTCGTGAGCAACGCCGGCCTCCCGGCGCCCGCCGAGCCGGGCGACACGATCTCCTTCATCCGCTGCGACACGCACGGCGTCATCGATACGATCCCGGTGGGACGCCGTCCCCAGGGGGTCGAGATCACGGCTGACCGGCAGCGGATCTACGTCGCCAACGAGGACGATCGCACGGTCTCCATCGTGCACACCGGAGCCCGCGCGCCCATCGCGACCGTTCCGGTCCCGCTCGATCCTCGCGGCGTCAAGGAGAGCGCGGACGGCCGGCACGTCTACGTCACCTGCGGGGCGGAGGGGGAAACGGGTCTCCTTGCGGTCATCGGCAGGGAGTCCGACTCCGTCGAGCGCGAGATCCCCGTGGGCGAGCGCCCCAGTTACGGGATCGTGGAGCTTCCGGAGGAGCGGGTGCTTTTCGTGAGCAACAGGAACTCCAACGATATCTCCGTGATCGACACGGACGAGTGGACCGAACTCGGGCGGATCCGCGGCCTGGACTGGCCGGTGGGGATGGCGCGCATCGGCGACGAACTGTACATCGCGAACTACGGCGAGGACGCAACGCGGCGCACGCCCCTCTCCGTCCTTTCCTGGGATTCCCCCCCGCGTTCCGTCGCCTCGGATAACGCATGGCAGATCCTCTCCTGTGGGGGGCTTGGGTACGCCACGAACTACAACGACGACCGCGTCACCGTCCTTAACCCATCCTCGCGCCGCGTGGTGGCCTTTGCGGGAGGGATGTGCGGTCCCAACGGCATCGCGGCGAGCCGCGACGGTCGCCTGCTCTACGTGGTGAACTCAGCCTCATCGGAGCCGGCGTGCGGAGGCCAGGGGATCGTGGCGGTCCTGGACCGGGAGAATCTCGCCGTCGTCCGCCGGATCGCCGTGGGCGCGTACCCGTCGCAGATCGACGTCGCCGGTCCGGCGCGGGCGGACGACTGGCCGTGCGGCTGCCCGCCGCCGGGGGCCGGAGCGACACTCTGTGTGGCGGAACCGACCGCCTCCCGCGGGGGCACGGTCGCCCTGTCGTACAGGCTCGAACCGGGCCTCTCCGACGCGCCGGCGGACGCGCTCCTCGGCGTGGTCCTGCCGGACGGGAGCATCCACGCGTTCAGCTGGAACCTGTTCCGGCTCGAGGTCGTTCCCATGCCGGTCGATATCCGCCCCCTTGAACGTGTCGGGAGGTGGCTCGACATGTCGACCGGCGGAGGAGGGACGCTCTCCTTTCCTGTCCCCCTTGACGCCCCGCAGGGGGAGTACCGTTTCATCGGCGCCCTCGTCCGCGCGGCAACCGATGACGCGGAACAGGTCGTGTACTCCAACCGATTCCGCATACGCTGAGACCGCATGGGCATGCCCCGACACGACTGGCGGACATCCTCGGCCGCGCACGGCCCCCCAGGATATCCCCGCCTGTTCGACAGCCCTGCGCGCGCGTGGCGATGCCCCTCCGCCGCCCTCATCGCGTGCCTCCTCGCCATGATCCTGCCCGCGGCGGAGGCGGATAACGGGGACACCTCCCGCGCCATCCGCTTCTCCCGCGGCCTCTCCGCGTACGACGCCGGCCGCTACGGCGAGGCGGTCGCACTCTTCCGCACGCTGACGGATCGAAGTCCGGTCGACCGCGACGCGCAGTACTATCTCGGCCTGTCCCTCTCAGGCGCGGGCGACGCTGAAGCGGCCTGCGAGGTGTTGGGCGCACTGCACCGGGCCGCCCCCGACTTCTTCCCCGGCGGGGAGGAGTACGCGACCGCCCTGATCCGGACGCAACGATGGCGCGAGGCCGGAACGGTGATCGACGAACTCGAGGCGCGTCGGCCCGGCCGGGGGGAGCGTGACGCGATCCTCCTCCTCCGCGGTATCCTCGCGGGGGAGCAGGGGGACCATGGGCGCGCCGTGGAACTGCTCGGGAGGGTGGCGCCGGAACGGCCCGACTACTGGGCCCGCGCCCGCTACTGCCGCGGGCGCTACCTCTCCAGGGCGGGGGAAACGCGGAAGGCCCTGGACGAATACTCCCTGATCCAGGAGGGTTTCCCCCTCTCCGAGATCGGCCGCGCCGCCGCGCAGGAGGCCGAGGCGCTGCGGGGCGCCGTCGAGAAGGAGAAGAACTGGTGGGGGCGCCTCTCGACCAGATACGAGTACGACGACAATGTCATCCTCATGCCGGACGACGCCCCGCTTCCCGGCGCCACGCAACAGGGCGACTGGCGGTTTCTGACTACCTTCGAGCTCGACGCCGTCCCCTTCTCGAGGGACGGGTTCGACCTGATCACCCGCTACAATTTCATCCAGTCGGTACACAACCGGCTCGGAAATTTCAACTTGAACGGCAACGTCGCGGACGGCTTCATCCGCTACCGGCATCCGCTCCTCACCCCTTTCGCGGGGTACGAATTCGCGTACTACTTCCTCGACGACTGCAAGCAGGGGTATCTCCGCGGCAACCGCATCTTCGCCGGCGCCGAGCTCCCCCGCACCGCGCACAGTCTCTACCGGGTCCTGTACGAGTGCGCCTTCGACGATTACCTGCTCCCGTTCTCCTCTCCCGAGGACGACTGGGACACCTCCCCCGCGAGCATCATCACGCTCGAGCAGTTCCTGTTCCTCGGCGCGGCGCGGCAGGCGTTCTGGCGAACCGCGGTCGGCTACCGCAACAACAACGCGCGCGGGGACGACTTCTACTACCACGGCTGCTCAATCGTCGGGGAGTTCTACTGCCCCCTCCCATGGCGCCTGAGCGCCGACTGCTCCGCGGAGTACCGTTTCAACGACTTCACGCGCGGCGCGGACGGCCGCCGCGACCGGTGTCTGCTGCTCAACGCGGAGCTCCGCAGGACGCTCCGCGAGGGGGTCGATATCGTCTTCAACTACGGCTTCACGAGAAACAGGTCCGACGTACCGCTCTACGAGTACCGGAGGGGTATCTACTCGATGATCCTGGATCTGTATTTCTGACGGCCGCGTCCCGGGATGCACGCGCGTGGAAGAGGGGATGCGTCAGATCCGGATGTCGAGCCGCCGGATCATCTCGTCCAGCCCCCTCCTGCTGACGCCGAGCTCCTCGGCCGCCCTGCTCTTGTTCCCCCCCGAGTCGGTCAGCGCCCTGACGATCCACGTCCTCTGCACGAGGGCGATGGCCTCCTTCAGATTCACGCCGGGGGCCGCCGACACCTCAGCCGGGAACTCGCCGCGGGGCAGGCCGGTGATCTTCTCGGAGAGGGACCGGGATTCGATCGTCCCCCCCTCGGGCGCCAAAAGCACGGCCCGCTCGATCTCGTTCTCGAGCTCCCGGATGTTCCCGGGGAACGGGTAGTTGCGCAGGCAGACCATCGCCTCCCGGCTGATCCCCTGCACCCGCTTGTCGAGCTTGCGGGAGAACCGCTCGATGAGGTGGGGGACAAGCAGATCCAGATCCCCCTCGCGCTGCCGGAGAGGCGGTACATGGATGACGATGGCGTTGAGCCGGTAGAAGAGGTCCTCCCGGAACCGCCCGGCCGCGACCTCCTCCTCCAGGTTCTTGTTCGTCGCGGAGATGATCCTGAGATCCACCCTCCGCTCCTCGACCCCCCCGACGGGACGCAGCGATCCCTCCTGCAGGACGCGGAGCAGCTTCGCCTGGAGCCCGGCGGACATGTCCGCGACCTCGTCGAGGAAGACGGTCCCGCCGTGGGCGAGTTCGAGGAGGCCCTTCTTGTCCTGGGCCGCCCCGGTGAACGCCCCGCGGACATGGCCGAACAGCTCGCTCTCCAGGAGCGACTCGGGGAGCGCGCTGCAGTTCTGCGCCACGAAGAGCTGGGCGCGCCGGGTACTCAGCGCGTGGATCGAGCGCGCGATAAGCTCCTTGCCGGTGCCGGTCTCCCCCTCGATAAGCACCGAGATGGTCGATCCCGCGGTCTTCTCGATGAGGGCGTACACCGCCTGCATGGCCTTGCTCTCCCCGATGAGCGAGGATCCACCCCACGCGGCCTGCCGCTCGATCTTCAAATAGACGTTCTCGCTCGCGAGCGCCTCCTCGTGCTCCCGCACCCGTGCGTAGAGGAATGCGTTCTCCATCGAGGTCGCGACCTGCCGCGCGAGCGAGGCAAGCACATCCACGTCGAAACCGAAGGGGGGGGGGACGGAGCCGCTGTCGACATAGATCATTCCCAGCGGCGCGCCTTTCCCCTTGAGCGGGATGCAGAGCAGGTACCGAGTGGGGGCGGCCGCGCCGCGCACGCGGGCCTTGCGCAGCGCACGCGGCACCGAGGGGATGGCGATGATCGAGCCCGAGGCCGCGCTTCGACCGGCCATTTCGCGCGCGAACGCAAAGGCGGGACTCTCCCACTGCGCCTCGTCCAATCCGCGTCCCGCCGCCACGGCGGGACGCCGCTCCGCCCCCTCCGCAACGGTCAGGAGGCCGCGCTCAGCCGCGGTGATGCCCATGAACGCGTCCAGCACTTTGGGCAACAGCGCCGGCGGGTCAAGGATGGCCCCGAGCGCCGCGCTCAGCTCGAGGGCCGTGCGGCGCTGGAGGCGCTGGTGGGTCTCCCTCCTGTACCCGATGTACTTCGTGACGGCAAGGTATCCGGCGAATATGGAGAAGAGCGGGTAGAGGGTGGAGATGGTGCGGCGCAGGACGACAAACAAGGCGTAGTCGCAGGCGAGGAACGCCGCCGCGACGCCGAGGAATACGGCCAGTTCGCCGGTCGTCCTCCGTACCAACGGCAACAGGAGGCCGAGCAGGAGGGTGAACGCCACGACACAGGCGGCGGTCAGTCCCGCTCCCCTTATCCGCTGGTCGAGATGAAAGCCGGTGAGGATGTTTTCGACCACGGTCGCCTGGATCTCGATGCTGGAGGTCATTGGGTTGAACGGGCTCACCCTCGATTCGAAGGCGCCCGGGGCGGTCCCGCCCACGAGAACGATCTTGCCCTCGATCCTCTTCCGGTCGAATGTGCCGTCGAGGATGCGCGCGGCGGATAACAACGGAAACCGCCGCCGGGGATCGGCGTAGTTGATGAAATAGAGCGCCTGCGAATCGCACGAGATCCTGTAATCCCCCAGGAGGACCTCCTTCGCCTCCGGACCGTCAAGTATGAGCTGCAGCACCCCCTGCCCCGGAAGCATGCGAAGCACCTCCAGTGCCAGCGAGGGATAGTACCCCCCCTGGGCCTGGATGAGGAGGGGCACCTGGCGTATCGAGCCGTCCAGGGCCGCCATCGCATTGTAGAATCCGACCCCTCGCGCGGCATCGTGGAGAGGCGCCGCATTCGCCTCGACCCCGTACGCCTGGAGGACGTGGGTGACCTCGGCGGGGGGGCCGGACTGGAGGACCGCGTTCACCCTCGATCCCGAGAGCGACGCGACGGCCGACTCGAACGCGGCCTGCGGCTGGTGCCGCGCCTCGTGCTGGTCCAGATAGAAGAAGATGGAGAGGACGGCGCGGTTCGATTCCCGGAGGGCGGCGGCGAGCGCCTCGCTGTCCGATGCGCCGCCCCCCGCGAAGAGCACGTCGAGGCCGATCGCCCTCGGGCGGCACTGCGAGATCGTCTCGACGAGGCGCGCCATCGTTTCGCGGGGCCATGGCCAGCGGGAGACGCCCGCGAGGCTCTCCTTATCGATGGCGACCAGCACGATTGCATCGCTCGGGGCGGACGCCGGACGGAGGCGGAACTTGGCGTCGAGGAGACGCAGGTTGAGCTGCTCGACGAGTGGATTCTTGAAGGGGATGAGGGCACACGAGACCGCCGCGACACAAAGGCCTATCTGCAGCCCTTTCAGCGACAGTCCCCATTTCATCGTCAATCGGGAGGCGGTCTTCTCTGGAATGTGTCGCTTCGGATCGAGGGGGGTTTCGCCGCCGGCGGGGGAGCGGCGACCGCGGCTGAGGCAGGCACGCTGAGATTCCGCGGATTGAGCGGACCGTCGCCGGAAACCACCGTCTGGGGGCTGACGCCATCCCGTCCGCCGGCGAGTCGCGCCGATCCATCCGTCCGGGAACCGCCGGGCAGCACCGCGTCCGCGGCGCCGCGCGCAACGGGGCTCTTTCGGCGCTCCTCGCTGAACTGGAGGCGCGTCTTCTCGATCTCCGAGGCGGTCAGCGGCGCCACACGGATCGGTCCGTCGGGCTTTTGCACCTCGGCCATCTCTTGCTCCCCGAGGATCCGAAGAAGGCCGGCCATGTTCCGCAGTTCGAGCGATCCTTCGTACACGTAGACCCGGGTGAATTCCCCGGGGAGGGTCTCAACGGTGAAATCGGTGCCGCGCACGCCGGCGATGGTGTTCCACGCCTTGACCTGGAACGTGGAACCGGTTCCCAACTGGGGTTCGACCTGCGAACGAAGCATTCCCCTCGCGAGGCCGATAACGCTTTCGCAGAAGCCGGTATCCCGCGCGTAGCGGTGCCTCTCGAGCTTCAGTTCCGTGTTCTCCCCGACGGTGAGCACGGCCTTCTCGAAGACGAGCTTGGCCATCGAGGCGCCGGACGTCACCAGGGTCGCGCCGCCCGGCACGGTATCCCCGATCTTGAGCGGCGCCGGCGGGGCGTCGCCGGGCGCCGATACGGTGACGGTCCCGGTGAGCCCGATCACCGTCCCCTCGTCTCCCGCCCGCACGACCGAAGGGGTTCCCCAGATGCATACCGCAACGACTATCGCGATTGCCGGCAATCCGTTCGATATCATCCGCCGTCCTCCCGTTGCGCGCCGGCCGATTCACGCCTCGCACTATGATAGTGCCCAACCGCGCGGCTGGCAAACTAAAAAGCGCCGAACATCCGACAGCCGTGCGAGTTGCGGCGTCTTCCCATCCCGAGCCGTGACGAGCCGTCCCTGGTTGCGCCGCACGCCCCTCTGCTTCCCGTGCCCGGGGAGATGGGTTCCGGGATCGGCGTGTTCAGTACGGCGCGTACTGCGCGCGAGCAACGTCGACCACCAGACCGTCAGAAGAGGGCGTGCAGATGCCAGGACGGCACCAGACGCATACACCGCGGCGCGGCATTGCTTCACCTTCCGTTCAGTTCGGGCCCTCTGTCCTGGGCTCCCCCATCGACCGAAGTGAAGATGCCGCATACCCTCTCCGTGCGCGGCTCCCTCAGTTCCCTGTCCGCGCCGCGTTCGCGTTCTCCCCGGAGGAGCTATTGAGAATCTTCCTCAGGGAGGCCGCCACGACCACGTATCTGAGCAGGAGATAGACCTCCATTGCGATCGCCGAAAGAAGCACGATTACGACGAAGAGCTCGAAGAACCACGCCATTGCCAAGCCCCCTCATATGCGATCGTCTCTCCGCTGCGTCGCCACGCACCAGCGCCACTTGTCGCTGCGGCGGCTCGGCCGCCCCGCCCCCCGGCGCACCGGGCACCCGAAACACCTACCTAACCTCCGTAACGTTCGACACCTCGACGGGGTATCGGCGGTTCACGAACTCGCCCGTATCGAGGAACCTGAACGCCGCCTCGAACACCCAGTCCCCACGGAACGACGGATCCGCCGGCACCCCGAACGTCATCTCGCCCGAGGTCGCCCCGTCCCAAAGCGGGAACGCCACCGCATCCCACGTCGCGGGGATGTGCAACGGGTCGAGCGGCGACGCCTCCAAAATGCCCCGCTCCGTCCCGAACAGGTACATCCGCTCGTTCGACAGCGCCTCCGCAACCGGCGCCAGGCCGTCCGTCGTCCCCTGCCCCCGCGCGACCGCGAAGTAGATCCCCACCGGCCTCCCCATCAGCTCCCATATTCGATCCGGGTCCGCCGCCCACTCCAGCGTCACCGTCCCGCCGAGGACGGTCGCATCCTCCCTGATCTCGAGCTCCAGGAAGTTCGCCGGTACCGCCGTCGGCGTCGGCGTGGGCGTATTGTCGGCCGGTTCCACCGGTTCGACTGTCTGTGTCGGGGTGGGTGTCAGCATTCCCGGCGTCCTTGTCGGTATCGGTGTCAGGGGAATGAGCTCATGGGTATAGCGGTTTGCGAAGATCCGGCCCTCGGCACCGTAGACCAGAAGCGCCTCGCCGCTTGAATCGAGCCGCACGGTCACCGCATCGACCTGGAATGCATTGTCATCCGTGGCAACAAAGTCACGCCACGTTCCCCCGAAGCGACATGCAGCACGGGAACGCATGCCGCAACCCAAATCATACGACAGGAGGGCCAGAAGCGCGTCTCCGCGATCATTGCGGCTGACGTCCGGCGCGATGCTGGTGTGCCCCCCGGGACTCCTCTCCTCGGCCGGCGTCCACGTTTCGCCCGCCAGGGTTGAGAAGAAAACGGCATTTCTCCATCCGTCGAACACCTCGAACGCCGCCGACGCTCCGCCCGCAGTGTCGACCGACACGCATGGGCGCGTCACCGCCTGCGCGTCGGGAGGGGTCAGCCGGCTCTTCTGCCATATTCCGCCCGACAGCACCGCGGCGCAGATATTCTCGTCGCCGGAATCAGCCCCGAAGCCGAACAAGACGACCGCCTTGCCCTGTGCGTTCATCGCGAGACGGGCCCCATCGACGAATCGCCACTGCGGCTGCTCGTTCAGCACGACCGGCTCTTCCCACCCGCCGTCCGTATAACGACGCACCGCGAGATCCTCCCCCAAATCGCCGGACCGAGCCCCTTCCCACATGGCCAGCGCACCGCCGTTTTCGTCAACGGCGACCTGCGCATCGTTCAGCGAGAAGTATACGCTCGAGGCGTCGAATATCTGGATCGGATCATTCCAGACGCCCCGTCGCGCAATGACAAGTCTGCCGAGGAGCCGCAACCCCTCCGTCGAGGAGCGCTCCGCAAACACCACCATGCCCTCCCCCGCGGCGTTCAGATCCAGATCGGGCGGCTCCAGAGTCTCCGTGAACTCGGAGCAATGGAGCAGTTCCGGCATCGACCATATCCCTTCGGGGGTACCGTACATGCCGATGATCACCGGGATTCTGTTCCACAATGTCCCACTGGCCGCGACCAGCGCGAATCCTTCCTCGTTGACGGCGACGGCGGGATCGCTGAGGTCTTTGACACCGTAAGTGGTAACGCTGATCGGATCTGTCCAAACGCCGCGCCTGAATCTTCTCACAAAGATCGCATCATGCCTGGCGGCAGCGACGATCGCCTCCACCCCCGAAGGAACCATTTCGAACACCGGCTTCCCGACGGCATCGTACCCCTCCGGGAGAAGCGGTCTCGCTCCCTCCCAATGGCCCGGCGCTTCCGATGAAGCCGGAAAGGGAAATGCAAATATGAAGAAGCCCACTGTCGCACAGACCATTCCACGCACAATCGACCTTCCGTTGCCCCGGCCGCGCGCCGTCTCCACCGCCGACTCGTTTCTGCCTTTCTCCATCTTCAATCCTCCTCTCTTCCGGTTTGCATTGGGAGAAAGCATACGGCGTGCCGCCGGGGCGATATGTCCGCGTTTTCTGCGTTTGCCGTAATATCTTCATAAACAAGGCATTCGGAACAAATCGTTCCCCGGTATGAACCGCTGAAGGGGCGTTGTGACGGGAATTGGCACTCAGTGAGCAGTGCGAATGCGTATTCTTTGCCGCCCTATTGGGGCGGATGGGCCTCGTAGGAGACGCACGCGAGATTGCTGGCCCATCGGGAGGAATCCAGGGGGGACACGGCCTTAGGAACCAGTACCCCGAAGACGCGGTAATCGCACCCCTCTTTCGGAACGGGCTTTCGCGCCGTTCCGATCAGGACAGTGCCGTTGGACACCTCGAATCCCTTCGCGAAGGGGATCAGGGATCCTTCATGACCCTTCCGATCCCCGAAAAAGAGCAACGGCCCTCCGGAAACGGACACCGCGACATAGGCGTCACAGGCGTGATGGGGCGATCGGGCGCCTGGTTCCAAGGACGCAAAAAGCCGGATAGAGCCGGCTTCCTCCTCGACAAGGAAGGAAACACGGTGCGCCGCGGGGTCCTCGCATCCGGTCCGCGCCGACGCCGTGTTCGACGGCGGTGACGGATTGCCGCACCGGTCATACGCAACGATCTCGAAATGGTACGCGACGCCGCGCTCGAGGCCCTCCACCGCAAACTCCTCTTCCGCCCCGGACGCCGCCGCGGATCTGAGATAGTCCCACCGCTCGGCGTTCCAGCCGGCCGTTTCGTCGAGCGGATTGGTCGAGCATCCAATGCGGTAGCGAACCACCGCGCCGTCGGTATCCTCGGGGACGGACCATCTCAGCACCACGGTTCCCGGCCCCCCCCCCGCCGCCCGCAGGTCGGTGACCGGATCGGGCGGCGAACCGTCGCTCGACGGATCGAGCACCTTTAGAAGGTTCAGGCGCCCGCCCGAACGCACCCTGCCGGCAAGGGACGGCAGCGGCGTCGTCCCCCCGAGGAGCGCCGCAACAACCTCCGTGCACCCCAGGGAGGGATCGCGCGCCAGGAGCAGTGCGGCGGCCCCGGCTGCGTGCGGCGCCGCCATCGAGGTGCCGCTCTTCACCGCGTAGCCCCCGCCGGGGACGGTGCTCAGGATCGCGTCTCCCGGCGCCCCGAGGTGCACGGACGACCCGCCGTAGCAGGAAAACGGCGCGAGAAGATCCCGTCGGTCCGTGGCCGCCACCGCGACAAGGTTTGGGCAGTCGTAACCTGCGGGATAGAAGCGGGTTTGATCGTTGTCGGATCCGCCGTTCCCCGCCGCGGCGATTACGACGATCCCCTCGGCCTGGGCGGCCAAGATCGCCTCCTCGAGGGCGCGCGAGCGGGAGGGCCCGCCCCAGGAGGCGTTGATCACCCGGGCGCCGCACCTCCGCGCATAGTGGATCGCCGCGACGGCATCCGCGATCGTCCCATACCCCGAGGCGCCGAGGAATTTGAGCGGGACGATACGCGCCCTCCAGCAGACGCCCGCGACCCCGATGCCGTTGTCTCCCGCTGCGGCGATGATCCCCGCACAGTGCGTCCCGTGCCCGTAATCATCGTCGGGATCCGGATCGCCGTTGGCGAAGTCCCACCCCAGGAGGTCGTCGATGTAGCCGTTCCCGTCGTCGTCCACGCCGTTCCCAGGGATCTCGCCGTCGTTGCGCCAGATGTTCGGCGCGAGATCCGGATGGCGACAGTCGATGCCACTGTCGATCACCGCCACCACGACCCCTCCCCCGGTGGCGATCTCCCACGCCTGGGAGGCCCTGATGTCGGCGCCCTCGACCCCCCCGTCCGTCCCGCGGTTGAGGAGCGCGTACAGTTCCCCGAAGCGGGAGTCGTTTGGAACGGCCTGCGCCTTCACGAGGTAGTTCGGCTCGATGTACTCGATGGGGGATGCGCCGCCCGTCCGGCGCCTGTACACGAACTCCTCGAGCCGGAGCCCCTTCGGCGTTCTGATTCTATGGAGCGTTGCCCCGGGAGCGATCTCCTCCACCGCGCAGCCGGCGCCGGCGAAAAGAGATTCGACCTCGCCGGCGGCGGCGCCGGCCCGGATACCGCAGAGGTAGTCGCCCTCGACGCGATCGAGGAAGCGCATCGGCGGCGGCGCCGCGGCGCACGGCCGTGCAGTGCCCATGGCGAGTATGCAGAACAGTAGCCGATACAGCTTCATAGGCCGGCCGCTCCCTGAAGAGCGTTTCACCTATCGCCGCATCGTTCATTTTTTGGGCTCATGACGGAATTTTGTGAGCCCAGGCCCATGGTTGGAAGCGTCCCATCCATGGGGTACAGGTTTGTATGATCTTGAGTTTCATGTACTCCTCGTCCCGATAGCCATAGGCACGACGGATCAGG
>Ga0209613_1000066_pt1 | contig 144712 bp, 119 predicted proteins | sample BioC13SIPDNA_2_FD_185747 | JGI IMG/M metagenome (GOLD analysis project Ga0209613, IMG submission 185747) | Anaerobic biogas reactor microbial communites from Washington, USA - Biogas_R2_A C13 SIP DNA (SPAdes) (version 2) | ecosystem: Engineered > Bioreactor > Anaerobic > Unclassified | place...
CACCAGCCCCAGATTGCGGAAGACCACCACATCCTCAATGAGGGCGTGGGTGCCGATGAGCAACTGAAGGCTCCCGTCGCCCAGTTTCTCATGGAGCAGGCTTCTCTCCGCCGCCCTGGTAGATCCGGTCAGAAGCCCGCAGCCGATGTGCATTCCTTCCACCAACCGGGTGATGGTGGCAAAATGCTGTTGGGCAAGGATTTCCGTGGGGGCCATCAGACAGGCCTGGAAGCCGTTGTCAAAGGCAATCAGAGCCGTCATCAGCGCCACCAGCGTCTTCCCGCTGCCCACATCACCCTGAAGCAGCCGGTTCATCTGGATCGGCCGCGACAGATCCCGCCTGATCTCCCTGAGAACCCGCTTCTGGGCTTCCGTCAGTGGAAAAGGAAGATAATCATGATAAAAGGTGTTGAAATTAAAGCCTACCTGCGTGAAGGGATACCCTTTGAATTTGCTTTCACGCGCGTGCTTTAACCCCAAAATTTTAAGCTGTATCAGAAAAAGCTCCTCAAATTTCAGCCGGAACCGCGCGTTTTTCAGATCGAGGGTAGTGGCAGGCTTATGAATGGAAATGAGGGCTTCCTCGAGCGACATCAGCTTCAGCTTACCGATGAGCGGTCCGGGTAGTGTCTCGGGCACCCGCCCCTTCATCTTTTCCACCAGCAGCAACATGATCTTGTGCAGTGCTTTGGAAGTGACGAATTTCTTCTTCATCTTCTCGCTGGTAATATAATGGGCCTGAAAAATGCCCGACGGCTTTAGCGAGATATCCCCTTCGGCTTCAATTTCGGGATGCACTACATTGATGACCCCATTGAACTCGGCGGGTTTCCCGAAGATGGTCACCGTGGTGTGGAGCTTCAGGTTCTCCTTCATCCATTTCACCCCCTGGAACCAGATCAGCTCCATCGATCCGGTTTCGTCACGGAAAGTGGCCGTCAGACGCTGCTTGTTCCCCACGCCGACCACTTCCATAGAGACAATCTTCCCCTTAACCTGAATGTGTGGCATCTGGGCGTGCACCTCACTGATTTTGTAGAATTTGGTGCGGTCAATATATTTGTAGGGGAAATAGTAGACCAGGTCACGAAAGGTGTGCAGGTTCAGCTCCTTTCTGAGCAATTCGGCCCTGACAGGCCCCACACCCGGCAGAAATTGAATATCTTGGTCAAGGAATTCGGTCATGACAAGCAAAGATAGAAATCTGAAGGATATCATGTCACCTGAAAATTCACCGATCGGTGACCAGGCCAACAACGTATTGTACGCACCCGGAAACCTCATCCGGACTAATCCCTATGGTTTCGGGATTCATTCTCCCTTTGCCTACCATCTGGTGGCCAGGGTGCTTTTCGGAAAGGCACTTTCCTTTCCGGGCGAAAAGGAGGCGTTGGCGGCGCTCAGATATGGTGACAGGAGCCTGGCAGCCAGGATCCTGCGGCTGGCCCGCTATTTTTCCCCCGAACTCCTTCTCACCGGCGATGAGGGGTCTCCCCTGATGGCCACCCTCACTCCACTTTGGCCGGTTCTCCTTCCCAATACACGGGTCTGTTCAGTAACCCGGAAAAAAGATCCATACTATTCCCGGCCTTTCCCTGCCGGTGACCAATCATCAGGTGACCGGTCATCAGGTTGCCAATCATCCGGTGATCAGCCCTCAGGTTGCCAATCGTCAGCTGACCAATCACCATGCGGCCCAATGTCAGTTAATCGGTTGTCAGATAAGCTGTTGCCGGGTCAACGGCCGTCAGATAACGTGTTGCCGGGTCAACGGCCCTCAGATAACCTGTTGCCGGGTCAACGGCCCTCAGATAACCTGTTGCCGGGTCAACGGCCGTCAGATAACGTGTTGCCGGGTCAACGGCCTTCAGATAACGTGTTGCCGGGTCAACGGCCGTCAGGTGTCCTGCCATCGGATCCTCAGCATTCAGTTGACCGGTCGCCGGAAAATCAGCCTCCCGTTGCTCCCGGTTCTGGTTATGAAAGTCAGGCCGGAAACAGGAAACCCAGGGTGGAGACCATGGTCATCGGAAGCCTGGTCTGTCATTTTCCCTCCTCCCTCACCAGGGTGAACGCCCCGGCCTGCTGGATATTGACCGACCTGGGGAATTTGGAGTTAAAAGGATTTTTTAATATCTTGCGCCTTTCTGACACCACCTCACTCACCTTTGAAGTAAAGAAAACGGGAATCGTTATCTTTGACCCGAGATTTAAGAAACAGAATTACTTCGTCAGGGAGTGGTTCCGGTTCTGAACTTGCAGGAAATTTTCAGATGGAGAAAATTATTCACTTGGACAGGATCACCAAGAATTATAAGGTAGGCCCCTCGGTGGTCAGGGCTTTGCGTGCGGTGACCCTTGATATTCACAAAGGGGAGTATGTGGCGGTGATGGGGGCCTCGGGATCGGGAAAGTCGACCCTGATGAACATTATTGGCTGCCTCGATACCCCGTCGGGAGGAAACTATATCCTCAACGGCACCGAGGTGAGCAGCATGAGCGACAACCAGCTGGCCGAAATCAGAAACCGTGAGATTGGTTTTGTATTTCAGGTGTTCAATCTTCTTCCCCGGAATACGGCCCTGGAAAACGTCATGCTTCCCCTGATTTATGCCGGGGAGAAGAAGCACATCAGGCGGGAGCTGGCCCTGAAGATGCTCGAAGATGTGGGATTGGGTGACAGGGTGGAACACAAGCCCAATGAGCTTTCCGGGGGACAGCGGCAGAGGGTCGCCATTGCCCGCGCCCTGGTCAACCGCCCCTCCCTGATCCTGGCCGATGAACCCACCGGGAACCTCGACTCACGCATTTCTGAAGAGATCATGAAACTCTTTGCCGACATTCACCGGAAGGGAAACACCCTGTTGATGGTGACCCATGAGGAGGACATTGCCCGTCATGCCCACCGCATCATCAGGCTCAAAGACGGCGAAATCGAATCTGACGTGCCCAATCTCCATCCCATATACTGAAAGGCATGGAATTTAAAATATATACCAAAACGGGAGATGACGGAACCACCGGACTGGTGGGGGGAAACCGAGTGAAAAAGAGCGCCCTCAGGCTCGAAGCCTATGGAACGGTTGATGAACTGAACTCATGGACAGGCCTGGTCCGGGCACTTGCTGACGACCAGGCCGTCGGAGAGGTGCTCCTTCGCGTACAGAACACCCTTTTTGTAATGGCTTCCAAACTGGCCTCCGACGAAAAGGGAAGAGCCATCACCGGCAGTCTGACCATCGCCCCGGAAGAGATTTCCCTGCTCGAGGAAGCCATCGATCAATACGAGAAATCCCTCACCCCGCTGAAAAACTTCATCCTTCCGGGCGGATCGCCGCTGGTGAGCTATTGTCACCTTGCCCGGACGGTTTGCAGACGTGCCGAACGGAACATCGTCAGACTTGCGGAGTCAGAAGCGGTGGAAGAGGTCATCATCCGTTACATAAACAGGCTCTCCGATTACCTTTTCGTATTGGCCCGAAAACTCGCCGCCGATACCGGAGTGGCCGAAATCCCATGGATATCAGGGAAATAAACAGCATATAAGTGGCCGGTGCGGAACGTTTCCCGTTTTTCCGGCAGTACACCTGTCCCTGGTTGTACGGGTTGAACTTAATAACTATATAATATACTTTACAAATGAAGATAGATATCGGTGAATCATTGGTGAACAGCTATCTGAGGCATGTTATGGGTTGCTGCATTGTACAGTCCAACTGGAAACCTTCAGATAACTGGCCGGTCGGGGAAATGGATCTTGCCCTGGCCCGCAGGGAATTCGAGAGGATCCAGCGACACAAAGCCTTTACTGAAATTTTTAAGACCGGTTTCGAACAAACCGTGCGGCAGACCGAAGTGGACGTGCTGGGATACACCCATGACAAAACCATATATGCGGCCAATGTCACCTTTCATGAGTACGGCATCAATTTCGGTTCCCGTACCGATACCCGTAACCGGGTCATTAAAAGCCTCCTCAGGGCTTACCTGGCCCTGATCTGTTATTTTCCGGGATATAAACATGTCCTGCTCTACTGCTCCCCCAAGGTCACCGGGATTACAGAGGAGGTCCTGCAGGACTATTTCCGGATTCTGAAGCAGGATTTCAGTTCGGAGGAGGTGGAGTTCAAATACCTTTCCAACGACAGTTTCCGTGACCAGGTGCTGATGCATACCCTCGACAGTGCCCAGGAGCATTTCGATACCAGTGAGCTTTTCCTGCGTTCATTCAAACTGCTGACCGTGTACGCTGGTGATGAGGCCGAGGAGGAAGGAGAGGGGGCTGAACCTCCCGCCGAACCTCAGGAACGGAAAAGCGTTCGCACCCGGCGCACATCCGGCGAAGAGCGTGGGGGAGGTGCACCGGTGGCGGAAGACCCCCGGTCTGACCCTGGAAGGCAGTCAGGCCCGGCAGCCTCTCCACCTGTTTACTCCCAAGCTGTGGATCCTGTGGCCGGAGAGGGCAGTGCCGCAGCCACAGGTTATCCTGCGCCGGAATCCATGCCGGAGCCCGAAAGGAAAGAGGCTGAACAGATCCTGCCCGGTTCTGAAACCCCCGGGGAATCTGCGGCCACACCCCCCGCCCGAACCCGTAAAAGAGAAAGAATAAAGTCGGCGACCCCCGTCAGACCTGCCGTTTCCTTCGTCAGGGAGGAAATCCCCGTACAGGAAGAACCTGCCACCGTCGAGGAATCACCGGAGGAAACTCCCAGGGTAAACGATGAGGCGCCAACCGTGCAGGAAGAAGATGCGGAGACCCTCATCGAACAGGAAATCGCCAAGGTGAAAAGCCGCGTGCCCAAATGGTTCCAGCGGTCTTCCCAAAATAACAGCAAAATCCTGATCCGCTTTATGGAGCTTTATGAAAAGGACGAAAACGTCTCCCTCCGTCAGCTCTCCGAGATGTGTGGCGATGTGAAGAACTTTGCCGTCAACTTCGCCCAGATGAACAAAGTCAATGGCAGAAACCATGGCAAGGTATTCACAGTGAAGGGCGAAACTGTCGTGCTGTGGGAACCGGTAAGGGATTATATTATTCAGGAATATATCGCATTCAAAAAGTCTTACTATTCAGAAGAATGATCAATAGATTGAAAATAGGCTAAAATAAACGGGGTCAGTTAAGAGTGTTACCATAATTTTATTATATTCGCGGAAATTTTGAAACAGGCTTTTGTAACACCTTAATAATCAACGATTATGTATTGGACACTCGAATTAGCATCTAAACTGGAGGATGCGCCCTGGCCGGCGACCAAAGACGAACTGATTGATTTTGCCATACGCTCAGGAGCTCCGCTGGAAGTGATAGAGAACCTTCAGGAGATTGAGGATGAGGGGGAAGTGTATGAAAGTATTGAAGACATTTGGCCCGATTATCCCAGTAAGGATGACTTTTTTTTCAACGAGGACGAGTATTGACACATAGTAAAAGAACAGGCTTCGGGCCTGTTTTTTGTTAATGAGAGGGTGTTTACGGAATGCAAAAGCTGGCGATATCAGAGGAATTGTGGGGCAAAGTCCCGGGGCTCAGGTTGTGGTGCATTGAGAGTGATGTGGTGACCGGGGTGTCTCCTGCGGGGCTGCTTCAGCTTCTGGAGGAGCGGTGCCAGGAACTGCGCGGTCGTTTGAAGACGGAGGAGATCAGTATGCTGCCGGCCATCAGGGCCTCCCGGGCGGCATACCGGATAACGGGCAAGGATCCCGCCAGATACCGGCTGTCGGCCGAGGCGTTGTTGCGGCGGGTGGTCAGAGGTGAAGCGCTTTACCGGATCAGCAATGTGGTTGATTTGCTCAACCTGGTTTCACTTACCTCGGGCTTTTCGATCGGGGGTTACGATGCGGAGGCCATTGACGGGGAAGTGGAGTTTGGAATCGGCAGGGCAGGGGAGCCTTACCAGGCCATTGGCAGGGGAGAATTCAATATCGAAGGGTTACCGGTGTTCCGTGACCGCCAGGGCGCCTTCGGAAGCCCCACCAGCGACTCGGAACGGACCAGCGTTACCCCCGGAACGCGCCGTTTCCTGATGGTCATCATCGACTTCGGATCTCCCGGAACCCTCCGTGAAACAGGCAGTCAGGCTGCCGCCTTGTTGCGCGAATTCGCAGGTGCTCAAAATATGGAAACGCAGTTAATAGAAAAACCATGAAACAGGAATTTTGCAGGCTGATGATCAAATGGTGGGGGTGGAAAGTGGTCAGCGGGGAGATGCCCGATCAGAAGGCGATCATCATTGGTGTACCACACACCAGTATCTGGGATTATGTCATTTCATGGCTGTATTACACCTCGGTGGGGGGAACCGCCCATACCGTCATCAAGAAAGAGATGTTTTTCTGGCCTATGGGGTGGCTGCTCCGCCAAACGGGGGCCATTCCGGTTGACCGTTCACGGGGAGCATCCCTGGTCAAGCAGATCATCGACGAATTCAACCGGCGCGAGAAATTCCATCTGGCCATTACGCCCGAGGGAACCCGCAAGCTCACCCGGCGGTGGAAAGGAGGCTTTCACGCCATCGCCAGGGCCACCGGCGCCAAAGTTTACCTGGGTTTCTTTGACTGGGGCAGGAAGGAAATTGGCTGGTATCAAACCCTGGAACTCACCGAAGATGTCGATGCCGACATCCGCAGGATGAAAGCGTATTATCGTGAGCTGGGAGTCACAGGCAAACATCCTGAGTTGTTTACCACGGAATAGGGATATGGAGCTCAGGGTCACAGTGGTGCAGTGCCGGCTGGAATGGGAAAATCCTGCGGCCAACCGGGAGCGGATCTCCCGGATGATGGAGATGGCCGGGGTCACCGATGTGATTCTGCTTCCGGAGATGTTCACAACCGGATTCACCATGGCTTCGGAACGGCTGGCAGAGAGCATGGATGGCCCCACGGTGACCTGGATGCAAGGCAAAGCCACGGAACTGGGAGCCGCCCTGGCCGGAACAGTGATCATCAGGGAAAACGGCAGCTGCTTTAACCGCCTGGTGTGGGTGAGCCCCGGCCGGGACCCCCTGTATTACGATAAAAAACACCTGTTTACCATGGGGGGGGAATCCCTCCATTTCAGCCCGGGTCTCCGGCGCGTCACCCTGGAATTCAAAGGATGGAAGATTAGACCCCTGATCTGCTACGACCTCCGGTTTCCTGTGTGGAGCCGTAACCACGACGACTATGACCTGCTCCTTTACCTGGCCAACTGGCCCGCAGCCCGGCACCATGTATGGAAGATCCTTCCCCAGGCCAGAGCCTTGGAAAACCAAAGCTACTGCATCGCGGTCAACCGGGTCGGCACCGACGGCACCGGTCTTGCCTACCACGGCGATTCCATGATGGTCACTCCCAAAGGGGAAACCACCCTCATGGGCGGAGAGGAAGCCGTCCACACCTTTACCCTGAACAGACATGAACTCCAGGCCTTCAGGGAAAAATTCCCCGTCCTGCGCGACCGCGACACTTTTGGAATGTCAGAATATTAAATTGTCAGAATATTAAATTGTCAGAATAACTGATTGTCGGGGTATCTGATTATCGGGGTATCTGAGTGTCAGGATAACAGAGTGTCAGAATATCTGAGTGACAGGATATCTGAGTGACAGGATATCAGAACAAGAGCTGCTGTTTGAGGAATTCTTCCATTTTGGCATAGAGGTGCATGGTGGTATTTCCTCCGCGGATGCCATGGTTTTTATCGGTATAGACGGCCATGTCGAAGGGAACGCCGGCCTGTACGAGGGCTTCGGCAAAGGTCATGGAATTCTGGACGTGGACGTTATCGTCGGCGGAGCCGTGGACCAGCAACAGGCGCCCCTTTATTTTGCCGGCATGTGTCACCGGGGAGTTGTCGTCATAACCCTGCGGGTTTTCCTCAGGTTTGCGCATGTACCTCTCGGTGTAGATGTTGTCGTAGAACCTCCAGTTGGTCACGGGGGCCACTGCAATGCCCGCTCTGAAGAGATCCCCTCCTTTGGCCATGGTCAGAGCCGTCATAAATCCGCCGTAGCTCCATCCCCAGATGGCGATCCGCCGGCTGTCGACCCACGGTAGGGATGCCAGGTAACGTGCCGCCTCCACCATGTCGTCTGACTCATACCTCCCCAGCTGCATGTAGGTCACCTTCCTGAAGTCTTCACCCCGGGCTCCCGTGCCACGGGGATCAACACACACTACCGCAAATCCCTCCTGGGCCAGGTATTCGTTCCAGCCCACACTCCAGCTGTCGGTGACCTGTTGCGAGTTGGGACCGCTGTACTGGGTCATCACCACCGGGTATTTCCGGGAGGCGTCAAAGCCCGATGGCCTGATCATCCACCCGTTCAGTCCGATCCCTTCCGAAGTGGTAAAAGAGAAAAATTCCCTGGCGGGAATGGCGTACTCCGCAAGCTTGGTTTTCAGGGCTTCGTTGTTTTCCAGCACCCTGATCTGTTTCCCTTTCCAGTCGTGAAGGGTGATCAGGGCAGGGGAGACGCTGCTGGTATGGGTGTGGATATAGTAATTGAAGTTGCGGCTGAAATCGGCCCGGTTGGTGCCGGGCTGCGGGGAAAGGGTGCCTCTCTTTTTTCCGTCGGCACTGACAAAGTAAACCTCCCTGCGCAGGGGCGATTCGGCGGCCGCCTGGTAATAAAAGAGCTTCCGTACCGCATCGTAGCCATAAAAGGCGGTGACATCGTACGCACCCGACGTGAGCTGCCTGATCTCAAATCCTTCTTTGTCATGCAGATAGAGATGGGCGTAGCCGTTGCGCTCACTGGTCACCACAAACTGGCCATTGTCGAGAAACGTGAATTTGTCGAGGAAATCCTCGTCGACGAATTTCTCATTTTTCTCGGTGAAGAGCGGACGGGTGTCGCCCGTATAGGGATTGGTCAGCAGCAGATCGAGCTGATTCTGGCGGCGGTTCAACCGCATGACCACCAGGTGGGCGGCGTCGGGAGTCCACCTGACCCGCGGAAGGTATATATCGGGTTCCTTTCCCGTGTCAGCCAGGATGTTGGCCCGCGATTTGGTGTCATAAATCCGGACCGTCACGCGGGAGTTATCTTCCCCCGCACGGGGATATTTGAAGGTTTCCAGCCGGGGGTATTCTACCTTCCCGGGGTTTCCTTCCGTAGAATTGAAAAGCGTCATGGTAAACTCCCTGACTGCCGACTCGTCAAAGCGGATGTAGGCCAGAAAACGGCTGTCGGGCGACCAGGCAAACGCCTTGCTGAACCCGAATTCCTCTTCATAAACCCAATCGGGTGCCCCGTTGATGATCCGGTTTTTCTCCCCGTCGCTGGTCACCTGGGTCTCGGTCCCGAATTTCAGATTCTTGATAAAAAGGTTATTCTGGCGCACAAAAGCCACACGCTCCCCGTCAGGCGAAAAAGTCGCCAATTGCTGCTTCCCCTTTTCCGAAAGGGGCAGAAGTTCCCTTGTCACCGAGTTCCAAACATAATATTCCGCCATGAAAGAATGACGGTAGATGGGCTCCATCGCCGTCATCAGCAGGATTTTGGTTTCGTCGTCACTCAGCTCATAACTCATGAATCGCTGCAGGGGGGCGTCTGTAACCTCTTTCAGGTCGAAAAGGGTGGCCACTTTCTGCCCCGACTGAAAACTGTATTTAACGATCTTGGTGCCCTCCTCCATCAGCGTGTAATGGTTGCCGTCTTTCATCGATTGCAGTCCGGGCAACTGCCGCTGCACAAAACTACGCGACTTGAAAAGATCTTCCATCGTGATCTTCTTCAGCGTTTGCGCATAGGTCGCGGACCACACCAGGGCCAGCAGGGTGATAAGAAATACTCTGGTCTTCATATTGTTACATCTGTTAAACATAAATCATTCCTCTCCAGGAGATCCTCCCCGAAACAGGCCTAGAGATCCTCCCCGAAACAGGCCTAAAGATCCTCCCCGAAACAGGCCTAGAGATCCTCCCCGAAACAGGCCTAGAGATCCTCTCCGAAACAAGGCTGGAGTTCCTCCCCGAAACAAGGCTGGAGTTCCTCACCATAGTGGGCGTGAATTCCTTCCCGGAAAGGGTCGTGAAACCTTACCCGGAGGAGGAAACTACCCTGTATTGGGCTCAGGATCCCCTTATCTGCAAAGTAAACCAAAAAATACAAAAGTAAAATGTTCAGGCCCATATCATGTGTGTCAGGAGACAGAAGTCATGGAGAGGCCTGCAGGTTATCATTGATATGGCCCATCCTGCATTGTTATGGCCCATCCTGCATTGATATGGCCAATTCTGCATTGATATGGCCAATCCTGCATTGATATGGCCAATCCTGCATCGTTGTGGCCCAGCCTGCATCGTTGTGGCCCAGCCTGCATGGAATGGACATCATCTTAAAGCCGGGGGGGCATATCAGTCAGGGGCCGAACGTGGTATTATGAACGATATGAGACGGCCGGCTGGGTCGGTGAAGACGGGCCACGGGTCAGGAGTGATTTCCAGGGGATGGTTATCGGGTGAGCAGGCGGGGATTCTGCATGTTTTTTTTACCAATTAAATACGGGCTCCGGAATTATTGTTTTGCAGGAAAGTATTATCTTTGCGGACTTAAATTTGAAGAGATCCTATACTGATGATTAAGATAACTTTACCTGATGGGAACGTCAGGGAATTTAAAGCCGGAGTGACGGGTATGGAGATTGCGGAAGCGATTTCCAGCCGGTTGGCCAGGGAAGTGCTGTCGGTGTCGGTCAATGGTGAGGTGTGGGACCTGGGCCGGCCGATCACTGCTGATGCCCTGGTGAAACTCTATACCTGGGAAGAACGGGAGGGCAAGGAGACCTTCTGGCACACCTCGGCCCACCTGATGGCGCAGGCCATAGAGGAGTTTTACCCCGGCACCCTTTTCGGCATCGGGCCCACTGTGGACAATGGTTTTTACTACGATATTGATCTGCCGGGAGGCCAGCAGCTGTCGGAAAAGGAGCTGGAGAAAATTGAAAAGCGGATGATGGAGCGTTCACGGGAGAAACAGCCTGTGGTGCGTCAGTCCATCTCCAAAGCCGAGGCCATCAGGCTGTTCACGGAAAAAGGGGATCCCCTCAAGCTGGAGTTGATCAGCGAACTGGAAGACGGGACCATCACCCTTTACAGCCAGGGGCAGTTTACCGATCTCTGCCGGGGGCCTCACCTGCCCGATACCGGATACATTAAAGCCGTGAAGCTCACGGCCATCGCCGGCGCTTACTGGCGTGGCAATGAGAAAAATAAAATGCTCACCCGCGTTTACGGGATTACCTTTCCCAAGCAGAAGATGCTTGAGGAGTATCTCGTGATGATCGAGGAGGCCAAGAAACGGGACCACCGGAAAATCGGCAAAGAGATGGAACTCTTCACCTTCTCGGAAGCGGTGGGCCTTGGACTTCCCCTGTGGCTGCCCAAGGGCGCACAGCTCCGCGGGCTGCTGGAGGATTTTCTCCGGAAGATTCAGAAGAACTTCGGCTACGACCAGGTCATCACGCCCCATATTGGTGACGTGAACCTCTACAAGACCTCGGGCCATTACGAGAAATACGGCAAAGATTCCTTCCAGGTGATCAAAACCCCGGCGGAAGGGGAGGAGTACATGCTTAAACCCATGAACTGCCCTCACCACTGCGAGATTTACAAGTCAAAACCCCGCTCCTACAAAGATCTTCCCGTGCGGATGGCCGAATTCGGAACAGTATACCGTTACGAGCAGAGTGGTGAACTTCACGGGCTGACCAGGGTGCGTGGGTTTACCCAGGACGACGCCCACATCTATTGTCGTCCCGACCAGCTCAAGGAAGAGTTCAAGAAGGTGATCGACATTGTATTCATCATCTTCAGGGCGCTTGATTTCAAGGATTATACAGCCCAGATCTCCCTGCGCGATCCCGGAAAACCCGAGAAGTATATCGGTTCGGCCGAGAATTGGGACAAAGCCGAAAGGGCCATTGTGGAAGCCTGTGAAGAGAAGGGTCTTCAAACCCGGACCGAGCTGGGTGAGGCGGCGTTTTATGGGCCGAAACTCGACTTCATGATCAAGGATGCCCTGGGCCGCAACTGGCAGCTGGGGACCATCCAGGTCGACTATAATCTTCCGGAGAGGTTCCAGCTCGAATATATCGGCTCCGACGACAAACGTCACCGGCCGGTGATGATTCACCGTGCCCCCTTTGGTTCCCTGGAACGCTTCGTGGCCGTTCTGATCGAGCATACCGCGGGAAAATTCCCCCTCTGGCTCACACCCGAACAGGTGGTGGTGCTCCCCATCAGTGAAAAATTCAACGATTATGCCCGCAAAGTTTCAGATGAACTGAATTTTTCCGATATTCGCACCGTCGTAGACGATCGTAACGAAAAGATTGGCAGAAAGATACGTGACAATGAGCTGAAACGTGTGCCCTATCTTCTCGTTGTGGGTGAAAAAGAGGAGGAAACCGGAAGCGTCGCCGTACGCCGGCAGGGCGAAGGCGATAAAGGCACGATGACCGTTGGGGAGTTTGCCGGCTTCATCAGGGAAGAAATCAAGAGACAATTAACCGGATTATATAACTAATTTAAGGAGGACCAGACTATAGCAATCAAGAAATCTTTGAACAGACCCGATAGGCCGGAAAACAACGACCCCGGCAATTACAGGGTTAATGAGAAGATCAGGGCACAGCAGGTGCGCCTGGTGGGAGACAATCTCGAGAACCCAGGCATTTACTCCCTGCGCGAAGCCCTGAAGATCGCCGACGCAATGGACTTAGACCTTGTCGAAATCTCTCCCAAGGCCGAACCTCCGGTATGCCGGATCATTGATTATTCCAAGTTCCTTTACCAGCAGAAAAAGAAACAGAAGGAAATCAAAGCCAAAACCGTGCAGGTGGTCGTCAAGGAAATCCGCTTCGGTCCGCAGACCGATGACCACGATTTCAATTTCAAGCTCCGGCACGCCGAGAAATTCCTTCAGGAAGGCGCCAAGGTCAAAGCCTTTGTCTTCTTCAAGGGACGCTCCATCCTCTTTAAGGAACAGGGGGAAATCCTCCTGCTCAAGTTTGCCACCCTCCTCGAGGAATACGGGAAAGTGGAACAGCTTCCCAAACTGGAGGGTAAAAGAATGACCATGTTTATTTCACCGAAAAAGAAATAGGACGTACAAGTAATTATTATTAAAAAGTAGGAAAATGCCAAAAATGAAAACCAATTCCGGTGCCAAGAAGAGATTCAAACTTACCGGAACCGGCAAGATCAAGAGAAAACATGCCTACAAAAGCCACATTCTGACCAAAAAGAGCACGAAGCGCAAGCGGAATCTCGGGTACTGGACGACCATTGACAGTACCAACGTCAACAATGTGAAGCTGATGTTGAACATGAAGTAAAGATCTTTCCACAAAAAATTAAAAGAGTAAATAACCCGGTGATGCGGCCATAAGTCCCGGCGACGGGCGCCCTTCACCAAAAAAAGAAAAAGTATGCCAAGAAGTGTAAATCATGTAGCATCACGAGCCCGAAGGAAAAAATTATTGAAATTAACCAGAGGTTATTTCGGTTCTCGTAAAAATGTTTGGACAGTTGCCAAGAATACCTGGGAGAAGGGTCAGCAGTATGCATACCGCGACAGGAAGGCGAAAAAACGGAATTTCCGTGGTTTGTGGATCCAGCGTATCAACGCGGCCGCCCGTCTGGAAGGACTTTCCTATTCCAGGCTGATCGACCTGCTCCGGAAAAACAACGTTGAAATCAACCGTAAGGTATTGGCTGACCTGGCCATGAACCACCCTGATGCATTCAGGGCAGTGGTCGCCAAGGTGAAATAATGTAAATTCTCAACGGTGAAATAAGTGGCAACCCGGGGAAATCTTTCTCCGGGTTTTTTATGTAATTTTGACTGTATAAAGTACAAACATACAGACTAATCGTGTTCTTTACCTGAAGTCTGTCTTTACTCCATGGAAAGTCTGTTATCTCATGTTGCCGGACGGCTTTCGGTTTTTTGGGGCGGCAGGTACCTCTGATCCCCGGCTTGCACCCGACCACCTCCGCATCGAAATTGCAGACTTTCCCTCTTTTATGCTTTTTGGCATAAATTAGGGTGGTAAATTGCCTATTTTTGCAATTTTATTGGCGACATTTACTTGTTTCCAACCCGGGCGGCCATTCCGCACCATTCTTCTGTTCTGGAGCGAAGAACGGGAATCTGGTCAAATTTATGGGGAAGAATGTAACAAATCATAATAATACTTTATTGATATGAAAGTACTGCAAGAGATTATCGCTAATGCGAAGAGAGCGCAAAAGCGGATTGTACTGCCCGAGGGGCTGGAGCCACGGACCCTGCGGGCTGCTGACATTATTCTGAAGGAGGGGATTGCCCGGCTGATCATACTGGGGAATCCTGCTGAGGTGCGTCAGGAGGCCGAGAAACTGGGTGTAAACCTGACCAGGGCGGTGATTGTTGATCCGGCCACTGATCCGCGGCGTGAGAAGTATGCGGACATGATGGTTGAGATCAGGAAGAACAAAGGATTGACCATGGAGGAAGCCCTGGCGTTGCTGAATAATCCTCTTTATTTTGCGCCGCTGATGATCAAAGCGGGCGATGCCGACGGGGAGCTGGCGGGGGCCATCAACGCCACGGGCGACGTACTGCGTCCTGCCTTCCAGTATGTGAAGACCCTTCCGGGAGTGAGTGTGGTCTCAGGGGCTTTTCTCATGTTTATCAATGATCCCAATATTGGCCATGAGGGTATTCTGGTATTTGCCGATTGTGCCGTGCTGCCTGATCCCGATGAGAACCAGCTGGCTGAGATTGCCGTGACCACGGCGCGTACCGCCAGGGCCATCGTCGGTCTCGAGCCGCGGGTGGCCATGCTCAGTTTCTCCACCAAGGGGAGTGCTTCCCACATTATGGTGGACAAGGTGGTCAACGCGACCCGCAAGGCCCGTGAGATGGACCCCGATCTGAAGATCGAGGGAGAGCTGCAGGTCGACGCCGCCCTGGTCAAGGAGGTGGCCCAGTTGAAAGCTCCCGGGAGTGAAGTGGCCGGGAGGGCCAACATTTTGGTGTTCCCTACCCTTGAGTCGGGGAATATCGGTTATAAGCTGGTGCAGCGCCTGGCCAAGGCCGAAGCCATCGGCCCCGTACTCCAGGGCATGGCCGCCCCCATCAACGACCTCTCCAGGGGCTGTTCCGTGACCGATATCGTGAATATGGTGGCCATCACCGCCAACCAGGCCGCCGCAACCTTTTAAAACTACCTGTATGGCCAGTGACATCATCAGGGAGCCCATCGAAGATTTCGGGCTCAGCAAAAAAGGGAAATCCAACGCCCTCTTTTCCAAGATCGGCATCATCGGTTGTGGTCTCGTGGGGCAAAACCTGGCCCGCGTGGCCAGTTATTACGGACTGGAGGTGATCTTCATCGAAGTATCCCAGGAGAAAATAGATGAAGCCTTTGCCGGGATCACACGTATGATGGACCACCGGATTTCCCATTGGGGCCTCACCGAGAGCGAAAAACGGGCGAACCTGAGCCGTATCCAGGGAACCACCGACTACAACCTGCTGAAGGGGTGTGATTTTGTGATCGAGGCGATCCGGCCTGTGGACCGTGGCATCAAAATCAAGGAGCGCAAGGAGATCTTCCGGAGAATAGAAGCCGTCGTCGATCGCAACTGCATTATCGCCACCAACTCCACCACCGTCATCATCACGGAACTTGCCTCCGACATGGAATACAAGGACCGCTGCATCAGCCTCCATTTCTTTGTCAGCTCGCCCGAAGCACGCATCGTGGAAGTGGTGAAGGGACTTTACACCTCCGAGGAGAGCTACCAGAAGGTGTGTAAATTCGTCAAACTGATCAACCGCACCATTGTTCCGGTGGAGGAGTCGGCCGGACTGATCAGTATCAGGTTGTTTGTGGTGGCCCTCAATGAAGCCTGCGAGGTCCTCATGGAAGGGGTCAGCTCCATGGAAGACATCGACCTGACCATGCGCGTGGGATTCGGCATGCGGATGGGCCCCTTCGAGGTGGCCGATAAAATCGGACTCGACAAGGTGGTCCGCTGGATGGAAAACATCTACAGTGAATTCGGTGACGTGAGATACAAACCTTCCCCGCTGATCAAAAAGCTGGTCAGGGCCAAGCATTACGGCTTATCGGTGGGACAGGGATTTTACAGTTACGATGAAGAGGGCAACCGGATCTGCAATAAACCCAAACCTTGCTAAACTTAATTTTTATTGGATTATGAAAGTATTGGTTTTGAACTGCGGAAGCAGTTCCATCAAATATCAGCTTTTCGACATGACCGGCCAGCGGGTAATCTCTAGGGGAGGTGTGGAGAAGGTAGGCATGAAAGGGTCGTTCCTGAAGCATATCCGCGAAGATGGACAGGCGGTCCTTTTCGAAGGGGAAATCATCGATCACAAGTCTGGCATCGAATACATCCTGGGGATTCTGACCAGCGTCAAGCATGGATGCCTGAAAAGCCTTGAGGAAATCGATGCCGTTGGACACCGCGTGGTCCACGGTGGAGAAAGGTTCAAATCAAGTGTTTTCATCGATGAGGAGGTGAAGAGTGTTCTGGAGAAGAATGTGGGATTGGCGCCCCTTCACAATCCACCGAACCTCAAGGGGATTTATGCCATGGAAGAGCTCATCCCGGGGATTCCCCAGGTGGGGGTCTTTGACACGGCCTTCCACCAGACCATGGAACCTTATGCTTACATGTACGGCATTCCCTATGTGTTGTACAAGAAACACGCCATCAGAAGATATGGTTTTCACGGGACCAGCCACCGTTATGTGAGTCAGCGGGTGTGTGACCTTCTGGGAAGAGATATCTCCACCCAGAAGATCGTCACCTGCCATCTGGGCAATGGAGCTTCCATTGCAGCTGTTAAAAATGGCCGTTCCGTAGATACCTCCATGGGATTTACCCCCATTGAGGGGTTGATCATGGGCACCAGGGCGGGGGACCTCGATATCGGGGTAGTCACCTTTATCATGGAAAAAGAGGACCTGGGACTTCGTTCGATCAACTCGATGCTCAACAAGCACAGTGGCATGCTGGGGCTTACAGGCGTTTCCTCCGACATGCGGGAGATCGAGCATGCCGCCCATGAAGGCAATGAAAGGGCCACACTGGCCCTGGAAATGTACAGCTACCGGGTCAAGAAATACATTGGCGCCTATGCCGCCGCCATGGGGGGAATCGATATCCTGGTGTTCACAGGGGGAATCGGCGAAAATGCATCCCAGATCAGGGAAGATTCGGTTGCCGGACTGGAGTTTCTTGGGGTGGAAATGGACCGCGAGAAAAACAATGGATTCCGGAGTGAAGGTGAAATCAGCCTTCCCGGATCGCGGGTGAAGGTTATGGTCATACCTACCAACGAGGAGCTGATGATCGCCCGCGATACCGAAACCATTATCAGGGAAAAGAAGGAAGACCTTATCCCCTCCTGAATGAGGGGTAATAGCCTTCCCATTTCGACAATTTGTTAAATTTACCGTGTCACACTCCACACCGAAGCCTTACACAGCATGATGGAAATAAGACATCTCGAAGAAATCATCACCACGGTGCAAGGGAGGATTCCCCGGCGGCTGGTGGCCGTGAATGCCGTGGATGACCACACCCTTGAAGCCGTAAATGCCGCGGTGGACCGGGGAATCGTCAGGGCAATTCTCACGGGGGATCGCGGGCAGATTGAAACCACCTGTGCCTCCCTGGGCATTGACCCGGAAAAGTTCACCATCGAAGATGTCGCGGGGGAAGAGGGGGCCGCCCGAAGGGGGGTGGAACTCATCACCGAAGGCAAGGCTGACCTGATGATGAAGGGGCTGCTCAGTACCGACAAATACATGAAAGCCATTCTGAATAAGGATTTCGGCCTTTTGCCCCCAAAGGGAGTCCTCAGCCACGTGACGGTCATGGAGAACCCGGGTTACCATAAACTGCTTGTCGTGGGCGATGTGGCCATCATTCCCTATCCCGATCTGGCTCAGAAAATCGTCATGACCGGTTATCTGATCCGTACTGCGCAGGCTCTGGGTATTGAAAAACCCAAGGTGGCCCTGATTGCCGCCACCGAGCAGGTGCTTACGGCCATTCCGGCCTGTACCGAGGCGGCCATCATCGCCAAGATGGCTGAACGTGGGCAGATCTCCGGGGCGCTGATCGACGGGCCTATGGCGCTGGATGTGGCCATCGATGCCGAATCGGCCGCCATAAAGAAAATAAGCAATCCGGTAGCCGGCGATGCCGACTGTCTTCTCTTTCCCAACATTGATGCGGGAAATGTTTTTTACAAGATGAGTGCCAGGATGTGCCGCTCTGAGCAGGCGGCCATTGTTGCCGGTGCCCGTGTTCCCCTGGTACTCTCCAGCAGGGGAGATACCATGCAAACCAAACTCTATTCCATAGCCCTGGCTGCCATGCTGGGATAAACCGACCATGAGCCTATGAGTGACATTCTTGTACTTGCCGTCAACCCGGGATCCACTTCCACCAAATTCGCCGTCTATGAAGGTGAAAAGCCCGTTTTGGTGAAGACGTTGCGCCACAGCATCGAGGAGATCTCCAAGTACAAGAGCATTGTGGCCCAGTTTGACTTCCGCAAGGGGCTGATCATTGACGCCCTGGTGGAAGAGGGGATTCATGTGGACGCCATCAAGCACATCATTGGCCGCGGGGGGTTGACCTGGCCCATGGAGTCGGGGGTCTACCTGGTGAACAACCTGATGCTGGAGCATGCCCGCGAGGGGGTGATGGGGCAGCATGCCAGCAACCTGGGTCCTCTGATTGCCGATTACGTAGCCCTGCAGATCCCCGGAGCCAGGGCGTATATCGCCGATCCTGTGGTGACCGACGAACTGGAGGAGATCGCCCGTATTGCCGGCCATCCCCGGTTTGAAAGGGTTTCCATTTTCCACGCCCTCAACCAGAAGGCCATTGCCCGTTTGCACGCCCGTACGACCGGCAAAGCCTACGAAGAGCTGAACCTCATCGTCACCCACCTGGGAGGAGGCATATCGGTTGGCGCCCACAAAAAGGGAAGGGTCATCGATGTGAACAACGCCCTCAACGGCGAGGGCCCCTTTAGTCCGGAGCGGTCGGGAACCCTCCCTGTATACCAGGTCGTCGACCATTGTTTCTCGGGGAAGTTCACCCGCGATCAGATCCTGCGGATGGTGGTGGGAGAGGGGGGCTATGTGGCTTATCTGGGAACCAACAACGCCCAGGAGGTGCAGCAGATGGCCGAAGCCGGGGATCCCCGGGCCCGGCTGATCCAGGATGCCCTGGGGTACCAGGTGGCCAAGCTCATCGGCGAGATGGCTGTGGTCCTATGCGGCAACGTCGACGCCATCCTGCTCACGGGCGGACTGGCCCACAACCGGTATCTCACCGATTACATCACGGCCCGGACCGGTTTCATCGCTCCCGTGAAGGTATATCCCGGGGAGGACGAACTCCAGGCTCTGGCCATGAACGCCCTGAGGGTGGCACGCGGCGAAACCGAACCCCGGATATATACCGGCCACCCCCCGACAAAACCCACCCGCACTTAACCCCACCTTTACCTGCCGCCGATGGATTTGCTTACGGTTTTCAATATTACACTTCCCCTGACCAATCCGGTGCTTATCTTCTCGGTGATTCTCTTTGTCATCCTTTTCACCCCTATTCTTCTTGACCGCCTCTCCATTCCCCACCTCATCGGCCTGATCATCGCCGGAATCCTCATCGGACCCTACGGTTTCAATCTGATCACCCGCGACAGCAGCATCGTCCTCTTTGGAACCGTGGGACTGCTTTATATCATGTTCATTTCCAGCCTGGAAATGGATATGGACGAATTCCGCAAAAATACAGGAAAAAGCAGCCTCTTTGGATTCTATACTTTTCTGGTGCCCATGGTACTGGGAACACTGACCAGTTTTTATCTACTGAAGTTTTCCTGGATCACTTCGGTGTTGCTGGCCAGCATGTACGCTTCCAATACGCTGATCACCTATCCCATTGTCAGCAAACTGGGTATCGCCAAGACCAGGGCGGTCAATATTTCGATTGGAGCCACCATCATTACTACCGTGGCAGCCCTTCTTGTGCTGGCCATTATTGTCGGAATGACCAGAGGGGAAATCACCCCTGCCTTTTGGATCAGGATGGCCATTTCCTTTCTTTTATTCGGGGTGGTGATCATTTTTGTATTTCCCCGCATAGGCCGGTGGTTTTTCAAGCGGTATCACGAGAGCGTCGGGCAGTACATTTTTGTGCTGGGGATGGTTTTTCTGGGGTCCTTTCTGTCGCAGCTGGCAGGTATTGAACCTATTGTGGGGGCCTTCCTGGTCGGGATGTCGCTGAACAAGCTCATACCCGCCACTTCCCCGCTGATGAACAGAATCGAGTTTGTTGGCAATGCCTTATTCATTCCCATATTTCTGATCGGTGTGGGCATGCTCATTGATTTGCGCTCCTTTCTGACCGACCGGAACACCATTGTCGTAGCCCTGGTCATGACGGTGGTAGCCACTGCAGCCAAGTGGATTGCCGCCTGGATGGCCCAGAAAACCTTTAAATACAGCGCCACGGAACGCGGATTGATGTTCGGGCTGACCAATTCCCAGGCGGCTTCGACGCTGGCTGCCGTACTGGTGGGTTATAATGTGATCCTGGGAACAGCCGCCGACGGTACTCCCATACGGCTTCTCAACGATGCCGTGCTCAATGGCACAGTCATCATGATCCTTATTACCTGTACCATTGCCTCCTTTGTGACTCAAAAAAGCGCCCAGCAAACGGTTTTGGGTGAAATCACCACCGATGAAATGCCCGGGGAAGCCGATATGGAAGAGAAAGTCCTGATTCCCCTGGGAAACATCGACAATGTGGAGGAACTGGTCAATCTGAGTGTCACTGTAAAGTCCAATGCGCGGAGCGGGGTTCTCATTGGTCTGAACATCATCAACAACATGCAGCAGAATCTGGCCGCCGAGAAGAATGCCCTTCGCCTGATGGAAAAAGCCCAGAAGGTGGCTTCCGCCACGGAGAACACCCTTCTGCCACTGGTCCGCTACGACATCAACCTGGTCAACGGCATCAGCAGTGTGGTGAAGGAGAACAAAGTCACTGACCTCATCATCGGTCTGCATGAAAAACGGGGCATCACCGACACCTTCCTGGGAGACCTGACCAACGGAATCCTCAATACGTGCAATACAACCACCCTTATTTACAGGGCCGTGCAACCCCTCTCCACCATCAGGAGAACCATTGTTTACGTTCCCGACAATGCCGAAAAAGAGATTGGTTTTCCTTACTGGCTGGTGAAAATTTGGAATATAGGCCGCAATACGGGGTCTGACCTCATCTTTTATGGTGCCGCGGAGATTATGCAGCTCCTGCAGCGCATCCATTTTAAGCATCCGGTGACCGCCGAATTCAGGACGTATAACGATTGGGACAATTTCCTGGCGCTGTCAAAGGAAGTCAGGCGCAACGACAACCTGGTTTTTGTACTCAGCCGGAAAGATTACCCATCCTATCACCCTTTGATGGCCCAGATTCCCTTATTCATCAACACCTATTTCAGCACGCAGAGTTTCACGCTGGTGTTTCCCATGCAATCGGGTGTGGCGGAAGAAGTTCAGTTTAATGCCACCAGTCCCTCGATGTACGAACCTTTGTCCGGAGCTTTTGACAAGGGTGACGACCTGCTCAGGATCGTGTCCCGGCTTTTCCGGAAGAAATAGTTCTGCCCTGTTCCAAGGGATAAAAAAGGTTGCCTCTTGAAGGAAGCAACCTTTATATATATATGAATTATAAAGACTTATACCACGTAGGTTGAACTGGCGGTTTCACCTCCCCGGCCGGTCCAGTTGGTATGGAAGAACTCACCGCGGGGTTTGTCTACTCTTTCATACATATGGGCGCCGAAGTAGTCGCGCTGGGCCTGGAGCAGGTTGGCGGGAAGCCTTTCGCTGCGGAAGCCGTCGAAGTAGCAGAGGGCAGAGGTGAGGGCAGGCACCGGAATGCCGTTGGTCAGGGCTGTGGCGCATACCCTTCTCCACCCAGCCTGGGCCGCTTCCACCTTCTCCTTGAAGAAAGGATCCAGCAGCAGGTTGGGCAGGGCAGGGTTGGTCTCAAAGGCTTTCTTGATGTCGCCCAGGAAAACCGAACGGATGATGCACCCTCCGCGCCACATCAGGGCAATGCCCCCATAGTTGAGGTTCCAGCCATACTCTTTGGCCGCTTCCATCATCAGGTTATAGCCCTGTGCATAGGAGATGATCTTGGCGCCGTACAGGGCCATCTTCAGGTCGTCGATGAACTGCTTTTTGTCACCCGTGAAGGCTGGTTTGGGACCGCGGAGCACCTTGCTGGCCTCCACGCGGAGTTCCTTCTGGGCTGACAGGCAGCGTGAGAAAACCGACTCGCCGATGAGGGTCAGTGGAATCCCCAGATCGAGGGCCGCCACACCTGTCCACTTACCCGTACCTTTCTGTCCGGCCGTGTCTAAAATCTTCTCTACTATTGGCCCGCCGTCTTCATCCTTATAAGCCAGGATGTCGCGGGTGATTTCGATGAGATAACTGTCGAGTTCTCCGGTATTCCATTCCTTGAAGATCTCGTGCTGTTCAAAGGCATCCATTCCCAGGAGGTCTTTCATGAGGTGGTAGGCTTCGTTGATGATCTGCATGTCGCCATATTCGATGCCGTTGTGCACCATTTTCACAAAATGGCCGGCACCACCTTCGCCCACCCAGTCGCAGCAAGGGCTTCCGTCTTCCACCTTGGCGGCCACCGCCTGGAAGATCTCCTTCACATGGGGCCAAGCCGCGGGAGATCCTCCGGGCATCATCGACGGGCCGAGAAGGGCTCCCTCTTCACCACCTGATACCCCTGTGCCGATGTACAGCAGGCCTTTGCTCTCCACGTATGCGGTGCGGCGGATCGTGTCAGGAAAATGGGAATTCCCTCCGTCAATGATGATATCGCCCGCCTCCAGATGCGGAAGCAGCAACTCAATGAAATCATCGACAGGTTTTCCCGCCTTGACCAGCATCATCACCTTGCGGGGGCGCTCAAGCGAGGCCACCAACTCTTCGATGGAATGGGCCCCGATAAATTTCTTCCCGGCGCCCCGCCCCTGAATGAAATCGTCGACCTTCGACACGGTCCTGTTGTATACAGCTACCGTGAATCCTTTACTCTCCATATTCAATACCAGGTTCTCGCCCATCACGGCCAACCCGATCAATCCAATGTCAGCTAACTTCTTCATTTCTTATTGGTGTTAATTAATGATTTGTAACTCATTTGTATATTTGTTTGTTAATGAATTGCTCTTCAGTTATATACCGTGGTGAAGCCAATTTGTGTGCTTCACTCCTGTGGAAGTCACATGTGGAATCCAAGCTTCTTTAGTTTACAAATTGTATCGTCGGGTACATTTGTAACCCTTAGCGTATAGGTATGGAATTCCCTTCTAACGGGATAGTCGCCTCTCATTTTCTCGAAGAGGGCGGGATGGCTGCGTAGTTCACGGTCATCGGCGGAGATGTCGTAGGTAGCCAGGATGGCTTCTCTGAGGAGGTTTTCTGAATCCCGGCCGGTTCCGTCAAGGGAAATCGTGCGTTGTTCGGGGAGTTCCACATCGTGGGGTTGCCAGTCGTCGAGGCCCAGGGAGAAAAAGCGGCTGACGGCCCTCACGCTCATCATGGTGCCATTGGCTTTTCCGTCGCGGGAATACCCGGCGATATGGGGAGTGGCCAGCAGGCATTTCTGCATCAGTTCCAGGCTGAGATCAGGTTCGTTTTCCCAGCAGTCGATGACCAGGTCACTTAACTGGTTGCTTTTAATGGCTTCCATAACAGCATCCGTATCAAATACTTCCCCGCGGCAACTGTTGATAAGCAGGGGTTTTCGGGAGAGGCTGGCCAGGAACTCCCGGTTCACCATATGCCAGGTGGCGTCTTCGCCTTCCAGGTTGAGGGGGACATGAAAGGTGAGGATATCAGCGTCTTTGCATAAGGTCTCCATGGTTACAAAAGTACCCGCACCTTCTGTTCTTTCGCGCGGGGGGTCGTTCAGGAGCACCCGCATGCCCAGGATCCGGCAGAGTCGTTCCACCTTTTTGCCGACGTTGCCCACGCCCACGATGCCGATGGTGGTATCCCGGAGGGGAATGTTCCTGTGGGCGGACCATACGGCAAGGGCGGCGGCAATATATTGTTCTACGCTTCCGGCATTGCACCCCGGGGCGTTGGTCCAGCCAATGCCCGCCTGCTCGCACCACGTCGTGTCGATATGGTCAAAACCAATGGTGGCCGTGGCGATGAACTTAACCGCCGACCCTGCCAGCAACGCTTCATTGCAAAGCGTCCTGGTTCGCGTCACCAGTGCATCGGCATCCCGGACTACTTCCCGGGTCGTTTTGCTCCCAGGCAGGTATACCACCTCTGCAAATGGTTCAAACACTCCCCTGATGTAGGGGATTTTATCATCGACAACGATCTTCATATGATTCAATAAAAACTATAGTTTAATTATTCTATGAAACAGAATTACAATTTATTATATCAGACATTTCTTTTGGTGTTTACGGTTGTGAGCAAGGAGCACTTCCGATTCAGGAGGTTCTAACCTTGTGCATAATACGCTCTGACGGTTTCCTCCAGGATGTGGCTGGTGCGGGCAGCGGATTCCCCGGTGCTGACGCATTCCCCTTCACCGCGAAGGGCGGCTACCACCTGGCTGATCAGGTTGAATTGTATATTTTCAGGGTTTACAAACCTGAATTTATGAAGACCTTCGCGGTTTTCAAGGAGGAGGTCGCCATGGCGGAAGCTGGAGAAAGTGAGGCGGCCCTGGTCGCCGGTGATGTCGATAAGGTCGGTTTCTCCGCTTTTGTCGGCCACAAAGCACCAGAGGCCGCTGCCGCTGATTCCGTTGGCGAAGGTAAAAAGGGTGCTGACGGTATCCTCGGCGGGGTACAATCCGGCACGGTTGACGGCCACGCCTTTGATCAGGGTGACGGGGCCGAAGAGGAAATCGAGGTAATCGAACTGGTGTGAGGCCAGGTCGTAGAAATAGCCGGCGCCGGCAATGGCAGGGTTGACATGCCAGTTCATTTCCTCAGGTTTCTGATGGCGTTCCCTGGCTTGCTTGAAGAGTTTCAGCTCCACGGTGAGGACCTTTCCAATGGCACCGCTTTCGATAAGTTCCTTCACTTTAAGGAAGGCGGGGAGGGTACGGCGGTAGTAGGCCACGAAGAGGGGCAGGCCCGTTTCCCGGGAGACCTTCAGCATGTCGAGGCACTCGCTGTAGTTCAGGGCCATGGGTTTTTCGACGTAGACCGGTTTGCCGGCCCGCATGGCCTGAATGGCATAATCTGCATGGGAGGAGGGGGGTGTGGCCACGTAGACGGCATTCACCTGTGGATCGCCGATCAGCGCGTCAGCAGAGGTGGTCCAAAGGGGTACCCCGTGGCGGCGGGCATAGTCCTCCGCTTTGGCGCCATCACGCCGCATCACGGCCACCAGCCGCGAGTGAGGTACCTTGCTGAAGGCGGGAGCGCTTTTCAGCTCGGTCACACTTCCGGCTCCTATCATGCCCCATCTGATCTCCTCCATAGCGGTCATCATCCGAAATGATTAAAGGTTAAAGCGGTCGCGGAAGGCCCATAATCCGAGGGCCGGGTTGGAGATGTAGTAAATCTCCTCGCCGTTGGGAAGGGTGTTAAAGCCATCCCTGAGCACTTCGGGGTTATAGCTGGCGACCATTTTGTCATAATCGGCCCAGTGGAAGCCCACGCTTTCGATTTCCTGGCGGGTGAGGTTTTCCTTTTGCTTCCCCGGGCAGTAGGTGATGGAGAACCTGCCCTCGGAGGAGCCGTGGATGAGGTGGGCGGCGGCGCTGAGGTTGTTTTTGAGTTCTTCGTTTTCGGCGGTGGCCTTCAGGGTGGCCGGGGTACCGAAATAGCCGTATTTGCGGATAAGGCGGTCGATCTCCCTGTCTTCTCCGAATTCGCGCAGGGCAGGGGCCAGTACGATCAGTTCACCGCCGTCGGCCAGGGCCATGCGGGTGCGGTATATGCTTTTATTTCCCAGCCAGGTGCTCTTGAACTCGGAGGGGTCGAGCCACACCACCACTTTCTGCAGGGGTTTCTCCACCATTTCGAAGTTCACTTCCAGGGAGAGGCGTGCCGCCTTGTCGAAGACCGAGAAGTCGTCACCGATGAAAAGACCGTACGTCTGGAGCCTGCCACTGCGGTTAAGGCCTACGACGGTCTGTACGTAAACGATAGGCAGGTGGGCCGCAAAATGGTCGGAAGCGTAGTTGAAGATCCGGCGCACGGGAGTGTCGGCGCGGCCCATCATTTTTTCCATGCCGTATGCCGCTCCGATGAAATGGCTTTTGTTGATGCCTTCGGCACCTCCGGTTCCTACGAAAATGTTCTTATTGTAGTTGGCCATGCCCACTACTTCATGTGGCACAACCTGTCCGACCGAAAGAATCAGATCAAACCCTCCTTCGACGAGCAGCTTGTTGACCTGTGCCGGCCAGGGATAGTCGACGGCACCTTCGGAGACCTCCCTGACGAACTCTCCGGGAACATAGCCCAGGGTGAGCACGTCGTTGCGCCAGTCGTGGTCGCGGAAAAGCGAACGGGGTGTTTTCCCGAACATATGGCTGATCTGGGGGTCACTCATGGGGGAGTGGGTACCCAGGGCGGGCAGGATATCGGTGAGGGACTCCCCGTAGTACTCCCAAACCATTTCGGTAAGTTCCCCTGCGCGACTGGGAAACCGGGTGTAATCGGGGGGGATGGCCAGCACTTTTCTCCGGTCTCCCAGTCTCCGGAGAGCGGTAAGGAGGCCTTCACGCAAATCGGCGGCCCTCAGGTCATGTTCCGGAGAGCCGGTTTCAAAATAGATCATGCTATGGAAATTAAAGTCAAAAAACCAAGAGAACGCAAATGAAATCCCGGAACCGGAGGAGTGTTTTCCGGCGGAAGGGTCAGCGTTTCACGCGGGCATTTCCTTTCCAGATGCTCCATACCATATCCTCGTCGGCCGGTTGGGCGTAGTCGGTAAGGAAGGTGGTAGCCAGGGCGCCGGTGGCCCATCCGAACTGGGGCCATTTTTCGGGACTCCATCCTTTGAGGATGCCGTAGAGGAGTCCGCCCACGAAACCGTCGCCGCCGCCGATACGGTCGAGGACGCCGATTCTGCGGGGTTCGATGATGTGCCAGTTTTCGCCTTCGAGCATGATGGCACCCCACAGATGTTCATTGGCGCTGAGGACCTGCCGCAGGGTGGTGGCGAAGACTGTGGCTTGCGGAAAAGCCTTGCGCACCCGGCCGATCATATCGCGGAAGCCGTCGATCTCGGAAGCGATGCCTTTACCGCCGGCTTCAGGCCCTTCGATCCCCAGGCAAAGCTGGAAATCCTCCTCATTGCCGATGAGTATGTCGGAGAGGGAAGCGATCTCCTTAAAGATGGCATGAAGCTCTTCTTCGCGGCCTTTCCAGAAGGTCGCCCTGTAGTTGAGGTCAAAGGAGATGCGGGTGCCGTATTTTTTGGCGAAGCGGGCGATTTCGAGACAGAAGGTGCTGGTGTCGGGAGAGAGGGCTCCGATAAGCCCCGAGAGGTGAACGATTTGTACGCCTTCCTGTCCGAAGATCCTTTCCAGGTCAAAATCCTTCACATTAAGGGTACGCCCCACTTCACCGGCGCGGTCGTTTTGTACACGCGGGCCGCGTGTTCCGTAACCGCTGTCGGCGATGTTGAACTGGTGCCGGTAACCCCATGGTCCCCCCTGGGGTATCTCGGGCCCTTCAAAGTCCATATTCCGGCTGCGCAGATTGCTTTTAATGAACTGGGCGATGGGACTCTCCTTTACGAAGGTGGTCAGCACTTTCACGGGCAATCCCAGAAAGGAAGAGATACTGGCGACATTGGTTTCGGCACTGGTGGCCTGCATTTCAAACAGGGAGCTGGAATGTACGGGTTGCCCGTTGACGGGGGTGATGCGCACCCCCATACTGGTGGGTACCAACAGGGCATATTTGCAGTTTTTTTTCAGTTCGATGCTCATAACTATCTGTTTTTAAATTACATATTCTTCCAAGTAGGCCGCGTGTGTTGTGGGCGGCAGGGTGGAGCAGGTTATACACCCCGGGTAGGATGGGGAACCAGGTCGGTCAGTTCTTCGATTCTGACAGGCCGGCCCTCGTCAATTGATTTACGTGCGGCCACTCCGATGAGTACAGACATGGCTCCGTCGCGGGTTCCGGCGGCGTGTTTGAGGGGATCGGCCATGGCCGGGTTGCGGAAGATCTTGTCCTGCAGCCGGGCATCGCCACCACCATGACCGGCTTTCACATGGGGCACCTTCACCAGTTCGGTCTTCCCGAAGTTGTCAGAAACATAAATCTCGTCATATTTCTCCGAAGCTTCGGCCTGCTGGCTCATTTCGCGGGCGTGGAGTTCAGCCTGGTTGGCCAATTCCTGTTGCCGCCAGGGAAGCCCTTCCCAGCTGTCAAGGCGGCCATTGCGGCCGTTGAAACCGATGGTCAGTCCTTCGTACGGTGAATAGGTGGTCAGGGAGTAGCTCACCTGCACCTTGTTGGCATATTTGATCTGGACGGCCATCTTGTCGAAGATGTCGATGCTTTCGCGCCAGAGGCAGTTGTCGCGGATGTATCCGTCGTACTTTTCGTTGGCGACGTAAAGTTCCATGTACTCTTTGTTTTTGGTGATATCCCAGTAGAACTTGCATTTTTCTTTATATCCGCAGCTGCGGCAATTGGGGCCACGGAAGGGATTGTTTTTGCCATAGTGTTCCAGGGAGCCATAGGCGAAGACTTCCACGGGATCAGAGTCGATCCACCAGTTGAGCAGGTCGAAGTGGTGGGAGGCTTTGTGGAGCAGGAGGGTGCCTCCTTTGTTGCGGTGTCCGTGCCAGCGGCGGAAATAGTCGGCACCGTGGTAGGTGTTGAGGTACCAATGGAAATCAACCGAGGTGATTTCGCCCACCCGTTTTTCAGCCAGAAGCTCTTTGATGCGGGTGAACTGTGTGCCGTAGCGGTAGTTGAAGCCCACGATGACCTTGCGGCCGGTCCGGCGTTCGGCATCGAGGATCGCCTGGCACTTCACCTCATCGGTGGTCATGGGTTTTTCGGTCAGCACGTCGCAGCCTGCCTCCAGTCCCTTGACGATAAAATGGTCGTGGGTGGCATCGACGGTGGTGACGATGAGCAGATCGGGTTTGACGCGGGTCATCATCTCGTCGAAATTGGTGAAGACCGGACAGTTGGTTCCGATGAATTTGCGGGCGTATTCCACCCTTCCGGGGTTGATGTCGCAGAGTCCCACGAATTCGATGAGATCCCCGTATTCCTGGAGGATGTGTTTGCCCCAGAAGCCGTTGCCGCGGCTGCCGGTGCCCACAAGGGCGATTTTTCTTTTGGGTGCTGCCGTTACGGCTTCTCCGGCTGCCGATCCAAAGGGGCTGACCAGCATGGCACCGGCGACCGCTGCACCTGATGTGGTGATGAAATCTCTTCTCTTCATTTGTTTAATGGTTGTGTTTAAATCATCCTTTTCATTGGTTTCCGGGGGAGCAGGTGATTCTACAAGATCAATCAGCCCCGGTTGGTAGGGTAATGCATGGAAGGATCCTTCGGGTTACACGCCGCCGTATGCGCTGTATCCTCCATCGACCGGGATGACGATTCCGGTGATGAAGGAGGAGAGTTCAGAAAGGAGGAAAAGGGTGGCGCCCTGCAGGTCTTCGGGTTCTCCGAATTTGCCCATGGGGGTGCTGTTGACGATTTTTTGTCCGCGCGCCGAGTAGCCGCCGGTTTTTTCGTCGAGGACCAGGAAGCGGTTCTGGTGGGTGATGAAGAAGCCCGGGGCGATGGCGTTGACGCGGATGCCCACTTTGGCCAGATGCACGGCCAGCCATTCGGTAAAGTTATTGACCGAGGCCTTGGCGGCCGAGTAAGCCGGAATTTTCGTCAGCGGCTTGTAGGAGTTCATGGAGGAGATGTTCAGGACCACTCCTTTGCGCTTTTTCAGCATGTCGGTAGTGAAAACCATGGTGGGCAGCAGGGTACCTTTGAAGTTGAGGGCGTACACCCTGTCAAAACCCTCCATCTGCAGACCGTAGAAGGTGTCGTCGAGGTGGTCGAGATCCTTTTCCTCAATTTGTTCGATCTTGGTGGTGGCCTGGGGACTGTTGCCACCGGCCCCGTTGATCAGGATATCGATAGGCCCCAGTTTTTCGTTGATTTCCGCTTTGGCTTTTTCCAGGGAATCGCGTTCCAGGACATTGGCTTCAACGCCGATGACTGTGCTGCCGCATTCGGCCTGTATGTCAGCAGCCACCTGTTCAGCCACCTCCTTGTTGATATCGGCGATGGCCACCCTGAGGCCGGCTGCTGCCAGCGCCCTGACCATCGTGCTTCCCAGAACACCGGCTCCTCCGGTAATCACGCATACTTTGCCTTTCAGATCATCAAATGACATTGGTTTCATATCCTTTAATTTTTACGATTTAAATTCCTTGTAATAATCGAGATTTTCACGGGTGATGATTTCTATGGGGGAATAATTGACTTCGGGCACCGGGAGTTTGAGCACCAGCGATCTGAAGAGGGCCTCGATGGCATGAAATCCTTGTTCTTCGGGTCTCTGGCAGATCAGAAAGTCGATGGTACCATTGCGAAGGTACCGAACGTTTTCCCTGAGGAGGTCGTTGCCGATGATTCTGACCGCAGATAAACCGGCATTTTCGAGGACTCTGGCTGCCAGGTATACTTTTGAGCTGGTGACAAAGAGTCCGGCCGGTGTTTCAGCATCGAGGGCTTCCATGAGCCGGGCATCGCAGCCGGCAGGGTCGGAGAGGGCGATCTCGGTTGTTTTGATATGTTGTGCAGGGCGGTGAATCCTGAACCAGTCGTAGAAACCCAGTTCACGCTGGAGCAGGTGGTTCTGGTGGTCGGTTTCCCGGGCATAATGGATGACCAGGAGAGGATCGCCCACCGGGACGAGCATCGAAAGCAGGCGTGCAGAAAGTTGGCCGCACTGATAGGAATTCTGGCCGATATAGGTGAGTTGTCCCTGCCCCGGCAGGTTGGAATCAATGAAAACAAAAGGGATCTGGTTCTCTTTCAGCCGGGAGATGAAATCGGTGGCTTCCCGGGCAAAAAAGGGGGCAAAGACCACTCCGTCGGGGCCCGTAGCCAGCAGCTTCCGGGCTTTCTCCCTGAAATCAGACGGGTCCGATTGGTTAAAGGTGAAGAGTTCGGCCGTAATGCCATACTGACGGAGTTCAGACACCGCCTTGCGGATTCCCTCGACCGGCTTGGTCCAGTATCCATCGGGTGAAAGGGGCGTCGGGAGCAATACACCCGTCACCAGCCGTTTCCGGGAAGCCAGGGTGCTCGCCAGCAGGTTGGGACGGTAGTCCATCTCTTCAATAATATCCAGGATCTTCCGCCGGGTCTCCTCGGATACCTCCCCCCGGTTGTGCAACACCCGGTCCACCGTCCCTATCGATACATTTGCCTTGCGGGCAATGTCTTTTATCCGTATCTCTGTTTTAATCTCCATGACCCGGGATTGCTTATCCTGTGTAACCCGATTGAAACTCAAAAATAGTGAATAAATCGTTTCCGTGTACGAACACGGAGCAAAAAGGTCCACAGAGAGATATGCTCTACAACATATTTCGGACGATTCAAGGTTTCTAGTGCAGGGAGGGGGTAACGGGGATTACATGGTGCCGCTGAAATGGCTATTTTTGCGGAAAGTTCTTCACCTTGAGCCGGAGTCAGGGTCCACCATAGGAGGGAATCCTCGCCACAGGGATCCGCGGATCCTGGGCAGATCAGGGGGGAATGCTCCGGAAGGGGAGAATGTCCCGGAAGGGGGAATTCTCAGGACTGTTCCGGATTATTCGGGAATGTTCCAGAATGTTCGGACTGTTCCGGATAAAAGGGGCATGAAGGGATGCGGAATGGAAAGAAAGGACATATAGATACAAAAGATAAAATTATGAGAAATGGGATGCTGTTTTTACTGGTCATGCTGATGCTGGCCGGATGTAACAAGAAGAATGAACAGCCGAAGCCGGTGGAGACGAAGGTGGTGACGGCGGCTTTCTGGCTCACCAGCGGGGATGGGAAGACGTTGCTGAACCGGGAGCCTGATCTGAAATCGTCGGCGGTGAACAATCCGAATGCAGTGATAGAAATAGATACCACGCAGGTGTTTCAGGAGATGGATGGTTTCGGGTACACCCTCACGGGGGGGAGCGCCATTTTACTGAGCCGGATGGGTTCGGCCGAGCGGCAGGCCTTGCTTCAGGAGTTGTTTTCGAAAGAGGGGATCGGGGTGAGTTATCTGCGTCTGAGTATCGGGGCGTCGGATCTGAGTGACCGGGTCTTCACGTACAATGATTTGCCGGCGGGGATGACGGATCCTGAGATGAAGCAGTTTTCGCTGGATCCGGAGCGTCGGGAGCTGATCCCGGTGCTGAAGGAGATTCTGGCCATCCATCCCGGGCTGAAGTTGCTGGGGTCGCCCTGGACGCCCCCGGTGTGGATGAAAGACAACAAGAAATCGATAGGGGGGTCATTGCTTCCGCAGTATTACGATGCCTATGCCCTTTACCTGGTGAAATATGTGCAGGGGATGGCGGCCGAGGGGATCCGTATTGATGCCATCACGGTTCAGAATGAACCGCTTCACCCGGGGAATAATCCGAGTTTGCTGATGCCGGCGGTGCAGCAGGCGGACTTTATCAGGCAGAGTTTGGGGCCGGCTTTCCGGAAGGCCGGGTTGCAGACGAAAATCATCATTTATGATCATAATGCCGACCGGATCGACTATCCTCTGGAGGTGCTGGCAGATGCTGGTGCGCGGCAGTACATTGACGGGACGGCCTTTCATTTGTACGGAGGATCGGTGCATGACATTTCCAGGGTCCATGAGGCATATCCCGACAAAAACCTCTATTTCACGGAGCAATGGGTGGGGGCGCCCTCCAATTTCGGGGGGGATCTGGCCTGGCATGTGAGGGAGCTGATCGTGGGGGCTTCCCGCAACTGGTGCAGGACGGTTCTGGAGTGGAATCTGGCGGCCGATCCCAACCAGGATCCCCACACCGAGGGCGGATGTACGCAGTGTTTGGGGGCTCTGACCCTCGATGGCAACAAGGTGACCCGCAATGTGGCTTATTATATTATCGGGCATGCCTCCAAATTTGTACAGCCCGGGGCGGTGCGGATTGGCTCGACCCTTCCGGAGGGATGGCCCAACGTGGCCTTCCGCAACCCCGACGGCTCCAAAGTGGCTATCGTGCTGAACGACGCCTCTGCTCAGCGCACCTTTAACCTGCGCCATGCCGGCCACAAATGGGTGATCACCCTTCCGGCAGGTGGCGTAGGCACTTTTATCTGGTGAAAGGATCATCCATTTTCACGGCAAGGTTATTAATGATGTGAAAAATACCTATTTTCACAGCGGTTTATGAACCGGTGACAGCCAGACTATTCACAAACATAGTAACATAAACATTTTAATCAGATGAAGAATCAGATGAAAGGAATTTCAAGGCGGCGGTTTATCGGGACTGCAGCCGTTGGATTGGCCGGGATGGCCGTATTGCCCGGATTGGCGGGATGTCAGCCTAAGGTGGTGCCAAGCGGCGACCTGAGGTTAGGTTTCATAGGTTTGGGGCGTCAGGCGATGTTCCTGCTCAACGGGTTTATCAATATACCCGGGGTGAAGGTAATGGCCGGTTCCGATGTCTATGGTATCAAGTGCAAGCGTTTTGAGAAAAGGGTGAAGGCCCATTATGCCGAAAAGGGAGAGGAAGTGGAAGTGCCCACGTATGAGAAGTACCAGGAGTTGCTGGCACGTGAGGACATAGACGCCGTGGTGATCGCCACGCCCGACCACTACCACGCCATCATTGCCATTGCAGCGGTCAAGGCCGGTAAGGATGTCTATCTTGAGAAGCCGCTGACCTTTACCATCCAGGAAGGGCAGGAACTGCGCAAGGCGGTGCGTGAGAACAACCGGATTCTGGCCGTGGGCAGTCAGCAGCGTTCCGATCCCAATTTCCAGCATGCCGTGAAACTGGTGCAGGACGGCACCCTGGGCAAGATCATCACTGCCCATGCGTATGTGGGAGCACCCCCGAAGCCCTATGATCTTCCGGAGGAGACCCTTCCTGCCGATCTCAACTGGGATCTCTGGCTGGGGCCTCTGCCCGAGACCATTCATTACAACAATGAGCTGAATCCGCTGATTACCCTTGATCCCGACCAGGATGAGACCATCTGGGGCGCCTGGCGCTGGTACAAGGAGATGGGCGGTGGGTTCCCCACCGACTGGGGTGCCCATATGTTTGACATTGTCCAGTGGGGCCTGGGTATGGATGAAAGCGGACCGGTAGAGATCTCCCCTGTGGGCGATGGTACCGAGTTCATGACTTTCAAGTATGCCAACGGGACGGTGATGACGTCAGAACCTTTCGATGAGAAAATGACCAAGGGGGTGAAGTTCATCGGTGAAAACGGATGGATCATGGTGACGCGCGGTGCGTTTGAAGCTTCCGATCCTGCATGGGTACCTGCGGCTCCTGAAACGGCCGACAATACACCTTATGAGACCAAAATCCCGCATCAGATCAACTTTATCGAATCGGTGAAGGAACGCAAGGATCCTGCCGTTCCGGTAGAAGTGGGCCACCGTACCTGCACGGTTTGTACCCTGGGCAACATCGCCTGTGAACTGAAGAAGACCATCAAGTGGGATCCGGCCACCGAATCACTCGTCGATGACGATGGTTCCGCCGCAGCCCTGCTGCACTATAATTACAGAAGCGGTTATACCCTGGTGTAATCTGAGCGGGGAGGAGCATTCCGGGTTTGCCGGCTGGTGTTCTCCCTGAAAGAACGGATTCCCGCAGAAGAGGCCTGAAAGCAGGCGTGGTTCACAACGAACGACGGTTGCTGCGGTCTTATCTGCGGGATTTCCTTTTTACGTCATGCCCTCACCTGCATGATGCCAATACAAGTTTTTTTGGTCAGTGGAAATGAATGCTCACCCCTGCTTTTCGCTCAGCTCAAGCCAGCGGAGTTCTTTTTCGTCGAGTTCCCCGCTGATGCGGCCTATTTCAAGGGAGGTTTCATAGAGGGCTTCATGGCCCAGGGTTCCCCCGTTGAGGAGCGCTTCCAGATCCCGTTTGCGGCTTTCCAGGGCGGCGATTTCTGTTTCGAGGCTTTCCATTTCCCGTTTTTCGCGGAAGGTGAGTTTGGGATTCTCCTCCTTCCTGGCCGGCCGGTGTGGCGGTTCACCTGTTGCCTTTCCTCCGGAAACAGAAGTGCCCGCAGCGGCTTCCTCCATCGCATTGCGGTATTGGGTGTAGTTCCCCGGGAAATCGGTGACCTTTCCGTTTCCTTCAAAAACAAAGAGGTGGTCGATGATCTTGTCCATGAAGAAGCGGTCGTGGGAGACGATGATCAGGCACCCTTCGAATTCGCGGAGGTATTCTTCCAGCACGTTGAGGGTGAGGATATCGAGGTCGTTGGTAGGTTCGTCGAGGAGGAGGAAGTTGGGTTTCTGCATCAGAACGGTGCAGAGGTATAGGCGGCGTTGTTCACCGCCGCTCAGTTTTTCAACGTAGTCGTGCTGCACGGCAGGAGGAAACAGAAAGCGGGTGAGCATCTGCTGTGCGGTGGCCTGGGTGCCGTCTTCGAAGCCGATCACCTCGCTGATTCTGGTCACGGCATCAAGGACCTTGTCGCGGGGGTTGAATTCGATGCCCGACTGGCGGTAATGGCCGAACCGGATGGTGGAGCCCACGGAGATGGTCCCTGCGTCGGGATCGGTCATGCCGGTGATCAGGTGGAGGAAAGTGGTCTTTCCGGTGCCGTTGTCGCCCACAATACCCACCTTTTCAAAGCGCGAGAAGGTGTAGGAAAAATCTTCGATCAGGCGAAGGTCGCCATACCCTTTTGAGAGGTTATTGATTTCCATGATCTTCTTGCCCAGGCGGGTCGAGCGGATACTGAGGTCGGCTGTTTTGTCGTCGTAGCGGGCGCGGGCTTTCTCCTGGAGGCCTGTAAAGGCGTTGATGCGGTATTTGGCTTTGTGGGAGCGGGCCTGGGGCATCCGGCGCATCCATTCGATTTCGGTGCGCAGCAGATTGCGTGCCCTGTTGATTCCTGCCTGGCGGGCTTCCATCCGCTCCTCCCTTTTCTCGAGGAAATAGCTGTAGTTGCCCGCATAGCGGAAAATCTCGTTGTTTTCAAGTTCCAGGATCTCATCGCACACCCTGTCGAGGAAGTAGCGGTCATGGGTGACCATCAGCAGGGTGGTGGAGGAGCGTTCGAGATAAGTTTCGAGCCATTCGATCATTTCGAGGTCGAGGTGGTTGGTGGGCTCGTCAAGCAGGAGAAAATCGGGGTGGCTGATGAGCACCTTGGCCAGTCCCAGCCTTTTCTTCTGTCCGCCCGACAACTCCCCGACCCGGGCTTCCAGGTCGGTGATCTTCAGGCGCGTGAGGATCTGTTTCACCTCCGTTTCGGCATCCCAGGCTCCCAGGTGCTCCATCTCTTCCGTGAGACGGGCAATCTCCCCCTGGTCGTGGTGCAACAAAGCCAACTCATACTCCCTGACCACCCTGAGCTTCTCACTGTCGGCGGTGAAAATCTCCTCCCATATGGTGTGCGCGGGATCCAGCCGGGGCGACTGTTCCAGGTAACCTAACCGTACATCGTTGGTCCATGTGATCCTCCCTCCGTCGGGGGCATCCTTTCCCGCCAGAAGATCAAAAAGGGAACTCTTGCCGGCACCATTGCGGGCAATCAACGCTACCTTCTGATCCTTGTTGATGCTAAAGGAAATGCCCTCAAACAGCAGCAGCCCACCGTAACGCTTGGTCAGGTTCTCCGCCTGCAGGTATGGAATCATATGGAAAATTTCCTGCGAAATTAATATTTTAAAAATAACTAACAGATTAGTTGTATAACTAAATAATTAGTTGTATGTTTGTGATGGATATCCGACCATTTTTACATTCTGAATTATTCACCTTAAAGATTGCACAAAATGAAACCAATTCTGTTTGTATTGACGCTGGGAGTGTGTATGGCTGGCTTTTGTCCGTCACTTTCCGCGCAGGAGAAGAAGCCGGCTGAGGCTACTACCTTTATTCAAGTAGAGGAGATGCCTGAATTTCCGGGAGGGGAAGCGGCGCTCAGGGATTTTTTAGTGAAGAACATCACTTATCCTGAGCAGGCCCGGAAGGACACAATTCAGGGGAAGGTTTATGTCACTTTTGTTGTAGATGCGACCGGAAAGGTTGTTGAACCAAAGGTGATCAGGGGAGTACATCCTTTGCTTGACCAGGAAGCGCTGAGGGTGACTGAGCGCATGCCTGCGTGGAAACCGGGGAAGCAGAAAGGAGTACCTGTAAGGGTTAGTTATACCCTTCCGGTGATGTTCTCACTAAAATAACTGTTCATTAATGAATTGTTGTTTAGTTATATGCCGTAATTAAGCCCGTTTGTGTGCTTCGTGCTGGGGAACTCGTCCCGGATCAGCCGTGGCGGGTTCCATAGAAGTAAACCATGAAAGCAGGGAGACTAACAGGCATAGGGTGATGGTTTTACATTAACTTCGTGATTTAGTAACTTTGTACTTAAAATGTAGGGGATGAAAGAGCTGACCAAAGCCGAGGAGCAGATCATGCAGATTTTGTGGGATCTGGAGAAGGGTTTTGTGAAGGACATCGTAGAGCGGTTTCCTGAACCAAAGCCGGCTTACAATACGGTGTCGACGATTGTCAGGATACTGGAGCAGAAGGGATTTGTGGACCATACGGCCTATGGCAAGACCCATGAGTATTTTCCGCTGGTGGCCAGGAACGACTACACGCGGACCTACCTGAAGAACTTCATGAAGAATTATTTCAGTGGTTCTTTCCGGGAGATGGTCTCTTTTTTTGCGAAGGAGGATAATTTGTCGGTGGCCGAGCTGGATGAGCTGATGAAGCAGGTCAGGGAGGACATCACACCAGAGGAGGAGAATCAGGATGCATAATCTGGTCAACTACCTGTTGGAATCGGGGATCAGCCTGACGTTGTTTGCCCTGGTATACGTCTTGTTCCTGAGGAGGGAGACTTTCTTTGGCACCAACCGGTTGTTTCTCCTTTTTTCCGTTATGTTTTCGCTTTTCTTGCCGCTGCTGGTCATTCCGGTGTTGGCGCCGCAGCCGGTGGTACTTCCGGAGGTGACGGTGACGCCATACCGGAATCTGCTGGAGACGGTGCTGGTGGAGCGGGAGAACCTCTCGGGGGAAGTGGAACGGCTGGTGGTTTCGTCGCGGCTGGTGGTGATTCTCTGGCTGACGGGGGTGTTGGTGATGACCTTGGTCACCCTGTTGCGGGTGGTGCAGATTGTGGGGATCATCCGCAGGGGCAGGGTCACTGACGAAGGGGACTTCAAAATGGTCCTCACCGGCAAGGGCACTCCTCCCTTCTCTTTTCTCCGTTATCTCTTTGTTCCGGAGGAGTATACCCGCATACCGGGTTACGACCGGATGGTGTACCATGAGCGGGAGCACATCAGGCAGGGGCATACCTGGGATATCCTGTTGCTTGATATTCTGCTGATTTTTCAGTGGTTCAACCCGTTCATCTGGTTATTGAAGCGGGCGGTCCGCGAGAACCATGAGTACCTGGTCGACAGGGCGGTTCTTCGTTCGGGCATCACTCCCGCCGAATACAAAAATCTTTTATTGTCAGGGTTCGCAGGGAACCAGGTGTATGCGGCCCACCATTTCAACTATTCACTTCTAAAAAACCGTTTTAAAATGATGACCAAGATACCATCCCGCAGGAGTGCGGGTATAAAAACCTCTTTCGGAATATTCATGGCTCTGGCCCTGGTGGTTGTGTTTGCCTGTGAAAAGAAATCCAGCACGACGATGGAAACCGGAACCGATAATGGCCTGGCGATCGGTAGCACCGATTCCCTCCTGAAGATTTCGTGTGATACCAAGGATGTTTCTTTGGTGGATTCCCTCCTTCGTTCAAGAAATTACAAAATGGTCAGCGTGACCAACAAGGATGGGAATGTAAGCAGCCTGATTTTCAAAAAGAGCGATCCGGAACCGGGAACGCGCCCTGAGGTGAAAATAGAAACTACAGCTGAGCTTCCGCAGGAAGAGGTGGTTTTTTTTATAGTGGAAGAGATGCCTGAGTTCCCCGGAGGGGAAGAGGCCCTGCGGGCTTTCATCTCCCAGAATATTGATTATCCTGCGGTAGCGCAGGATAAGGGGATCCAGGGGAAGGTGTACGTCACCTTTGTGGTTTCGGCCGACGGGAGCGTGAAGAATGCCAAGGTTGTGCGTGGTGTGGATCCGGTACTGGACCAGGAGGCCCTCCGGGTCGTCAATGCCATGCCCAGGTGGGCTCCGGGCAAGCAGCGTGGCCAGGCCGTAAATGTGGCTTATACCGTGCCCATCAGCTTTGTGCTTCAGTAAGAGGAATCGTTATTGCTACACCGGCTTCCCTGTGATTTTGCATCCCGGGAAGCCGGTGGGCGACCATCATTATAAAACCGTAAAATCGATTCTTTACACCGGAATCTTTCTGTAAATCCATCCTATATGATCAGACTGTGGCCCATTATTGCGTTGTGTTTAAGTTCTTTTATGCTCTCCGCCCAGGAAGAAGAGCAGGTGGCGGTACCCTGGGAGGTACAGGAATCCCTTTCCGGGGAGGAGGAACCTGAAGACACGCTGGTTTTGTCGACCCGCCAGGGGTATGCGGAATTCCGCCGGGCGGAGGCCTTACGGGAACAGTTTGACTATCCGGGGGCGGTGGAGGCCTTACGGGAGGCGGTGAATAAGGATTCGCTCAACACCAGGTGGTTGTCGGAACTGGCGGAAGTCTATCAGCTCATGGGCAATGCACCAGATGCTCTGGCGGCATTACGCAGGGCGGTGGTACTGGATCCTGCCCGTCTGCCCCTGAAGGCGCGGATGGGCAGGCTTCTGCTCTCCATGCAGGAGAACAGGGAGGCCTATCGGGTTTTCACGGAGCTGCGCAAAGCCGACTCGCTTCATCTTTTTTACAGCAGGCAGCTGGCCATCAGCGCCTCGCGCCTGGGCAAGAGCCGTGAAGCCCGGGAACTCTTCCGGCAGGTATTGGAGATGAATCCCCGCGACTACGGGAGCACCCTGGCTTTGGCCACGCTGTTGCAGCAGGATACCGCCTTTGCCCTGGCCAGGGTTTACCTGAAGCAAAGCCTGGATCTCTTCCCCGGCAATTCGCTCCTGGAACTGCGGACAGCCCAGAACGACTACTACCTGAAGGCTTATGACCGGGCTGCGGAAGGATACGAACGTTATTTGTCGCACAACGACACCTCACTGGTGGTGCGCAAGGAGTATGGGGTGGTGCTCTATTTTGCCAAACGGGAGGCGGAGGCCCTGCGGATCCTGGAGCCGGCGCTTTACCTGGCCCCCAACGATGCGATGATTCCCTTTTATATGGGATTGAGCCATAAAAGCCTGAAGAATTTCGGGGAGGCCATCGGCCATATGCAAATGGCCGGGGATCTGGCCATACCGTGGACGCTTCCCGTCATTCACCGCACCCTGGCGCAGTTGTACGGTATGCAGCGCGACTTTCCGCGTGCCATTGAAGCCTATCAAAAGGTGCTGGAACTGGACCCCTCCGACAGCGAGGTGCTCTTTGAGATGGCCACCACCTATGAGGAGTTTGAAAGCGACAAAACGGTGGCCTTCCAGTATTACCGGCGCTACCTCGAGAAGGCAGGCAAAGGAGCCCCCAATGAGGCCTACGCCCGCACCCGGATGGCAAAGATCAAGGAAGCCCTCTTCTTCGACAACCGCGGACAGAACCTTGTTCTGCCCGAATAATCTTTCCTGAAATTGGATTGTTCCGGGTCATGTTGTTAAATTTGAAGCTTTAATTCACACAAACAGGAGTTATGGCTTCACCCGACCTATCAGGATTTACCCTCCGGCCCGTTCAGGAAAGTGACCTTCCGGCTTTGTTTGAGCTTGTCAGAGAGTTGGCCGTCTACGAGAAAATTGCCGACGAACTCAAAGCCACTGAGGAAATGCTGCACGATGCCATTTTCCGGCGTAAGGTTGTGGAAGTGCTTATGGCCGAATACAAGGGGGAAATGGCAGGCTATGCCATGTATTTCTATAATTTCTCTTCCTTTATTGGGTTGCCGGGGCTTTACCTCGAAGACATCTACATCAGGCCGCAATACCGGGGTCAGGGATTTGGCAAGTACACACTTGCGGTTCTGGCCAGACTGGCCATGGAGAAGAAGTGCTGGGGTATGGAGTGGACTGTTCTGGACTGGAACAAACCCTCCATTGATTTTTATGAGGGGCTGGGGGCCATCCACAGGGAGGGGTGGCAGTTGTACCGCTTAAAAGGCCCTGCTTTGGCTGAACTGGCCGGGAAAAGCGACATCCCGTAACCTCAGCTGCCTCCAGCCCATTCATAATGCAATCGTCAGCTTGCTTATCCTGACTTCAGCAATCACCATGTGACATTTTCTGACCTCAGCTGCCTCCAGCCCATTCATGAGTAAGTCGCCATTTTGCTCATTCTGACTTTAGCAGTCACCTCACGGCAAATCTGACTTCACTATTTTCTGGCCACAAATCTGACTACACCATTCTCCCTTCGGGAAGGCAAACAGTGCAATGCCCGCGGGAATCAGATCAACCACAGTGACCTGTTATTCGGTTCAGGCCAGTGCCTGGTACATCACCTCCAGAGGGTGGAGGGCGTCGCGGCCGGTGCCATCCTTGATATGGTGGCGGCAGGAGGTGCCCGGTGCCGAGACCACCATGTTTTCGGCGGCAGCCCTCACTTCAGGGAAGAGCACCATTTCACCGATCTTCATGGAGAGGTCGTAATGCTCCTTTTCGTAGCCGAAGGCGCCAGCCATGCCGCAGCAGCCCGAGGGAATCTCCCTGACGGAAAAGTTTTCAGGGAAGGAGAGCATTTTCTTCGTAGGAACCGTGGAGGCCACTGATTTCTGCTGGCAGTGGCCGTGGAGGAGGATCTCTTTTTTCTCACGGGAAAACGCCTCTGCGGTAATGTTTCCGGCTTCTATTTCGCGGCAGAAGAACTCTTCGAAGAGGAGGGCATTTTCGGCCAGGTGTGCGGCAGCGGGCCGCAGCTCCTCTTTCACCAGTTCGGGATATTCATCTCGGAAAGCCAGGATGGCTGAGGGCTCTATGCCCACCAGGGGGGTGTCGGCACTGATCAGCTCTTTGAGTAATAGGACATTTTCCGTGGCGATTTTCCGGGCGGTGCGTACCAATCCCTTCGAGAGCCAGGTGCGGCCGCTCTCCTTGTGGACCGGAATGCGCACTTCATAGCCCAGGCGGGTGAGCAGCAGGATGGCCTTGATGCCGATGTCGCTCTCATTGAAGTTGGTGAACTCGTCGTTGAAGAGGTATACCCTTTTCTTAGGATTTTCGACAGGCAGGGCGGCACCGTTCCGGAACCAGCGGCTGAGGGTGATGGGGGAGAGGGGCGGCAGGTTGCGTTGGGTGTGAAACCCTACCATCCGTTTAAAGAAAGATTGCTTCATCATTAAGTTGGCCAGGGGCTGTACCAGCATGGCCAGTTGTTCGAGGCGCGGAAGGTAGGCTACCAGCCTGCTCCGGAAGGGAATGCCGTGGATGTCGTAATAGTGCTGCAGGAATTCCGCCTTCAGTTTGGCCATGTCGACATTCGAGGGGCATTCTGATTTACATGCCTTGCAAGAGATGCAGAGGTCCAGGATCTGGTAGATTTCCTTCTGGTCAAAGGGATTTCCACCATTGGCTTTAGCGAGGAGTTCCCTGAGCAGATTGGCCCTTCCGCGGGTGGTTTTGTCCTCATCGCGTGTAGCCATATAGGTGGGGCACATCGTTCCCCCAATGATCTCCGACTTGCGGCAGTCGCCCGAGCCATTGCACTTCTCAATAGAAGAGAAGAAGCCCCGGTTGGCCGAAAAGTCAAAGATGGTGTCGAAAGAAGGGATGACCGTTCCCGGTTCAAACCGGAAATGGTCGGTGATGGGGGGTGTATCCACGATTTTCCCCGGATTGAAGAGGTTTTCAGGGTCCCAGGTCTGTTTCAGATGACGGATCAGCTGGTAGTTGTGTTCGCCCAGCATAAAGGGGATGAACTCTCCGCGGACGCGGCCATCGCCGTGTTCTCCACTGAGGGAACCCCGGTATTTGCGTACCAGTCCGGCCAGATCGGTCATCAGGTCGCGGAAGATCTGCACATCACCGGGATCTTTCAGGTCCAGCAGCGGTCTGAAATGAATCTCTCCGGTGGCGATATGGGCGTAATAGATGCTGGAAAGGCCGTATTTTTCAAGGATCACTTTGAATTCCGCGACATAATCGGGAAGAAATTCAGGATGCACGGCGGTATCCTCGAATCCTGGCACTCCTTTTCTTTTACCCGGAACGTTGGCCAGCACCCCCAGTCCGGCCGTGCGCAAAGCCCACACCTTTTTGATGGGGTCGGCGCCTGTGACCAGCGGAAAGGCGTAGCCCAGTCCGGCCTCCTTCATGTCGCCGATCATGGCATTGCTGGCGTTCAACAATTCCTCTTCGGTGTCAAAAGCCAGCTCGATCATCAGGATGGCCCCGGGGTTTCCTTCCACGAAGAAACGGTTTTTGCGCTGTTCAATATTCTCCTTGGTGCACTCCAGGATGACGTCGTCCATCAGCTCCACCGCCCGTGGCTGGTGTTGCAGTGCGATCAGGTTGGCCTTGAGCGACTCCTCGAGGGTGCGGAAATGGGCGCAGACCAGTCCCATATGTTTGGGCGGCAGAGGAATGAGGTTTACCTTGATGCGCTTCATGAAGACCAGGGTTCCCTCGGAGCCGGCCAGCAATTTGCAGAAGTTGAAAGGCTCGCCTCCCGGGGTGAAGAGTTCGCTGTCGAGGAGTACATCGATGGCGTAACCCATGTTGCGGCGGGTCACCCGCGGATCGGGGAAATTCTCCCTGATGGCCGCCTGGTTGACAGGATCGGTGAGGATTTCGCAGATATTGCGGTATATCTTGGTTTCCAGAAGGGTGGGGTCCCCTTCGCATTTGGTGCGGAAGGCCTCTTTGGTGAGGGGGCCGAAGGTCACCTCTGACCCGTCGGAAAGGATCACGTCGGCCTCCAGGATATGTTCACGGGCGCTCCCGTAGATGATGCTGTGCAGTCCACACGAGTTGTTGCCCACCATTCCGCCGATACAGCAGCGGTTGGATGTAGAAGTTTCCGGGCCATACTGGAGGCCATGGGGCGCCAGCCATTTGTTGAGTTCAGCCGGAATCACTCCCGGCTCCACCCATACCCAGTGCGCTTCCTTGTTGAACTCCAGGATCTTGTTCATGTACCTGGAGATGTCCATGACGATACCCGGACCAACCACCTGCCCGGCCAGGGAGGTCCCTCCGGCACGGGGTATGACCGATAGTCCGTGGCTTTGGGCGAAGGCCATGATCTTCAGCACATCACCGTTGTTTTTGGGCCGGGTGACCGCCGCAGGTTTTTCCTTGTAGGAGGAGGCATCGGTGGAGTAGAGGATCCGCTGGACGTTGTCGGTAAAGAGATCGCCGTCGAGGGAAGCCTTCAACGCGTCAAATTCCTGCTGTGAAATCATAAAGCTGGTTTTTGGTCTTAGCAAATATATCAAATTGATGGGTTAATGAAGGGGCATGATGGTTTAACGTTTCCGCAATCCTCCAAAATGACTATTTTTGTTAACACAAATTCACTTTCAGAACACTATTCAGATATGTTAATTTATCTAAATGGAAAGCAGGTGTCCATATTCAGGGGGGCTACCATTCAGGATGTCGTCAGGGCTTATTCCCTGACCAGTAGCAAACGGTTGGGGAGCGGTTACCTGGCTGTTTACGACCGCTTCGGGTACAGGACCGAACCCGACGGACCGGCTGTGGAGGGAGGCCATTATTTTCTGCGGGTGGCTGGTCACCGTAATAAGAATATGCCGGCATAAACCAAATTCTAAAACCTTTTTAAGCACTAAGAAACAAACAGTTGATGTTTGTTGTTGTTAATATAATGAATCCTGTCAGGAGAGGAATGTTGTCCTGAAGTATTGGTAGAAGTCAGATAAAGTATATGTTTAATTTAATATTATATAATAATGAATATTAAGAGGGTATTAGTATTTGTCTTTGTAGTTTTTTTGTCTGTGCCCCTGGTTTCGCAGGCAGGCCGGAATTGCAAAAAGAGCAAACAGGTGGTGATTCTCCACACCAACGACATGCATTCAAAGATCGACAACATGGCGAAGCTCACCTGGCTGGCCGACAGTCTGCGTCAGCAGCACCGCTACCTTTTTCTGGTTTCCGCAGGTGATAATTTCACGGGCAACCCCATTGTCGATATGTATCCCCGGGTGGGTTACCCGATGGTGGATCTGATGAACCAGGCGGGTTTTGTTTTGTCGGCCATGGGGAACCATGAGTTTGACATGGGGCAGGAGCAGTTTTCCCAGCGCAGGAAAGAGGCTGATTTCCCCTTTATCAGCGCCAATATTGATGTAAGCAAGGCACATCTGAAAAAGATCAAACCCTGGGTGACGCTGAAGGCCGGGAAGTGCAGGATTCCGGTCGTTTCCTTTATTCAGCTCGATGAGAACGGGTTACCCTCGTCGCATCCTTCGCGGCTGGAGGGGATCACCTTCACCCCGGCGGAAGTCAGGGCGGCCGATTTCCTTTTCCTGAAGGAGAAATATGGGATGCTGGTGGGGCTGACCCATCTGGGCATAGAGGGTGACGTACCGCTGGCGCAGAAATACCCACAGTTTGATCTGATCATCGGGGGGCACTCGCATACCATCATGGATGTTCCGCGGGTAGAGAACGGTGTGACCATCGTCCAGACCGGTTCGCAACTGAAGGGTGTGGGCAAGACCACGCTGACCATTGAAGGCGGAAAGATTACCAATATCGGTTATGAGCTGATCTCCCTCGATGCCCTGAAGGGAAGAGATTCCGCAGTTCAGGCAGCCATTGACCGCTATAACGACAATGAAGAGATGAACCGGGTGCTGGCGGAGGCGATCACCCCCATGACCGGCAAGGAGGAACTGGGCGCCATGATGACCGATGCCCTGACGGCGATGAGCGGTGTCGATATTGCCTTCCAGAATGTAGGTGGCATCAGGATCCCCTCACTTCCTGCTGGAAATATTCATTACCGCGATATATTTCGTCTCGATCCTTTCGGGAACCAGGTGGTCGTATTCAACATGACGCCGGCGGAGATCAAATCGCTGGTTCTAAATGCCTTCAACCGGAATAAGGAACCTGACCTGATGGTGTCGGGGATGACCTACACTGCACTGGTGAATGGTGACGGTGTTTGTGTCGATGTGGAGATGAAGGGATTGGACGGCCAGCCACTTGATCCGGCGAAAACCTATAAGGTTGGCATGAACAGCTATATCAGCGCCAGCTATACCTTCGACCATGCCGACCCGGGTACGGTCAACTACGAAACCACGGCCCAGACCCTGATCAGCTACCTGCAGAAAGTGCAGAAGGTCGACTACCAGGGCACCCGCAGGACCACGGTACGGAGTTTATGATGGTGAATATTGTTATCTTGCAATCTATTTTTTAAACATTATGGCAGATTTTTTTTATCAGAAACCTTTTCCCATCCAGAAGGATGAAACTCCTTACCGTTTGGTGACCCGTGATTATGTGACTGTAGAGGAAGCCGGAGGTCGCAAGTTGCTGAAGGTGGCTCCCGAGGGGCTAGAGTTGCTGGCCCGCGAGGCTTTCACCGATGTCTCCTTTTACCTCAGGCCGGGGCATCTGGCCCAGCTGGCCGCCATTCTGGAAGATCCCGAAGCGAGTGACAACGACCGTTTTGTGGCACACACCATGCTCCTCAACCAGGTGATCGCGGCAGAAGGGCAGCTTCCCACCTGCCAGGACACCGGTACCGCCATCGTCATCGGCAAAAAGGGGGAGAATGTCTATACTGGCGTGAACGACGCCAAACATCTCTCAAAAGGGATTTACGACACCTATACAGAAAAGAACCTCCGCTATTCGATGATCGTTCCGCTGACCATGACGGAAGAGAAAAATACCGGCACAAACCTTCCGGCCCAGATCGACCTTTACGCGGAGCAGGGCGATGCCTATGAATTTCTATTCGTCACCAAGGGCGGTGGCTCAGCCAACAAGACTTTCCTCTATCAGCAAACCAAGGCGCTGCTCAATGAGGAGAGCCTGGAGAAGTTTGTCCGTGAAAAGATCAAGGACCTGGGCACTTCGGCCTGTCCGCCCTATCACCTGGCGTTGGTCATCGGGGGTACCTCTGCGGAAGCTACTCTGGCCGCGGTCAAGAAGGCCTCGGCAGGTTATTTCGACCATTTGCCTACGGAGGGGAACGCCGGGGGTCAGGCTTTCCGTGATGTGTACTGGGAAGGCCGGGTGAAGCAGATCTGCCAGGAGTACGGTTTGGGTGCCCAGTTCGGGGGCAAGTATTTCGTCCATGACGTGCGGGTGATCCGTCTGCCGCGCCATGCGGCTTCCTGTCCGGTCGGACTGGGAGTGAGCTGTAGTGCCGACCGTAACATCAAGGCGAAGATCACCGCGGAGGGGATTTTCGTGGAACAGCTGGAGAAGAACCCGGCCCGTTTTCTGCCGAAAGAGGCGCCCCATCTGAAGCCGGCGGTGACCATTGACCTGGACCGCCCCATGCAGGAGGTACTTGCGGAACTGTCGAAATATCCGGTGAAGACCAGGCTGAGCCTGAACGGCACCCTGATTGTCGCCCGCGATGCCGCCCATGCCCGCATCAAAGAGATGATCGACAGCGGCGAACCGATGCCCGACTATTTCAAGAATCATCCGGTCTATTATGCCGGTCCGGCCAAGACCCCCATCGGCATGGCCTCCGGAAGTTTCGGCCCCACCACGGCCGGGCGCATGGACGTCTATGTGGAGCCCTTCCAGAGCCTGGGCGGATCGATGATCATGCTGGCCAAGGGGAACCGCAGCCAGGCCGTTACCGACGCCTGCAAGAAGCACGGCGGTTTTTACCTTGGTTCCATCGGCGGGCCGGCCGCTATCCTGGCCAAGGAAAACATCAAATCGGTCGAACTGGTGGCCTTTGAAGAATTAGGCATGGAAGCCGTCCGCAAAATCAGGGTTGAGAACTTCCCTGCCTTCATCATCGTCGACGACAAAGGCAACGACTTCTTCAAACAGCTCTAACAAAGCTAAATTGCCGGTAGATAAACGCTGTGTGGTCTGAATAAAGACTGTACAGCGTTTTTTTTTTATTATTCCCTCTTCGGTTTTGAAATCAATAGTATATATTTATATACCTTTGTGATGAGTATACTCCCGGCATGAAATGAAGTACTCTGAATTTCACAGAAGGATTGTAAAAAATGGATGGAAGTTCAGTCACGCTGAGGGCAGCCATTATTTTTATATGAAGGATGGAATTCTGTCAGAACCAATACCATACCATGGTAGTAAAGAAATATATGAGCCATTAAGGTTGAAAATCGCGAAAAGCATGGGAATTAAATGATATTTAAAAATTATAATGGAAAAATTAATTGTTCAGATTGGAGCCAGTTCAGATCATTTCGGGGCATTTGCCATAAATTGTGATGGCATTTACGGTGCAGGTAATACTGTCGAAGAATGCAAGCAGAACCTATTGGAAGGTTTACGCCTTTATATTTCCTCAAATGAGAATTTGCCTGAAATATTAAAGGGAGATTTTGAAATTGAATATCATTTCGATGTGCAAAGCATATTGAGCCATTATTCCAACGTTTTTACGAAACCTGCCCTGGAAAGGTTGACAGGGATTAACCAGAAGCAGTTGCACCATTATGCCACCGGACTAAAGAAGCCACGTCCGGAGCAGCGAAAAAAGATTGAAACAGCCTTACATAATTTAGGTAAAGAGTTATTAACCATTCAATTGTAATCTACTCCACAAATGCCAAATTTTACAACTTATTGCCTGGTACGGATAGATGAGTGCTGTTTCTTGCATATTATTGTGAAAGTGACTTGTTTGTTTTTTGTAAACCTCTTGTGAAATTAATATTGAGTTCATATAGAGTTTTTTTTGAGGGGAATTGTTATTCCGTACTATTTTGTCTTATATTTGCATTCAGTAAACAGGCATAACAATGAAACCATTATCTGTTGATAGCAACGCAATTTCCGGGAGCAGAGGCTCCAGGGGTGTTGTTATGCCGCTTTCTTCGATGCGCATGCGCTAGCCTTCGGGCCGGTTTCCAACAGCCAGCTGCGAAGGCACCACTCACCTGAACAACAGACTTCAATAATTCGTAATTGACGGATCCCTTGCATGGTCGTTGTTCCCGCTAATTTCCCACATTTTATAAATATTTAAATCATAGCGTAATGAGTGTTACCATAGTGCGCATAGAAGGTGAAATCATTTATCATCAACAAGCTCTTGAGAAGCTGGTTGTTTTTCTGTCCAAACAGTCCACACCCCATTTGCTGGTGGTCACTGCCCTGCCTGAACTGGCGCAGGCTATCAGAAGTGAAATAGTTAAGGCCCATGAACCGGAGTATTCACAGGTTTCGATTGAAGGCATTCTCGAAAACCTGGAATCCTTGATCAATTCCCCGGCCGGAAATAAAAAGGAATCTGAACAAATAAGGGAGTTTGATAAAAGGGGAGAATTCCGGCGGCAATGTGAAAGGCTAACCGGTTTGCTGCGGGGGATCCATCTCACGGGCGATTATTCAGCAGCCCTGAAGGACCAGGTGGTGAGTTTCGGGGAGCAGCTGACGGCCTTGCTGGTGGCCGCCCGTTTGGAGCAGGTATTTGGGCGGTTTTCCGCTGGCGGCCATGAAAATGAATCCCTCCGCGACAGCAGTGAAGGAGAGCCGTGCCCAACAACCGGAAACATCCTGGAAAGGGAAGTACAGCGCTCAATCGTCATCACTCCCGAAGAGCTGGGATTGCGGGTGACCGCCGACTATGGCAGTGCCACATTCACCGCCCTGGAGCACCCTGAAGAGCTGGTTTCCATCGCCGGGCAAATCGTGGTCGTTCCCGGATCTTACGGCATCGCTCCCAACGGGAAGATAGCGCGAACGGGACGGTCGGCGGCCGACTATACATCGGCTTTTCTGGCGGGAGCCCTCGGAGCCGAAAGACTGGTCCTCTGGAACCTGCAGGTGGAATTCACCAGCGTCGATCCGGAAATCGTTCCGCAGGCGGGCACCCTCCGCTATCTCACCTATGCCGAGGCCAGCGAACTCTCCTATTTCGACCATTTTGACTTTCATCCCCGTACGGTAGAACCCCTGCAACCGGGGCATATCCCCATTCACATCCTCAGTGCGTCAACCGCTGATTTTCTTCCCGATACAATCATCAACTCCGAAGAGCACCCATCTAAAACGGTCGTTAAAAGCATTGCCAGTACCGACGACCTCTCGGTGCTCAAATTGAATGGTCCGGGTGTGGGGCTTAAGCCAGGCATCCTGGCCCGGATCACCAGCCAGTTATCCAAAGAGGGCATCAATATCAAATCGGTCATTACCAGCCAGGTGAGCATCAACATTCTGCTGGGACGAGAAGATGGTCAGGCTGCCAGGAAAATCGCTGAACAGCTGGGATTCACTGCGGTGAGCGAGATTACCCTGCTCGACAAGGTCACCCTGGTGGCCATCGTGGGCCATGGCATGCAGGACCATTACGGCATTTCAGCCCGGCTCTTCACTGCCGTTGCAGAGAATAAGATCAACGTCATTCTCAGTGGTTCGGGCGCCTCTGATCTGGTCAGCTACCTCGTCATTGCAGAACGGGACAAACAGAAGTGCATTAAAGCGGTCTACAAAGCCTTTCTGGAAGATTAGAAGGTCAGAATTTCGGAAGATTAGAATGAAAAATAAAAAATAAACAAAAAAAAGCAAATATCATGACAACACAGAAATTGAAATTTGAGACCCTGCAGGTGCATGCGGGGCAGAAGCCCGACAGCGACACCCATTCACGGGCGTTACCCATTTACCAGACGAGTGCCTATCTCCTCAAGGATGCGGAGCATGCGGCGAACCTTTTTGCCCTGAAGGAATTCGGGAATATCTACACCCGTATCATGAATCCCACCACCGATGCCTTCGAGCAGAGGATAGCAGCCCTGGAGGGGGGTGTGGGTGCCCTGGCGGTCAGTTCGGGCCATGCGGCCCAATTTCTGACTTTCACAACCCTTCTGGAAGCGGGTGACAACTTTGTCTCATCGCCCTATCTCTATGGGGGGTCGTACAACCAGTTCATGGTCTCCTTCAAGCGGCTGGGCATTGAGGCCCGGCTGGCCGATGATCTCACCCCAGAGGCCTTTGAAAGGCTTATCGACGACCGGACAAAGGCGATCTACTTCGAGTCGATCGGTAATCCCGGTTTCGTGGTTCCTGATTTTGAGGCATTGGTAGCCCTGGCCCGCCGGTATGACCTGCCGGTGATTGTCGACAACACCTTCGGGGCAGGCGGTTACCTGGTCAGGCCCATTGAACATGGTGCCGACATCGTGGTGGAGTCGGCCACGAAATGGATTTGCGGCCATGGCACCAGCATCGGCGGAGTCATCATTGATGCAGGCCTTTACAACTGGGGCAACGGCAAATTCCCGGGCTTCACGGAACCCTCGCCGGGATACCACGGACTGGTTTACCAGGATGTCTTTAATGCCACCAGTCCCCTGGGCAACATTGGTTTTATCATCAAAGCGCGGGTGGAGGGCCTCCGCGATTACGGTCCGGCCCTGAGTCCCTTCAACTCCTTCCTGTTGGTGCAGGGACTGGAGACCCTTTCCCTGCGGATGGAGCGGCATGTGGCCAATACGCTGGCGCTGGCCCAATGGCTGGAGGCCCATCCGAAGGTGGAGAGTGTCAACTATCCCGGACTCAAGAGCAGTCCCTCGTATGCCCATGCGCAGAAATACCTTCCGAAGGGTGCAGGGGGTGTGCTCTCTTTCATTGTGAAGGGAAGCAAGGAGAATGCCGGCAAGGTAGTCAACAGCCTGCAACTGGTGAGTCACCTGGCCAACGTGGGCGATGCCAAGACCCTGATCATACAGCCGTCGGCGACCACCCATTCGCAGCTTCCTGAGGAGGCCCAGCTGGCCGCCGGGGTTTTCCCTGCCCAGTTGCGCGTCAGCGTCGGCATCGAACACATCGACGACATCATCGCCGACTTCCGGCAGGCCCTGGAACAAGTCTGATGGCTCACCTCTCATGGAAAGGCAGGGAGCCTCACCGTAGCAATGACGGTGGCTCCCTACTTTCCAGGGGCATCCCCGCCTTCCATGGGCACCTCTGCCTTAAAGCATTCGGGAAAACTGTGCATTTAAAAGTATTACTGCTTGCCCCGAATCAGTCATGAACAGCAAATTCGTTCACCGGTATTGAAGAAATAGCAATTTTAACAGTATGCCACTTACCATTCCCGATCAGTTGCCAGCCGTGGAACTCCTCCGGCAGGAGAATATTTTCGTGATGAACCAGAGCCGGGCGCTCCACCAGGATATCAGACCTTTGCGGATCATTATCCTCAACCTGATGCCGGTCAAGGTGAACACCGAAACCGACCTGTTGCGGCTGCTCTCAAATTCACCTCTCCAGATAGAGGTCGACTTTCTGAAGTTACGGTGTCACACCCCAAAAACCACTCCTGCGGAACATATGCAGATGTTTTATAAGGATTTCAGTGCCCTGTCGGGCAACAACTACGATGGGATGATCATCACCGGCGCTCCTGTGGAGCAGCTCCCTTTCGAGGAGGTCACCTATTGGGAAGAACTCCAGAAGATTATGGACTGGGCCGACCGGCACGTCTATTCGACCATGTTCATCTGCTGGGGATCACAGGCCGGGCTTTATCACCATTATGGCATTCCCAAATATACCCTGCCGGAGAAGCTCTCCGGGGTCTATTCCCACCTTGTGCTGGATGAAAGGCTGCCCATCTTCAGGGGTTTCGACGACCGGTTTATGGTGCCCCATTCGAGGTACACTGCGGTCAGGAAAGAGGATATAGAAAAGGTACCGGGATTGTCGGTCATTGCCGAGTCGGAAGTCGCGGGGGTGCACATGGTCGCAGGCAGGGGAGGGCGGCAACTTTTCATCACCGGCCATCCCGAATATGCCCGCTTTACCCTCGATGCCGAATACCGCCGTGACAAGGCCAGGAAGCTGCACATCCGCGTGCCGGAGAATTACTATCCGGGTGACGACACCCGTCAGCCACCCCTGATGACCTGGCGCTCGGCCGCCAACCTCCTCTTCAGCAACTGGCTCAACTACTACGTTTATCAGGAAACACCCTACGATCTGGCCGCCATCCATTTGTGAACGCCATAGCAAAATCCCGGCAGGTGGGAAACGGTCTTAGACCGCTCCCCCTGACCGGGATTTATCAATGATTGGAAATGTTCTTCGCGTCAGTAGGCCGGCTTACTCGTTGTACCAGTTGATCTTCCGGGTGAGGTACATGATCAGTCCCAGGATGATGAAAAGGACGATGCTGCCCGTCACCAGGGCGTAGGTTTCCATCTGAAGAAGCACGAAGATGAAAATAAACGACGCGGCAAGCACGGCGGTGAGCATCAGGGAGTTGATCCTCTTTTTCAGGAAGGAACGGGAATAGGCGAAGACCATGGTGAGTACCGCCGCCGAGGCAATGAGGTAGGAGATGTTGAAGCCCAGGTGTTCCGAGAGGGAGAGGAGCAGGAGGTAGAAGAGGAGCAGGGCGAAGCCCACCAGGGCATACTGAACCGGGTGGATGCGTTCCCCGCTGATCACCTCGCTGAGGAAGAAGGAGATGAAAACCAGAACGATCACGAGGATCCCATATTTGGCACTGCGGATGTTTTTCTGGTAGTGGTCGGCCACGGTCACGAGTTCCACCCCGAAATCGGATCCTGCCATTTTATATTTATCTCCTTTCCAGTTCTGGGGGAAGTTGCGGTTGAAATGGAGCACCTTCCAGTCCGCTGTAAAGCCGTCAGGTGTGATGTTATGGCTGACAGGAAGGAAGCTTCCGGTGAACCCGGGGTCGTTCCAGGCAGAGGCGAGTTTGACCGTGGTGGTTTCGCCGAGCGGACTGAAATGAAGGGAGTGGCTTCCCTTGAGGTGCAGGATGCATTCAAAGGTCGCCGGGAAGGAGGTGGCGGGGTCGAGGGGCAGGGGCAGACTGATGCCACCGGTACCGATCACCGGATCGTCCATGCCTGGAAGAAAGGTGTACTTCTGTCCGTTCCAAACCATCTCCACCATGTTGCTGATCCCCCGCAGGTCAGACAAACCAATGGAGAGTTCGGCTTTGTTCCACTCCGTTTCTCCGGAAGCCTGCAGGATTTCCGGGGAGGGTGGGGCAAAGGTTCCGGAGATACGGATCTCCGATTCGTAGACCACCACCTTGTAGATGCTACGGAAACGGTCGCGGGGCATCAGCTGGCCGTCGATGTTCAGTTCCTGCGGCAGGAAATAGCGCTGTGACTGCACGACCGTGGGATTTTTGTCCTCCTGGCCGGTGACCGTTTCCGTCACAGGCACCGTGAGCACTGGTCCGCGTACCACCTGGTCACGCGACCACTTCTCCATCACTTCGGCCCGTGCCGATTCCGCAGTAGTCTTGCGCTCTTCCATCAGGCCGATGATCATCAGCTTGGGAATCAGCAATACAAAAAAGACAATGCCAATAAACACGATTTTCAGCATCAGCTGCCAGCTGATCATCGATGATTTGAGCGGTCCGTTGTTCCCGGGACCTGCGGGTTCCTGATTGATTGTTTCCATTGCGTGAGTGATTTAATGATTGTACAAAGAGCTTTGCATTACAAAGTATAGATTTAAAAAAATTATTGCAGTCTGATAATCTCCTCAAGTGCTTTGAGGTGGGTGAGGAAGGCTTCTTTGCCCAGGGGGGTGATTTCATAGGTGGTCACCGGTTTTCTTCCTGAGAAGCTTTTATGGACCCTGACGTAGTCCGTGCTTTCCAGTATTTTCAGGTGGCTGGCCAGGTTGCCGTCGGTAAGTTCCAGGGTGCTCTTCAGGTCGTTGAAGGGAACCCTGTCGTTGACGGCCAGGATGGACATCACTCCGAGCCTGATCTTATTGTCGAAGGCCTTGTCGAGTTGGCGGATGATGTTCTTCACTTTCCGGGGTTTAGGGGTTCACGTTCGTGGACGAAGTACATATAGAGGCCATAGAGGATGTGGACCACACCAAACCCGGCGGCCCAGAGGAGAAGTCCGTATTGGGGCAGGGCAAGGGCCACCAGTCCGAGCAGGATCTGTGCCAGTCCGGCAAAATAGAGTTCACGGTGGGTATAACGGGCGGCGATGGCCAGGGCCAGGCCGTAGAAGACCAGCAGGGCAGGGGCGACCAGGGTGTAGTGTCCTCCGGCAGTCAGAAGGATCGCAAAGGCTCCGCCTGTGGTTAACGGAAGAATCAGGTTAAACAACAACTGTCTGGAGCTGGGGCCCCAGATCTGCTGGTTTGTTTTTTTTGCCTGCCTGATGGAAAACCACAAGGCTGTGGCCAGGGAGGCCACCAGCACGATGGCGGCAACCAGGAAAATCATCATTATTTTCCGGGGCTCTGTCAGCGATAGGTTACCGAGGAAATCCCATACCAGGTATCCCCCAACCAGGGCGTACAAACCCAGGAAAATTCCGGAGAAACCGCTGAGCGACATGAACTTGCTTGATTTTTCCATTAACCGGCGGATCTCCGCCAGCTGGTCCAGATAATCGTTGTTGTTATCCATTTAGAAAGTACTTTGTGATGCAAAGTTAAAAATGTTTATTTACGTGGTGATGTCTAGCACGGATTTTTTTTAAAAAAAAAGAAGAAAAGAATAAATTGTCGTAACACTTTAACATTACGTGTAAATATTTTAATTTAGACGTAAAAAATGAATACCAAACTGACACTCCATTTTGACCGTGAAGTGATTGAGAAAGCCAAAAAGTATGCAGCTTCACAACAAATGAGCCTTTCGCGGCTTACGGAGTATCTCTACCGGCAAATCACATCGGGGGATTACCGTACGCTATCTGAATTTCCGGTGGCCGACTGGGTTAACCAGGTCTCGGAAGGGGAAGCCAACTATGTCAGGAGAAGCCGGAAAAGCATGAAAAATGAATTTATGGCATCGAAAAAATGAAAGTATTTCTGGATGCCAATGTTCTGGTGTCGGTGCTGAATAAGGAATACCCGCTATACACCTGGTCTTCGCGGGTGTTAAGCCTTCATGGAATCGGGGATGTTCAGCTTTACACCTCACCGCTGTGTCTGGCCATTGCCTTTTATTTTACCGGAAAGAAATCGGGCGATAACGTGGCCAACCGGAAATTACGCATGCTGTGCGGCCATATTTCAATATCCTCTATGGATGGGTCGGTGGTCGGTCAGGTGCTGAGTGACCGCCGGATCACTGATTTTGAAGACGGACTTGAATATTATTCAGCATTGCAGTCCGGGTGTGATTATATTGTCACAGAAGATGGCGGAGATTTCTGGTTCAGCAGTATCCAGGTGATGGACTGCCGTGGTTTTCTCCAATATTTAAAACAGAAATAGCTTCACTTCCTTTTACTAGCCTTCACTCATTTGATAAGTCTTCACAGAGATGAAGGGATTAATACAAATATAAAGATTGTGACCAGTTACAATCCACGCGCCCACGGGAGGCGCGACAGGGTTCCACTGGGTCGGTCGCTTATTCAATCTTGTTTCAATCCACGCGCCCACGGGAGGCGCGACCAAATCGCGAGATTGAAGTGATCAGACTGTTCCCGTTTCAATCCACGCGCCCACGGGAGGCGCGACTTCCATGACAATCTTTCCGCTGCTTTCATCGAGAGTTTCAATCCACGCGCCCACGGGAGGCGCGACATTGTTGATTGAAGACCTGGGTTTTCGTATTGAAGTTTCAATCCACGCGCCCACGGGAGGCGCGACGGGACGTTGCGGGATTAACAAACCTTACTTATTTGTTTCAATCCACGCGCCCACGGGAGGCGCGACCCCTTTTAGCCGAACATACGCACTCCACATTCACGTTTCAATCCACGCGCCCACGGGAGGCGCGACTTCAATCCAAAATCATGCCTCCCACTTTGTGATGTTTCAATCCACGCGCCCACGGGAGGCGCGACAACGTATTAGCGTATAAGGCCATCTTCATTAACTGTTTCAATCCACGCGCCCACGGGAGGCGCGACCGGATTTGGCTTAAATTCTTTTAGCTTCATATTAGTTTCAATCCACGCGCCCACGGGAGGCGCGACCCGGGGCCGCCCTGCAGCACTGAAAAGGGAGATCGTTTCAATCCACGCGCCCACGGGAGGCGCGACTGGGGGCTACATCAAGTTCCTCCCAGGTACCGGTGTTTCAATCCACGCGCCCACGGGAGGCGCGACATCGACAGTTGTGGACTGCAGCAGCGCTTTGCGGTTTCAATCCACGCGCCCACGGGAGGCGCGACTTCGCAGATTGACGCCGTGATAGCGGGTAAAAAGTTTCAATCCACGCGCCCACGGGAGGCGCGACTCAATGACCTTGAAGGCAATGCCAATAAGGCCCGGTTTCAATCCACGCGCCCACGGGAGGCGCGACTGAATGACGCGAAGAAGAACCTCAATAGTTTCGAGTTTCAATCCACGCGCCCACGGGAGGCGCGACTTGAAAGCATGGTGAGCCATACATCCCAATCCTGGTTTCAATCCACGCGCCCACGGGAGGCGCGACTTTTTAAAATTGGGGCGGCCTGCTATGGTAGGCAGTTTCAATCCACGCGCCCACGGGAGGCGCGACAGCAGTGGAACGAGGCTATTGATGCCTGTATTTTGTTTCAATCCACGCGCCCACGGGAGGCGCGACTTCACCCGCGCCCATGTACCAAAGGGTATTCTTGTTTCAATCCACGCGCCCACGGGAGGCGCGACTCAGATTTAAATGACGCAATAAGTTTAATTAAAGGTTTCAATCCACGCGCCCACGGGAGGCGCGACCTTACATGTCCTGGGATCAGTCCCCGGAGAGTGAGTTTCAATCCACGCGCCCACGGGAGGCGCGACCCCTTGGAAGGGGCTTCGAAGCCCCTTAATATGTTTCAATCCACGCGCCCACGGGAGGCGCGACATTATCAATAATTGTTTTATTCTCGGTGTATATAGTTTCAATCCACGCGCCCACGGGAGGCGCGACTTTTAACGAATACCCACTTTTGCTAAATACAAAGTTTCAATCCACGCGCCCACGGGAGGCGCGACAATTATGATTTACCAGCGCACAGACGAATGGACGGTTTCAATCCACGCGCCCACGGGAGGCGCGACTCCGTAAACTCGTTGCTCCTTTGTAAAGTTTTAACGTTTCAATCCACGCGCCCACGGGAGGCGCGACTCCGAGCCGTAATCGCAATAAACGAAAAGGGAGGGTTTCAATCCACGCGCCCACGGGAGGCGCGACCTGATGGGTGCAAAAGGCCTTGGAAAGACCGGAGTTTCAATCCACGCGCCCACGGGAGGCGCGACTACAACCCGGGTGTAGACGTGCGTCTGTCAATAGTTTCAATCCACGCGCCCACGGGAGGCGCGACAGGTAAAGGTCGAAGGAGAAATTGCTTACCGATGTTTCAATCCACGCGCCCACGGGAGGCGCGACTGGTCGGTGGTGTACTTGCCACCCAGGGAGCGGTGTTTCAATCCACGCGCCCACGGGAGGCGCGACCCCCCATTGGTTACGCTGACCCTGACCCTGACGGTTTCAATCCACGCGCCCACGGGAGGCGCGACCCCGGCAAATGGGGGATTCCGCGGGCATTTCGGGTTTCAATCCACGCGCCCACGGGAGGCGCGACCTTTCTTTGGAAGAAATTCTGAGAGATGCAGTAAGTTTCAATCCACGCGCCCACGGGAGGCGCGACCGCAAATCGTTATGTGTAGTTGCGGTTTAATAGCGGTTTCAATCCACGCGCCCACGGGAGGCGCGACGATGATCGCATCCATGACCGGCTCCATGTCGTAGAAACCGTTTCAATCCACGCGCCCACGGGAGGCGCGACATCATGCCATCCACATAGGCTACAGAAGGTTTACTGTTTCAATCCACGCGCCCACGGGAGGCGCGACTGGATAACAAACTTAATACCGGAGTTCTATTCAGGTTTCAATCCACGCGCCCACGGGAGGCGCGACGGTTTATAAACCGAGAAATATAAATGGAGAACAAGTTTCAATCCACGCGCCCACGGGAGGCGCGACTGGCCCCATGACCACAAAAGACAAGGAGCTCATTGTTTCAATCCACGCGCCCACGGGAGGCGCGACGTCAGGAAATTGGCATCATCACCTACGGATCAAATGTTTCAATCCACGCGCCCACGGGAGGCGCGACTTTGTGGCGGAGAGCACCTCGGCCGTCAGGTCTACGTTTCAATCCACGCGCCCACGGGAGGCGCGACTTTGAAAAAATGCGAATGGAATATTACAACTAAAGTTTCAATCCACGCGCCCACGGGAGGCGCGACTCGCTGACTCAGTAACCGGGGACTATTTGAGTGGGTTTCAATCCACGCGCCCACGGGAGGCGCGACGATGTTAACCTGTCCAATTCTGCAAACCCGGTAGGTTTCAATCCACGCGCCCACGGGAGGCGCGACACCACGGCTCATGTCGCATTCCACGTAACTGCCGGTTTCAATCCACGCGCCCACGGGAGGCGCGACTAGATTCTTCATAATCTTTGATAAACTTTTTAGTGTTTCAATCCACGCGCCCACGGGAGGCGCGACCGGTACGGACAGGTATATGACCAGTGCAGGATTAGTTTCAATCCACGCGCCCACGGGAGGCGCGACGGTCGAATCCTCATTGAATGCCTTCTAATCCTGTGTTTCAATCCACGCGCCCACGGGAGGCGCGACAGCTCTTCAATCAGAGGTTACAGGCCCTATACCGGTTTCAATCCACGCGCCCACGGGAGGCGCGACACCCCGGACTGGGGAATTACCGGTCGAGCTACATGTTTCAATCCACGCGCCCACGGGAGGCGCGACAAAAATAATTGCAAAATACTTGCACATTACGACAGTTTCAATCCACGCGCCCACGGGAGGCGCGACTAACTTTCGGAGTCAGAATTGATGGCGAAGGATACGTTTCAATCCACGCGCCCACGGGAGGCGCGACAAGTATCTCTGAAAGAATATTAATTGATATTGAAGTTTCAATCCACGCGCCCACGGGAGGCGCGACATCATAATCATTAACCAATTAATACTACTGACATGTTTCAATCCACGCGCCCACGGGAGGCGCGACAGGCCATGATGGCGAAGCTGGACGCGGTGGAGAAGTTTCAATCCACGCGCCCACGGGAGGCGCGACACCCCGGACTGGGGAATTACCGGTCGAGCTACATGTTTCAATCGTAAGCATTCGGTAAACTCCGTATTGTTTCAAAGATAACTCTTCTTTTGTTTCGGAGTTTCTCCAAAACATTCACAGTACTTTGAGAGTCGCCTCTAAATTGTTCCGGATTGGGATTTTTTAAAATTGTGGGGAAGCAGTTCTGCCAGGTCTTTACTGTAATCGTTGTCGTAATTGTGAACGTTATTCAGGAAGTAAATCAGCCAGTCACGGAAGTTAACGTTGCTCGCCTTGCAACACCCCAGCATGGAATAAACGATGGCAGCGTTTTCAGCGGCATCATCATTGCCGCAGAACAACCAGTTTTTTCTTCCCACAGCGATGGGTCTAACTGCGTTTTCCCCGAGATTGTTGTCGATTTTCAACCTTCCGTCCAGATGGTAACGGGTCAGCTTGTGATAAATACCGTAGGTGTAGCGAATCGCCTTGCCAATCCTCCCTTTGGGCAGAACCTTGTGGTACTCACTCACCAGCCACTTCTCAAACGCAATCATTATTGGGTATGACAGACGGGTACGCAACTCTGCCCGCTCCTGGTAAGAGAGGTTCTGCTGATCGGCACGCCTTTCCACATCGTACAGCAGACCGATTTGTTCCAGCGCATACGATGCCCTGGCTTTGTCTTCCTTCAGGGCCTCTTGAAAATGACGCCTACTGTGTGCCCAGCAACCTATGGGCAAGACCCCTTTCTTGTTTTCGTATATATCGTAAACAGCATACCCATCCGTCTGGATTACCCCTTGAAAGTCCTTGAACAACTGCAATGCTACCTTTTGTGCCCTGGATCCGTGGTCATAATGAAAAAAGACCAGTTCCGACATCACTGCCCGGATCATCCATATATACCCTTTTATCGTCTGGTGCTTCTCATTATTGATGATCGGGATCGTTGTTTCATCACTCTGGATGTAGTCGGATTCCAGAACCAGTTCCCTGAGCCGGTACCAGGTCGGGCGCATCAGGTCTGCCACATCCTGGAACCACCCGTTGATCGTGGCCGGAGCAATGCTTATTCCTTGCTGGCGGAACATCTGAATCTGACGATAGAAGGGAAGATGGTTTACATACTTGTCTATGATGATGTCGGCCAAAAGACTGGCACCTGCATAGCTCTTAGGGATGGGAAGTAACGGCATGGGAGCAGTGATGATGGGGCTTTCCTCATCCCGGGTCCTGACTTTCAAAACATATTTGTGGCGGATGATCCTGCGCACAAACCACCGGGGAGGGTCCTTCTCCAGTAACTCGGTGACTTCAGGCTCCAGTTCCGTCATGCTGTCCAAATCGACTCTGACAGGATAAATATGACACTCTTCCCTGGGAAGGTCCTCAGGTAAGGGCTTACGCACGGGCTGATTCCGTTCTTTGACAACAACCCTTACCATTTTGTATTGTTCTATCTCCTGTCGGGCACTTAGTACCACCTCCTTTTCCTCGGGAAGCAGATCCAGACCATCAAAATCAAGCTTACGCTGGTTAGGGTCCTCCTTTATAAAGCGCTCGCTGGATTTTCCCCAGATTATGCGCTGGAGCATCTCAACATGTTGTTTGAGCTTGGTGATGGTCTTGTCCTTTTCGAGTAGCTGTTCTTGGTAGGACGTCCTTTCTGATTCGAAGCTTTCGTACCCCGCAATCTGGCTTTTCAGCCGAGAGGTTTCCCGGAATAACCGGTCCCGTTCCTCTAATAATTGCTGTACAAAACTCTCCTCGGAAGTGGTCATTTTCTCTTGTTCTATATGGTTTAAAAATACTTAATATCAGCATTATAACCAAATATAGAACAAAATATTTTCAGCTATTCAGAGAGTTTTTTCCATCTTTTCTTCTTCACTTTTTCATCGGTCGCAACACCCTGGACCATCATCATCAGATCCTGCCAACTGGTCTTAAACGTGTTGGTATTTTCATCAAAAACCGGCAACTTGAAACTACCTGACTCCAGTTTGAGGTGATAAATCACCAATCCTCCGCATTCCATGTGAAGGATTTTCATGCTGGTACAAGGCCGGTTGATAAAAATGAACACATCCCCATCCTGGACGTTCCGACGCATCTGGTTGGTCACTATGCCGCTGAGGGTGTAAAAACTGCGGCGCATGTCTGCAGGATAAGAATACAAGTAGTATCTCATCGAAGATGTGAGGCTGAACATGCTACCGTTGATTTGAAGCCAACAGTGATCTTACCATCTCCAGATCTGCAAGGCCGTTTACCTTTACCTTGATCCCATTGGGATAACTGATCTCACATGTAAGACTTACCATTGAAGAAGTCTGTTTAATCTCACGTTGCGGATAATTATTTATAGCTGCCGGCAATTCCGGTGATGGATCCTGTTGATTACTGCTGAACAGGACCGGCACAAATCCCCTTTTAGGAGGCAACAGCCCTTTCAGTTTGTTCTGCCAATAAAAGAACTTGCCTTCATTCATGCTCTGGTTTGCACAAAAGTCCCGCAGGGTTAATCCGGATTCCAGAAAGTCGTTGTAAATGGACCGGAATTCCTTTTCGTTCATCATGTTGATTGCTTTGGGTCAAAAAGCAAACTTATTGCCGAACCTGATTAGAAATTAACGTGGTTCACCGAATGGTTACTTTCAATCCACGCGCCCACGGGAGGCGCGACGTGTTATTTATTCGCAAAAAATCAGACATATACCGTTTCAATCCACGCGCCCACGGGAGGCGCGACACCCCGGACTGGGGAATTACCGGTCGAGCTACATGTTTCAATCCACGCGCCCACGGGAGGCGCGACGTGTTATTTATTCGCAAAAAATCAGACATATACCGTTTCAATCCACGCGCCCACGGGAGGCGCGACCTCTAACACCAAGCCACCGAATACCGTTAGTGAAGTTTCAATCCACGCGCCCACGGGAGGCGCGACAACTCTATATGATACTCCCGTTTTTTCGACAACCGGGATTGGTTTCTAAGTTTAGTTGTTCCCATTGTAAACCTCTGTTCGGGATTGATTTTGGTTCTGTCTAGGGCGGCGACAATAGGAGCCGTTCATATACCCTTTACGGGTTCCAAATCAATCCGGATCTTTGTTGAAGATGGAAACAATTATGCCGCGTATTCATACCATGATTCAGGCGTCATCCTGCCCAAACTCTGATGCGTACGCTTGTTATTGTAATATGAAATGAACTCTTTCAATCCCTGGCGAAGCATCTTTCCGTCTTCTGCCGGGTTCAGGTAAATATACTCTTGTTTTATCGTTCTCCAAAACCTTTCAATGTATATGTTATCGAGGCATCTTCCACGGCCATCCATACTAATGGTTATTTCCTGTTTCTCAAGATATTCAATCCAGCCGGAACATGTAAATTGGGATCCCTGGTCAGAGTTGACGATCTCCGGCTTTCCATGGTCTGCAATTGCCTTGCGTAACACATTCAAACTGTTCTCAGCATCTAGCGTATTAAATACGCCCCAGCCTACGATATACCGGCTGTAAACATCAATAATGGCCGTCAGGTACAAAAAACCGTGGGCCATCGGCACATAGGTCACATCAATGCACCAGACATGATTAGAATGAGTAATCTCCAATCCCCTGAGCTTATACGGTTTAATATAATCTTTCGCACCCGGCTTACTCAGGTTACGCCTGGGGTAAATCGCCATAATCCTCATTTTCCGCAGAAGTCTGCGAACTCGTTTGGGACCGATCAATATGCCGAAGGTTCTGAGAAAATCCACCATGCCCAAGACACCTTTGGTTGGATGCTCCAAAAACTCTTCATCCATCTTACGCATCAATTCCAAATCTTCAGGCTTTTCTTCTACGGGTCTGTAATAAAGGCTGCTGCGATTCAAACCCAAAAGCTCGCATTGTCTTTTTATACTCACGTCTGGTCGCGGGGAGATTACTTTTTGGAGGGTTTCAGTATCCCCAACTGCTCTGATACCCTTTTGCAAAAATCCACCTCAACCTCCAGCCGTCCTATCTTTTCATATAGCTCCTTCTCTCTCTTGGCTGCTTCTTCATCAGGGGCCTTTGTTGAAAAAATCTCAGAACCCCGCGATATAAACTCCTGCTTCCATTTGGAAATCATTTGTGGGTGGAGATCAAAACGCTTTGCCAACTCATGGAGCGTTTCCTGTTCTTTGATCGCTTCAATGGCCACCTGGGCCTTGAAGGCGGCACTGTACTTCTTTCTCTTTGCTTTCATCTTGAGTAAATTTAATCGTTTTTATTAAACTTACCCAGCTGTCTAAATTTTAGGGAGTATTATACTCGCCGCATCAATTTTCTGAATAGTGGCAAAAAACTTGTTAATGATTTCAGGCCGCAATCTTAACTTTCTTGACTTCCCTGTTGTATAAAGTTCTTTAAGCTCTTTATCGACAATATATACGTCCAAATCAAAAATAGTTTGACAAATATATAAATAAAATGTATGAATGCAGGTTACAATGAGTAATATTAGGTTATTTTATTGTTTACACTTTTTTTTTATAAAATTACCTACCCGATTCAAACCGGTTATGTTCTGAACTCGAGTTGCCAAAAATGGTTCAGATCTCAGCCACCAGAATACCTGATAGCTCAGAAGCCTTGAAAAATCCTTATTATTTGCTCACGATCTTGATGAGCTGTCCGGCCGCCAGACGGTCGGTGAGCGCCATGTTGTTCAGGAAGGCCAGCTCTTCATGCTTGCCGGCAGGCACCCCCAGCGCCCTGAAGGTCTCGGCCACCGTTCCCGCCCGGGGAGCCTTCTTCACCCGCAGATAATCGGGCTTCACGTTGATCTTCGAAGCATCGGTGAGCCGGGCAAATGAGGTCATGCTCATCTGCATCAGCGGAAACAGCTTGCTGAAATTCTGCGACGAACTCAGCCCGTGGAGGACGAAGAAGTTCCCGTCTAAATTATAGAAGTAGGACAGCAACTGGTTGGAAACCTGCTGTCCGGTGGACTGGTCCTGGCCGGTCTGAATCGATACCGCCGCAATGGCCGGAAGTCCGTTGACCGTGACATTCTGCCGCTCCTGCACCGTCATCCCCAACTGCATCAGCGCACTGTCGGCAGCCACCTGCAGATTGCTCCCCGGAGCAAAGGTGAAAACCATGATGGCACTCCCGTCAGCAGGCGCCATCTGCACCTGGATCGGCGAATTCTCAAACCGCCACCCGTTCGGAAAACTGTACCTGAACTTCAGCTCCGGATGATAGAAGGTGTTCCCCTCCACATACCCCTGACGCGGATCTTCCCCATACACGATCCCGTCGATCAGCTGCAGATAACTCTCCCGGTTCACCTTCCAGTTGCTGTTCTGAAGGGTCTGCTGCCATTGCGTGGCATACTGATTCACCGCCGTCTCCCGGTCACCCGGGTCGGGATGCGTCGACAGAAACGTGGGCACTCCCCCCTCCGACTCCGCCATGTTCATCTTGTTGAGCACCTGGAAAAAATCAGCCATCTTATGCGCATCAAAACCCACCTTCGAGGTGTATTCCGCCCCCAGCTTGTCGGCCTCCCGCTCATCATCACGACTGAACTTCAGAAACAACAGCTGCAGCCCCTGCATGGCCATCTCCCCCATCTCCGCAATCTGCGGCGACAAAATCATCCCCCCGATCAGCGCCAGCTGCCCCAGCGTCTGCTTCGTCTGCTGACTCACCGAATGACGCGCCGTCACATGACCCATCTCATGCCCCAGCACACCCACCATCTCCGCCTCGTTGTTGAACTGCGCCAGGATACCCCGCGTCAGGTAAATGTACCCCCCAGGCACCGCAAAGGCATTCACCACCGGAGAATCCACCACCCGCACATGATACTGCAGGTTGGGCCGGTGCGAGATCTTCCCCATTTCATCACCCAGCTGCTGTACATAATTCTGGAGTTTCTGGTCAGGATATACCCCGAAGGTGGCCAGCACCTGCGGATCATACGACTGCCCCATGGCTACCTCCTGCGCCTCCGACATAAACATGATCTGCCGCTTCCCCGTCACCGGATTGACCGCACACGACGGTATCATCACCAGCACCGCAAAGAGAAGTACGACTTTTGCTGTTAAATTCAGACTCTTCATAATATTGTATTTACCTGGTTAACCTACTCTTTTCTTCCTCCGGAACCATCCGCCCCCGCATCAGAACCCCAAGCGCGGTTTCCCGCAATGCACAGCTCCGCACGCCGGCCTGTCCCTCCTGATTCTGCATTGGGAATACCAAATATCAGCAAAATATTTATTCCATTCAAACAATCGTTACTTTTTTGACCATTTTCACCCTCGCCCGATCGTGAAAAACTCACGCCAGACTGTTCATGACCAAATATACAAGCACCGCCACGCCGGCGCCGGCAGCAGGCCCCAGGACGGGGATCCAGGCATAGGCCCAGTCGGGATCGTCCTTCTCCTGAAAGGGCAGCAGACTATACACGATGCGCGGTCCCAGATCACGTGCCGGATTGATGGCATACCCCGTGGTACCCCCCAGGCTTAACCCTATGGCAAACACCAGCAACCCTACGGGCAACGCCTCCAGCGACCCCAGCCCCACCTTGGCCGACTCCACACCCGCAATCTCCAGCGACGGCAGATGAATCAACAACACCGCCAACACCAGGATAAAGGTCCCCACCAGCTCGGAAAAGAAATTGTTCCTGTAGTTGCGGATGGCCGGCGCCGTGCAGAAACAGTGCTTCCGCACCTGCGGGGTGCGCGTGGCCCTGAAATGATCGGCGAAAAAGAAATAGACGGTGAAAGCCCCCAGCATGGCCCCTGCCATCTGAGCCAGCACAAAGGGGACCACCTTGGCCCACCCGAAAAGCCCCGACAGGGCCAACCCCAGCGTCACCGCCGGATTCAGATGCGCCCCGCTGATGTCCTGGGTGGCAAAAACCGCCACAAACACCGCCATACCCCACCCCGCCGTGATCACAATCCACCCGGCACCGTGACTGTGGGTCCTGTCCAGATTCACATTGGCCACCACCCCATTCCCCAGAACGATCAACAAAAACGTCCCCAGAAATTCCGCAAAAAATTCTCCCATGATACCCGTTTATAAGTGTTATTTAATCATTTATATCCTGATTCAACGCGTTAAAATCGTTTTTCCCCCTTCAACCGCCTCCCCGTTCCTGCCGGGACCCGCCTGGACTCGCCTGGACCCGCCCGGACCCGCCTGGACATGCCTGGACCCGCCTGGACATGCCTGGACTCGCCTGGACCTGCCTGGACATGCCTTGACCCGCCTGGACATGCCTTGACCCGCCTGGACCCGCCCGCTCCTGCCCGGACTTCCGGAGGCCATCACCCCGGCGGCACTCCGGCGGCAGCAGATACTGCCTGACCAGGTAATCACTCCGGAGTGAGTATGTATTGCCGCGCCAGCGCCGTGAATTCCGCCACCTGCCGCTCTTCCCTAACCTGATCATCACGCTGATGCCAGCTGTGAATGCCGGGACAGGTAATCACCCCCACAGCACTCCGGCGGCAGCGGATACTGCCTGACCTGATCATCACGCTGATGCCGGCAGTGATTGCCGGGACAGGAAATCACCCCCACAGCACTCCGGCAGCAACAGATACTGCCAGACCAGGAAATCAATCCGGCGGCAGCGGATACTGCCTGACCAGATCATCACGCTGATGCCAGCTGTGAATGCCGGGACAGGTAATCACCCCCACAGCACTCCGGCGGCAGCGGATACTGCCTGACCTGATCATCACGCTGATGCCAGCTGTGATGCCGGGACAGGTAATCACCCCCACAACACTCCGGCAGCAGCGGATACTGCCTGACCTGATCATCACGCTGATGCCAGCTGTGATTGCCGGGACAGGTAATCACCCCGGCGGCACTCCGGCGGCAGCGGATACTGCCAGACCAGGAAATCACCCCGGCGTGAGTATGTATTGCCGCGCCAGCGCCGTGAATTCCGCCACCTGCCGCTCTTCCCACTCCTTGTTCTTCCCCTTTTCCCGGGCCATCAGTATGGCCGTCTCCCGGGCCATCCTGATGCTCTCCCGCGCATCAAGGAACAACGCCCGCGTCCGCCGTGCCAGCACATCCTCCACAGTCTCGGCCATCTCCTCCCTGACCGCCCAGATCACCTGGGCCCGCAAAATCTCCAGCTCTCTGCTCAGCCACCCTCCCCACACCGGATTCTCGTCGGTCAGGGCCAGCAAATCCTCCCGGTCGGAACCGTAACAGGCCAGGGCATCCTCCACCGGATCCACACCCGTGCGGAAACCATGGATCGGCATGTGCCGGGTGATGCACTCCCGCTCCGGAAGTCCCCCCAATATCGCCGCCTTCTCCACCACATCCTCGGCCATCTTCCTGTAGGTGGTCCACTTCCCCCCCGTGATGGTCACCAGTCCCGTCAGCGACACAATAATCTTATGGCTCCGGGAGATCTCCTTGGTGGCCTTTTTCTCATCATCCGGACGGGCCAACGGGCGCAGTCCGGCAAAGGCACTCAGCACATCCTTCCTTTCGGGCTGCCGCACCAGATATTGCCCCGCCGTCTTCAGCAAAAAGTCAATCTCCCCCTCCAGAGGTACCGGCTCCAAAGCGTGCTCCTTCACCGGAGTGTCGGTGGTGCCGATGATCACATGCTTGCGCCAGGGGACGGCAAACATCACCCGCCCGTCGGAGGTGTTGGGGACCATCACGGCCGCATCCTGCGGAAGAAAAGAGCGCTCCACGACCAGGTGGATCCCCTGACTGGGGGTGATCATCTCCCGCGCCCCCGGGTCGTCCATCCTGATGACCTCATCCACGAAAACCCCCGTGGCATTCACTACGGCACGCGCTTTCAGCCTGAACTCCTCGCCCTTGAGCGCATCGGTGGCCGTCACCCCGCATACCTGGTCGTTTTCATGAAGAAGGCCCGTCACTTTGCAATAGTTCAGCAGCACTCCGCCGTGGTCGGCGCAGGTCTGTGCCAGACTGACCGCCATCCGGGCATCGTCAAACTGTCCGTCGTGGTATATCGTACCCCCCTTGAGCCCCTCCTGCACCAGGGTGGGCAGCGCCTCCACCGCCTCCTCCCGGTTGAGCATCCGCGAGGAACCCAATCCCAGCTTGCCCGCCAACAGGTCGTATACCTTCAGTCCCATCGTGTAAAAACTACTCCCCCACCATTCGTAGCTGGGAATCACAAAGGAGCGGTTGGAAACCAGATGGGGCGCATTGCTGATCATCAGTCCACGCTCCCTGAGAGCCTCCATCACCAGGGCAATATCCCCCTGCTGAAGATACCGCACCCCCCCGTGCACCAGCTTGGTGCTCCGGCTGGAGGTTCCCTTGGCAAAATCACTCTGTTCCAGCAAAAGGGTCTTGTATCCCCGGCTGGCGGCATCCACTGCCACCCCCAAACCAGTCGCCCCTCCGCCAATCACAATGATATCCCACGTCCCCCTCTTCCTCACCTTCTTAAGAAAACTATCCCGCTTCATAAGTATATTTGTTAGTTACAACTCAAGACTCCAGACTCCGATATTCAAGATTCAAGACTTAAGACTTAAGACTCAAGACTTAAGATTCCACATTCAAGATTCCCGATTCCAGACTCCAGATTTAAGACTTAAGACTTAAGATTTAAGACTCAAGACTCAAGACTCCGCATTCCATTTCATAGCCCTTTCCACCGCCCTCTTCCACAGGGCGATCTGTTTTTCCATCTCGGCATGGTCGACCACCGGGTAGAAAGCCCTTTCGACCTGCCACTGCCGTTCCAGTTCTTCGGTGCTCTCCCAGTATCCTGTGGCCAGTCCGGCCAGGTAAGCCGCCCCCAGGGCCGTGGTTTCCGTGATGCGGGGTCTGACCACCGTCCGGAAGATGGTGTCGGCCTGGATCTGCATGAGCAGGTTGTTTACCGAGGCGCCTCCGTCGACACGGAGTTCAGCCACCGCGATGCCTGCATCTTCGGCCATGGTGCCGATCACTTCCATGGAGCTGTAAGCGATGCTCTCCAGGGCCGCCCGGGCAATGTGGCTTTTACCCACCCCGCGCGTGAGGCCGATGAGCATCCCCGTGGCATAAGGATCCCAATGGGGCGCCCCCAGTCCCACAAATCCCGGCACCAGGTAAACACCCCCGTTGTCTTCGACCTGGGCGGCCAGCTCCTCGATGTCGGGCGCCTTGCGGATCAGCCCCAGCTGGTCACGCAGCCACTGGATGGTCGCCCCGCCCATGAAAATGCTTCCCTCGATGGCATAGGTCACCTCCTCCCCTATCTTCCAGGCGATGGTGCTCAACAGGTTGTGTTTCGAAGCAATGGGCTTGCCCCCCGTGTTCATCATCACGAAACAGCCGGTGCCGTATGTGTTCTTGACCATTCCCTCCTTCAGGCACATCTGCCCGAAAAGGGCCGACTGCTGGTCACCGGCGATCCCCGCCAGGGGAATCTCCCTGCCGAAGAACTCTTTGGCCGTGGTGCCGTAAACCTCACTGCTCGCCCGCACTTCCGGAAGCAACGACGCCGGAATCCCCAGCAGGCCGAGAAGCTCCACATCCCACTCCAGGGTGTGGATATTGAAGAGCATGGTGCGGCTCGCATTCGAGACGTCGGTGATGTGCAGGGCCCCCTTCGTGAAATTCCAGATCAGCCAGGTGTCGACGGTGCCAAAGGCCAGCTTCCCCTCTTCGGCCAGCTTCCGGGTGCCCGCGACATGATCGAGGATCCACTTGATCTTGGTCGCCGAAAAGTAAGCGTCCACCACGAGACCTGTCTTTGCCGCGATCAGCGGTGCATGCCCCTTTTTCACGAGCTTGTCACAGATTCCGGAGGTACGGCGATCCTGCCACACGATGGCATTGCATACCGGCTCCCCGGTGTCACGGTTCCAGAGCACCGTCGTCTCCCGCTGGTTGGTGATCCCGATCGCCGCCACCCGCTCGGCGGCGATCCCCTTCTGCCTGACCACCCGCTGGGCCACACTCAGCTGCGTCCGCCAGATCGCCCGCGGATCATGCTCCACCCAACCCGGACGGGGATAGATCTGCTCAAACTCCTGGTTGGCCACACTCACGATCTCTCCGCGGTGGTCAAATAAAATAGCCCGGTTGCTGGTCGTGCCTGAATCTAAAGAGAGGATATACTTTTCCATGAGGTCAGGTTTTACGGTCCCTTAAAAATATCCCAAAAACCCGATATTATGACCCTCAGACCACAAAAAACAGCACGAATACCATTTATCACACCTTTTACTTCCTCCCTGCGTCCCTGAAGATTTGCGGTGGAGATCCGTTTTATTTCTGATATTCAGCATCTATCCCCGACGATGGAACCAAAACCCGATGTCAGCAGATCAAAAAATCTCATTAACTTAGCGGTATGATGAAGCTTTTCACGACAAACCAGATTGCGGCCATTGACCGCTATACCATAGAGCATGAGCCGGTTACCGACATCGACCTGATGGAGCGGGCAGCCCTGAAGATGACCAACCACCTGGGAGCATACATCCGCTACCGTCACCCGCTGGTCTTCTTCGCCGGTCCGGGCAACAACGGGGGTGATGCCCTGGCCATGGCCCGTCTCTACGCGGGCGAAGGCTACCCCGTCACGGCATACCTCCTCGACACAGGGCGCTCCCTCTCCCCCTCCTGTGAAACCAACCTCCAGCGCCTCCTCGACCAGGGGAAAGCCCGCTTCCGCACGATCGCCGCGGAAAAGGATTTCCCGGAGATTCCCCGCCAGGCCGCAGTCATCGACGGCCTCTTCGGGGCCGGCCTCACCCGCCCCCTCGAAGCCCTCCCCGCAGCACTGGTCCGCCACCTCAACGCCAGCGGCACACGCATCTACGCCATCGACATGCCGTCAGGCCTCCTGGGCGAAGACAACAGCCAGACCAACCCTGACCACATCATCCGCGCCAGGGCTACCTTCACCCTCCAATTCCCGAAAATCAGCCTCCTCTTTCCCGAAAATGAGGCCTTCGCGGGCCGCGTGGAAATCGTTGACATCGGCCTCCACCCGCATGCCCTGGCCCGCACGGAAAGCCCCTTCCGGATGACCACCCCGGAGGAGCTCAGGGGTCTCTTCCCCCTCCGGAAACGCTTCGCCCACAAAGGCGCCTTCGGACACGCCCTCCTCATCGCCGGAAGCTACGGCAAAACCGGCGCTGCCCTCCTCGCCGCCCAGGGATGCCTCCGCAGCGGGGCCGGACTGGTGACCATCCACACCCCGCGGTGCGGTCTCCCCATCCTCCAGGCTGCCGCCCCGGAAGCCATGTGCTCCGTCGACCCCCACGAAGAACACTTTACACAACTCCCGCCCACCGGCAAATATGCAGCCATCGGCGTGGGGCCCGGACTGGGCACCGACCCCCTGTCAGGCACCGCCCTGCGCGAACTCCTTCAAACGGCACGCACCCCCCTGCTCCTCGACGCCGACGCCCTGAACCTCATCGCCTCCATGCCCGAAGGGCTCTCCCTTATTCCCTCCGGAACCATCCTGACCCCGCACCCCGGGGAATTCAGCCGGCTGATCGCCGGAATCACCCCTCCCGCAGGCCACACTCCTCCCGCGGGTAGCCCGACAACCGGACCACTCCCCTCCGGACAGGCTCCCTTTGCCGGCCTTCCCGATGTAGCAGCCACCAGTGACGGTCAAAACCACGGGAAACAACCCACCGTCGGAGAAGATCCTATTACGCTCCCTCCCGGGGGCGCGGCCCCCGGCGGTCACCTCCCCGAAGCGTTCTCCGGCGGTCACCTCCCGGAAGCGTTCTCCGGCAGTCACCACCCGGAAGCGTTCTCCGGGAGCTGGCAGCGGCTCCAATTACAGCGGGAACTCTCCCGGCACCACCAGATCATCATCGTCCTGAAGGGAGCCTTCACCACGATCACCCTCCCTTCCGGAGAGGTCTGCTTCAACCCCACCGGCAACCCGGGCATGGCCACCGGCGGCAGCGGCGACGTCCTCACCGGCATCATCACCGGACTGCTGGCCCAGGGCCTTCCTCCCGCTTCCGCAGCCATCGCCGGCGTCTACCTCCATGGCCTCGCCGCCGACCTCTCCGCAGAACGCTTCACCGAACCCGCCCTGATCGCCGGCGATATCCACCGCAACCTCGGCCGCGCCTTCCGCAAATTTTACGGCCGCACGCAACAAGAAATTGATTAATTTTGACGTTTTGTTGCTTAAAACAGAGATGATGAAATTATTGGTTTATGCGCTGGCGCTGTTGCTGGCCTTCCCGGCAGTGGGACAGAGATCCAAAAAGACGATTGAAGAAACACCGGTACTGACGGTCGACGGCCTCACCTACCACCTGCCCCGCACGGGCATCAGGGTCGTGGTTACAGCCACCCGCACCAATTTCGTGGCCGGTCCGTATGCCCTCTACGCCGAGTCCCTCCTGGGCATCCAGAACGTAAAAAACCAGTCGCGCATCTCCTGGAATATCGACGCCGTGGAGGTGGTCACCTTCGCGGAACCCGACCCGGAGCACCGCTACAAAACAGGGAACATGAATGCCTCCCTGCTGCAGCTCTCCCCCACCGGGTGCCTGGCCGGCATCAACGCGGTGATGCCCCCCGCTGAGGGTCCACAGCCCGCCGTCAACGCCTACACCCTCCCGGTACCCGCCACAGCCCCCGCCTTCACCCGCCTGACCAACAACACCGATCTGACCGGCCGCTCCCCCCTGGAACAACGCGCAGCAGCAGCCGCCGCCGCCATCCTTAAAGCCCGCAGCGCCCGGCTCGACATCGTCACCGGCATGCTCGACGAATTCCACCCCGACGGCGAAGCCTACGAGGAAAGCCTCGAAGAACTCCGGAAGATCGAAAAGAGCAACCTCGAACTCTTCACCGGAAAAGCCAGCCACCAGAAATATACCTTCAGCTATGATTTCATCCCCGCCGCCAAAGGAACCAAAGGAGAAGTCATCTTCCGCTTCGACGAAGCCCTGGGATTCCTCCCCAAAAGCGACTTCTCGGGGAAACCGGTCATGATCGATGTGGAACCTGCGTTCCTTCCGGCCGCAGATAACACCTCCGCCGCCGCTTCCCCGGGCAGTGCCACCAACCCGGGAGCCCCCATGGCCCCGGCTTCTGCTTCTGCCTCCGCCACAGCCTCCGGATCAGGTCTCTTTTTCCGCCAGCCCGCCATCGCCGACATACGGATCTCCCGCGAACTCACCCTGCTGGCCACCACGCGCCTTCCCATCGCCCAGATGGGCAGCGTGCTCCCCCTGCCGGCAGAACTCCTCAACGGAAACTTCGCCATCCAGTTCTGGCCAGAAACGGGAGCCATCAAATCGGTCACCAAAAACCAGTAGTCCCGGGGAATTTCTTTTGGGGCCGCCCTGAACTGAACGGTCCCGTTTAATCCCGTTTATACACGACTTACACCGGATATACCCGTTTGTTCCCGATCTGTACCATGGATATCCGGGACTCATCAGGTTATCCCGGGTATTCCTGGAGCCCCTCTGATTTCCCGAGAAAAGCCCCCGGCATTTCCGGAGGATAAAAATATTTGGTTACCTTTAACGGCTAAAATTTAAACGACCCGACTTATATGAACGAAATCAGAAAAACGCTGAAAGACTCAGCGGGAGCGCGGTGGACAGCCCTGTTGCTGATTGCCTCCACGATGTTCTTTGGTTACTTCTTTATCGACGTGGTGGCACCCCTGCAGACCATGCTCGAAACCGACTACAAATGGAGCCCCGAAGTGTTCGGCATGCTGGGCGGCTCGGAATTCTTCCTCAACGTCTTCGCCGGATTCCTCATCCTCTCGGGGATCATCCTCGACAAAATGGGCATCCGCTTTACCCTGATCACCTCGGCCACCACCATGGTCGTGGGTGCTGCCCTGAAATATTACGCGCTGACCCCCGGCTTCGCCGACACGGCCTTCGCAGGATTCCTTAACTCCTTCATCACCTGGGTGCCGGCATCGGCCAAACTGGCCTTCGTGGGCTTCGCCATCTTCGGCGTGGGAATCGAAATGGCCGGGATCACCGTCTCCAAAACCATCGTCAAATGGTTCAAGGGCAAGGAACTGGCCCTGGCCATGGGCCTCGAGATGGCCATCGCCCGCCTCGGCGTCTTCGCCGTCTTCCGCCTGACCCCCATCTTCGCCGAAAACGGCGGCCCCTCCAACTCGGTCTTCTGGGGCCTCCTCTTCCTCTGCATCGGATTCCTGACCTTCCTGATCTTCACCTTTATGGATGCCAGGCTCGACAAACAGATCGGCGCCAATAACGTCGGAGAAGAACCCGAAGAGGCATTCCGCATTTCCGACCTGAAGAAAATCATCACCAACCCCGGCTTTCTGGCCATCTCGGGTCTCTGCGTCCTCTTCTATGCCGCCATATTCCCCTTCCAGAAGTTCGCCACCGACATGCTGGCCTCCAAACTGAGCCTCGACATCAAAACGGCCGCCGCCTACTTCTCCTATTTCCCCATCGGGGCCATGATCCTCACCCCCTTCATGGGCGCTTTCCTCGACTTCAAAGGAAAAGGGGCCTCCATGATGCTCTATGGAGCCATTCTGCTCACGGTCTCGCACCTTATCTTCGCCCTCACCCCCAATGAAATCTTCACAGTGCCCATCGCCCTGGCCACCATTGTGATCCTCGGAACCGCCTTCTCCCTGGTGCCTGCCTCCATGTGGCCCTCCATCCCCAAAATCGTGGAAGACCGCTACCTCGGCTCGGCATACGGACTGATTTTCTACATCCAGAACATCGGGCTGCTCCTGGTACCCATCCTGATCGGCTGGGCCGTGACCCAATCCAACCCCGGCGTGGCCGAACAGATCGCCGCCGGCGTCGAAGGCGCCAAATACAACTACACCGTCCCCGAACTCATCTTCGCTGGCTTCGGCGTCGCCGCCATCATCCTCAGCTTCGTCCTGAAAGCCGTCGACCGCAAAAAAGGATACGGACTCGAATTGCCCAACAAGAAGAATTGATACCTCGTGCATCGGCACCTCTATCACATCAGCAGCCGGAGATGCTGTTTGAGGGTAGTGACCACCGTCACCACCTGCCCATCATCGGTTTCCGGCCCCATACCGTGGTTTTGGTGAACAATAGGGGTGCAGCGTGTGTTTGAATAGAAATTACTGTTTAACTTATTAATTATGAGTAAAAAAATAATGGAACTGGAACCGCAGCAGGTGTGGAATTACTTCCACGAGCTGACGCAGATTCCCCGTCCCTCGAACCACGAGGAGAAAATCCGCGACTACGTGGAGAATTTCGGCAAGTCGCTGGGTCTGGAAACGATCCGCGATGCCGCGGGCAACATCATCATCCGCAAGCCGGCCACTTCCGGTATGGGAAACCGCAAAGGGGTGATCCTTCAGGGGCACCTTGACATGGTTCCCCAGAAAAACAACGACAAAACCCACGACTTTGAGAAGGATCCCATTGAGGCGATCGTCGACGGGGAATGGGTGCGCGCCAACGGCACCACCCTGGGCGCCGATAACGGCATCGGCGTGGCCGCCACCATGGCACTCCTGGCATCCACCGATATCCCGCACGGGCCCCTCGAAGGTCTCTTCACGGCCACCGAAGAAACGGGCATGGACGGTGCCAACGGCCTCGAAGCAGGCGTGCTTCAGGGCGATATCCTCATCAACCTCGACTCGGAAGATGAAGGCGAACTCTACGTGGGATGCGCCGGCGGTGAGGATGTGGGCGTCAAATTCGGCTATAAGGAGAAGAAAGCCCCCAAGGCCAGCGCCGGCGTCATCCTGAGCGTTACCGGCCTCAAGGGAGGCCACTCGGGCATCGACATCCCCCTGGGCCGCGGTAACGCCAACAAGATCTTCTTCCGGATCCTCAACGAGGCCGCATGCAAGCTGGGCGTCCGCCTATCCACCATCAACGGCGGAAGCCTCCGCAATGCCATCCCCCGCGAAGCGTTCGGACTGGTGACCGTCAAAAACAAGAAAATCGCCGACTTCGTGACCCTCGTCGATGAGATCACCGGCGTCATGAAAAAAGAACTCGCCGCCACCGAACCCGACCTGACGGTAACCCTGGAACCCGTCGACTGCCCCAAAACGGTGATCGACAAGGATACCCAGTCCCGCCTCACCCGGGCCATCCTGGCCGTGCCCAACGGGGTGATCCGTATGAGCGACTCCATGCCCGGACTCGTGGAAACCTCCACCAACCTGGCTATCGTGAAGTCGGACGAAAAGAAAAAGGTCATCCGCATCGCCTGCCTGATGCGCAGCTCGGTCGACTCAGCCAAGGAGATCCTCGGCACCCGCATGTGGGCCCTCTTCTCTCTGGCCGGCGCCAGGGTGAAATTCAGCGGCGCCTACCCCGGGTGGAAACCCAACATGGACTCCCCCATCCTCAAAACCATGCAGGAAGTCTATCACACCAAATTCGGCAAAATCCCCGAAATCAAGGCCATCCACGCCGGACTCGAATGCGGTATCCTCGGCGGAAAATACCCCGACTGGGACATGATCTCCTTCGGGCCTACCATCCGCCATCCCCACTCGCCCGACGAAAAGGTGAACGTCGCCACCGTCGGCAAATTCTGGGAGTTCCTGCTCGAAACACTGAAAAACATACCGGCAAAGGAATCCTGAAACGGGAATGAGGGAGTCTGGAATCTGGAATGAGGGAATCTCGAATGTGGGAATCCTGAATCTGGAATCTTGAGTCGGGAATCTTGAGTCTTGAATGAGGGAATTTTGAATCTTGAATGAAGGAAAGGCCCGTGAAAGTCAAAAATCACATTCAAAACCCGCACCATGACCAGTCATGAATCCTGAACGCACGAATGGCCAGAATAAGGGGTGTTCCGAATTAATGGATAATTAAAGGGTGCAGCAATAGCTGTGCCCTTTGTTTTTTGTTCCAGTTTCCGGGATTAGTTCCGGACAGTTTTACTATTTTGGGTATCTTTGTATCATGCGACTGACAAAGAAGGAAATAGAGGCTATCAAAAAAGTGGCAATTGAAGTCTTCGGGACTACAACTGAGGTCAGGCTGTTCGGGTCAAGAACCAACGATCTGTTCAAAGGCGGTGATATAGATCTTTTTATTTCCGGAGGCGATTCGCAACGAATGACAGTTCAGAAAAAAATCGAATTCCTGGTCAAACTCAAAGAACTGATCGGGGACCAGAAAATCGATGTGGTCCTGGACCGCCCTTTACTCAAAAAGCAAGAGTCCTTTTACAGAACCATCATGGAAAAATCACTGGTGCTATGACCGAAAATGAAATCATTCATTCTTTGAACGACACATTTATTCTGTGTGACATCCATATGGAACGGATGATGTATGCCTTTGAAAAAATCAAGCACCATTTCCCTTTGACCCGCGACAACTACCTTCATATCTCCCCTGATGACCTTTCCTACTTCGATCAGCTTATTTTCAGGTATTCTAAACTTCAGGACACTATGGGCAAGAGGCTTTTCCCGCAGATACTCGAGTTTCTGGGTGAAGATATCCGCACAATGGCCTTCATCGACCTGCTTAACAAAATGGAAAAACTGGGTTTACTCTCCAACCACCGGGAATGGTTTGCACTCAGGGAAACCAGGAATATTGTAACGCATGAGTATCCCTTTACAGTAGAAGATATCACACAGGGCTTGAATGCACTTTCCGCACAACTGCTTACCTTGACATCAATGTACAATCACCTGAAAGCATACTTCAAAGCCAGATCCGGGTCATTCCGGTCATAATTTCTTTCCATTTACCACTCAAGATTCTGATATTCAAGACTTAAGGCTTAAGATTCAAGATTCCCACATTCAAGATTCCCGACTCAAGACTCAAGACTCCGATATTCAAGATTCCAGATTCCGATATTCAAGATTCCGCATTCCAGATTCAAGACTCAAGATTCCAGATTCCGATATTCCAGATTCCCGACTCCCGATTCCCTTCCCATTTTACTCATAACTTGTCCCGTAGTGGTGAGGTAATGCCCGGCCAGGTCGGCAGCCAGACAGGAATGGACGGGGATGATCTCCAGCAGGTCGCCGGGCTGCATCGCCTTAATTTCCTCAAACGCTCCCCTGACGATCCCGTGTTCCTGCGACAACCCGGCTACCCAGGTCTCCCCGCTGATCCGCCACCTCCCTTGAATTGATCCTACGCCGGATGAACTCCCGCCCTGGGAATCCCTGCCAGGAGTAGCACTGCCAGGAGAACTGCCGCCAGGAAATTCCCCGCCGGATGAACTCCCGGAGAGGTTATTACTGTGAGCCTCCGCTTCGTGAAGCTCCATTCCTTTTCCCTGATCCCCTCCGGAACTCACCCCATCTTTGATCCGGGGATCCTCCACCTCTGAGTGAGAGGGTCCGGGAAGAAGCTGAGCCCTCTCCTCTTTCCCCTGGCTGAAAGCCTGCAGTGGGCCACGATCCGGAAGGACAATTCCGCCATACCATTTTTTTCCGTTCGGACCGATCATCAGCTCCTTGGAAAGATGCACGGCACCTCCGTAAATCACCGCCTCATTGCGCATGATCTGTTTCGACACGACCGGACAAACCACCCGCACGGCAATATCATTGGCGGAACACACCCCCAGCTGCCACTGCATCAGGTCCAAAAAAACAAAATTGCCGGGGCGGATCTCATCCACGCCTTCCCACTGGTCGCATACCGAACAGGCCGGCGTATCGCCCAGGCTCACCTCCACCCCGGGCCACTCAGGCTGATAATGGTTTTTCAGCGACCGCATCTGCAGCAGCACATCGGCATGCCTGATCCGGATGTCTTCAACCGTCCGTGCCGAATAGGTCTGTCCCGAATGACTCAGAAATCCCCGGAAGGCCATCTTGTTGTTTCTTTTGAGCACTTCCAGCATCTGGTCGATGACCCGGGTCTTGACGGTGTCCACGCCTGTCCGGTGATACCCGGTGTCGATCTCGATCCAGATCCCCGCCGGCGCCTGCAGTTGGGTCACCAGATGGCGCATGACGATCTCATTCTCAACCAACAGTTCCAGACGCACCTCCCCCGCCAATCGGTTGATCTCCTCCATCTCCCTGATGTTCACCGGAAAGGCGATGGTGATCTCCTTCCACCCGGCATCGGCGAAATAGCGGGCCATGGAAACCGAGGAGACCGTAATCGCCGTGACTCCCGCCTCCCGGAACCACTCCCCGATGGCCGCACTCTGATGGGTTTTGAAATGGGGCCGGAAACGTACCCCCGCCATGCGGGCCTTCTCCGCCATACGGGCAATATTCCGCCGGCAGATGGCCTCATCCACCACCACCGTGGGCCGGATAATGTTCACCCCGTTTTTTACAAACGGTCCGGGTAAAAGCCCCCTTTCGCCCGCAAATCCTCTCCGGGAAGATCCCTCTTCCCCGACACTTCCCTCCTGAGCGGAGAGATCCGCCTTTTGTGGCTCAGCTGAGCGGTCAGCCTGACCGTTACAACATCCATCACTCATAGGATTCAATTTCTGTTATTTAACTGGACACCAAAGAAAATACTCATTACAGGGTGTCACTTTGCAGTGACGCTGCGCACCAGGTCGGTGCGGAGTTGCAATAACTTCCCCGAGATGCCCACCTTGTAGATGTGGGGCCGCACGAAGCGGCGGTGTTCCGCGGGCAACAGGGCCACCCGCTCCTGCAGGTAGCTGTTGATCTCCGAAGGGGTCTTCCCGTCCACCAGCCGCTTCCCTTCGGCATACACCGGCTTCAGCAGATGCTCTGCCCTGAGTCCCGACACGTCGGTTTGTTTCTCGGGAAACTTGGGGTTATGGATGATCATTTCTCCGCTGAGGCACTCCTCTTCCAGGAAAATTCCGTCGCGGTAGAAAAAACCGTCGGCATCGTAAAAGCGCACGACACATTTGGCTCCGGGAAGGGTCACCTTCTCCACATTCTCCGAGATTTTCATCCTTGGTGAACCATCCACGGCTGCCAGCTTGTAAACCCCGTCGAGGGCTGCATCGGGCTTTGCCGACACCAGTTCGGTACCCACCCCGAAGGCGTCGATCGGGGCATCCTGCTCGTGCAGAAGGCTCATGATCACATGCTCGTTCAGCTGGTTGGAGGCCACGATCTTCACGTAGGGAAGTCCGGCATCGTCAAGCAGCTTCCGGGCTTTCTTCGACAGGTAAGCCAGGTCACCACTGTCGAGGCGCACCCCGAAAAGCCGCTCCCCCCGCCCCTCCATGGCTTTGGCCGTAAGGATGGCGTTGGGGATTCCCGACCGGAGGGTGTCATAGGTGTCGACCAGCAGGATGGTCTTACTGCCGTGCACTTCGGCATAAGCCAGAAACGCTTCCAGCTCGGTGTCGAAACTTTGTATCCACGAATGGGCCTGGGTCCCCGCCGCCGGAATGGAATACTTCATCGCCGCCAGGGTATTGGAGGTACTGTCGGCCCCACCGATCACCGATGCCCGCGTGGCCATCATGGCCCCCAGTCCCTGGGCACGCCGTAACCCGAATTCACTCACCAGCCGCGGCCCCGCCGCCTGCCGCACACGGAAAGCCTTGGTGGCCACCAGCGACTCAAAATTGAGCACATTCAGCAACATCGACTCCACCAACTGGGTCTCCATCAGGCTGCCTTCCACTCGCATCAGCGGCTCCCCGGGAAAAACCACCTCCCCCTCTTCCATGCTGTACAGGGTACCCCGGAACCGGAAATCCCGCAGATATTCCAAAAAGTCCTCCGCAAAACCAAGCCCCCGCAGATAGGCCAGATCGGTCGCACTGTAAGTGAATTGCTCCAGCAACTCCAGCAAATCCCTCAACCCGGCGTACACCGTGAAACCGTTCTGAAAGGGATTGGTCCTGAAAAAATAGTCGAAAACCGCGGTTTCCCCGACCCGGCCCTTCCGGAAATAGCCATAGGCCATGGTCAGTTCGTAAAAATCAGTGTACAATCCCGTGGTATCTGAGAAGTAAGACATAAGCATTGGGTATTAAAGGAGATAAAATTAAGAAATTCCGGTAATCTGGTAAAGTTGTTATATCGGTTTATAAACGACTATACTTACTTATGACTTACCCGGTCGAATCTATTTCATCCAGTGAAACCATTTTCCACGGTCCATCATTTTATTTTATTTTTCCGGAACCGTTTGCTCTTTTTGTTGTTATTTAACCAAAAAAAATAAAATGAGCGAAAAAATGAACACCCCCGCGACGGTCCTGGTGACCGGAGGGTCTGGCTACCTGGCCTCCTGGATCGTCAGATATCTTCTGGAAGAAGGCCACCTGGTCCATACCACCATCCGCAGAAAATCGGATCAGAAGAAATATGCACATCTTGACACGCTCTCGGACCAATACCCGGGGAAGCTGAAGTTTTTTGAAGCCGACCTGATGAAAGCCGGCTCTTTTGACGAAGCCACTGCCGGGTGCAGTGTGGTCATCCATGCTGCTTCACCCTTTAAAATCACGGGAGTGAAAGATCCGCAGAGGGAGCTGATCGGGCCTGCCGTGGAAGGGGTGCGGAATGTCTTCGCAAGCATACGCAAGGCCGGAACGGTCAGGCGGGTTGTGCTGACCAGCAGCATAGCCGCCATCTATGGCAATGCCATCGAATCGGAATCCATCGACGGGAAGACCTTCACGGAGGAGCACTGGAACAGCACCTCGTCGCTCACCGACCTGCCCTATTCCTACTCCAAGACCCTGGCCGAAAAGGAGGCCTGGAAACTGACCGGCGACCTCCCTGGTGTTGACCTGGTGGTCATCAATCCCGGGTTTATCCTCGGCCCCTCTCTTTCAAAACGGACCGACTCCACGAGTATCAAGCTGATGCGTCAACTCACATCGGGCTTTTTCCGGCTGGGAGTTCCCCGCGGCACCCAGGCCGTGGTCGACGTTCGCGATGCCGCCCTCGCCCATGTCAGAGCCGCCTTCACTCCACAAGCCCATGGCCGCCACATCGCCGCTCCACACAGCCGCGATTTCCTGGAAATCGCCCGCGTCATCCATGCCCAGTATCCCCGACTGCCCCTCCCTTCAGGCTATATGCCCACCTGGATCTTTTACATCGTAGGCCCCATCGCCGGGTACTCTCCCTCCTTTATCCGGAAAAACTTCGGCTATGACCTCCGGTTCGACAACTCCCGCATCAGCAAAGAACTGGGCATCCGTTTCCGCCCCTGGAAGGAAACCATCCTCGACCACGTCGAACAACTCCGCAACGACGGACTGCTGAAAGAGTAATAATTCAATACAGGATATACACAGCCTGAGATGTTGACATACTGGAAATAAGAAAGTTATGAAGGAAGTGAATATCGTGGGTGCGACCGGCATGGTAGGTCGTGAACTGACCCGGCAACTCCTGGAAGATCCCGGGATCGACAAGGTGCGGATTTTCGTGCGGCGCAAAAGCGGAATAAGCCATCCCCGTCTTGAGGAGCATATCGTCGACTTCGATCATCCTGAGAACTGGGGCGCATTGGTGACCGGAGACGCCCTTTTCTCGGCGCTGGGCACCACCCTGAAACAGGCGGGGTCCAAAGAGGCCCAGTACCGTGTCGATTTCACCCACAACTACCAATTCGCGGAGGCCGCCGCCCGCAACGGAGTTCCCACCTATGTCCTGGTTTCTGCAGCAGGAGCCAACGCCCGCTCCCTTATCTTTTACTCCCGCATGAAGGGAGAACTGGATGAACAGGTGCAGAAACTCCCTTTCCGGCACATCCACATCCTGAGGCCTTCCATTCTCACGGGCCAGAGGGAGGTCCGCCGTCCCGCCGAAGAGTGGTCGGCCACCTTCATGGAAAAGATTGGCAGGGTGATGTTCCGCAGTTACAGGCCCATTTCCGCGGCTACTGTGGCCCGCGCCATGATCAACGCTGCATTGTTGATAAATGTACCCCGGATATCTGTGTTCAAACCGGGCGAACTCTTTAACTTAGCGGCCTTGAATCAACAGACAGAAACACAATGAACATAGCACACTGGTACCCCACCGTCACCCTTGTCCATCAATATCTCAGCTGGGCACTCCTGCTGGCAGCCCTCTTCGCCATGATTCGCGGGTACCGCGGCTGGATCCTCAAAAAAAGGTGGGCCGCCGCAGATACTTTCGCCGGAACCCTGCTCACCATCCTGGCCGACCTCCAACTCGTGGCCGGCATTCTGCTTTATGCCGCCCTCAGTCCCATCACCAGGCAGGCATTCACCGACTTCGGCGCAGCCATGCAGAACCCCGGCCTCCGCTTCTACGCCGTCGAACACATCGCCGTCATGATCCTGGCCATCCTTTTCATCCATATCGGCCGCAGCGGCTCCCGGAAGGCCCAGTTCAAAGCACGCAAACATAAACTCGCCGCCATCTGGTTTACTCTGGCCCTTGCACTGATGGCCACCCGCATCCCCTGGGACCGCATCTTCACCTGACTCCTCACTCGTCACCCTGGTCCCGCAAAACCGCATCTTCGCCGGAACAATCACCCTTCACCTGACCCCTCACTCGGCAACCTGGTCCCGCAAAACCGCATCTTCGCCGGAACAATCACCCTTCACCTGACCCTTCACCCGGCACCCTGGCCCCGCAAAACCGCATCTTCGCCGGAACCATCACCCTTCACCTGCATCCCCGGAACCGCATCTTCACCTGACCCCTCACTGTTCACACCGATTCCGCAAAACCGCATCTTCGCCTGACGACTTCTTCAATAATATCTTTTTTGTTTATCTTTAGGGGTCATGAAGAAACTAAAAACCTCATTAACAGCCCTCCTGCTGGTGGCCATGGCCTCCCTCGCCATGCAGCCGGCACCCTCCCCGGTTCCGCAGGAGAAATGGCAGACCTACGGGATCTTTCGTTACAAACTGCCTCCCAACTGGTCACTCTATGAGGAACATACCAATGAGGAATACCTGACCTTCAGGCATGTCATCAACGGCGAACTGACCTACATTGTCCGCCTCAGACACAAGGGGACCATTACCCGGCACGAGAGGGACTTCAAAACACATATCGCCACCCTCACGAAAACCCATGCCGAAAGGAAAGACGATATCGACCACGTGGAGGAACAGAGCAGGTATAAAACCCTTGGCGTGGACCGGTGCCACATGATGTCCTACCTCGCACCGGCATTCAACCACCGCGGATTCCTCTTCACGCCGGTGATCGACGGCAAGATGTACTACGTGTACGTCTTCGACAAGAAGGAGAAGAAGAAGGAACTCCGCCGTGAGGCCGCTGATTTTATCTCCGGAATTTCCCTGATTCCGGAGGAACCGGAACTCCTCGTACAGAAAGATAAGACAAGTACCGGAAATGCCTCCGCCTCTGTGGGGATTCCGGGAGAGACCATCCCTGCGGCAAAGCCTCTCCCCTTCCTCGACATCAAAACCATCACCGCCAGCCAGTGGGATGGTGCGGTTGCCGGCGCCATGGAGGGAATGCGGCTGGTCTACGGGCCCATGAACGAGGCCGAAGAGGCGGAATTCATGAACGCCTGGGCGCCCCTGCGGCAAACGCCCTTCCGCGAAGCCGTCGAATATCTGAATAAGTTCAATCCCCTGCTGGGAGAATTCCTCGTATACAGGACGGCGGTGGTCCAGACCAGCCAACTCCTTGAGGAGGCCGTCCGCAATGCCGGCTATGCCGCCGAATTCGACGACCCCGGAGGCGTCAGAAATTACATGGATCTGGCATCCCGCTACCAGGCCCTGCTCCTTTCCCGCCAGAAAAGACTCGACCAGGTTGCCCGGGCCCTCACCGACCTCGGAAACCCTCCCGACGGACGGGAACTGATGACCCGGCGCCAAAGCCGCTATAAGAAGGAAAAGGAATTCCTGGAATCGCTCCTCAACGATTTCACCCCCGAAGGATGCTGGGCAGGCACCCAAAATCAGTTTTACGACCCCACCTGGAAATTCGGAGAGGTGTGGTTCCCCCGCTATTTCTACATCTATAAAATAGACACGCCTGACGGTGAGAAATATTATGACATTGAGCTCTGCGGAGAGTGCAACTACACCTCCCTGCCGGGGAAGAGCACCGTCAAAGGCAACATGGGTGACCGCTTCATCCGCAGGGAACTGACCACTCCCGACTATTACGGCCGGGGGGTGGGTGGTGCCAACGACGGAAAAATCTTCCACCACTTCGTCCGGTTCGACTACCCCGCCTTCCCTTCCTTTCCGGAAACTTCCTCTGCCCGCTTTAAGGAGCTGATCGCCACCGGCGAAAAGGTTAAAAACACGGTGTTCAACGCCACCTTCACCAAACAGATGACCCTCAACAGCATGGCCGCGGCTTTTTTCAAAACAGCTGTCAGGTGGAGCGAAGAGGAGCGGTGGGATGATTTTGCCCACGACCCGGAATCGGTGTTCATCCCCGACGAACTGAAGAAAGCCTTTGGCTCGGAGATGGCCGGAGGGGCTTCTCCCGCCACGCTGGCCGCCCAAACTCCCGCCAGGAAACCTGACACCCCGGGTGCTCAGCCTGCCGCAAAGGGAAGTGCCGGCGACGACCACAGCGCTGAAGAACGCCGGAAAATCAACGAGGAGACCATCGCCTTCCATAAGACCAATCTGGCCATCATCGAAAAGAACATGGTCCGCGACAGGGAGGAACTGAAGAAAGAGAGCGATCCCTGTCGCAGGGAGGCCCTTCAACTCAGGATCCTGGGGGCACAGGCCGACCTTCAGGCCGAAAAGGACCGCATCGCCACCATCCAGACCGGCGAGATTGTCCACTCCCGCTCCCCCTGGGACGAATATGCCCGGGCAGGATTCATCCAGAACATCGCGCAGAACCAGCAACGCCTCGAAAACATCAGCCGCAGCGTCCGCAAAGCCTATGAGATGGCCGATAAACTTCCCGAAGCGCAGGCCCGGGAAGCCAGGGCCGTCATCGGCAGCAAATTCCGCGGGGAGATGGTAGGAAACCTCGACGAAGCCGCGGTCAGGGCCATCGTCGAAGAGGCCAATGATGTCGGCCGGAAATATTACGAAGAGAAAATGGCTGTCGACAGGGCCGCCAACAAGGAGGCGGTGGCCGAAGCCGACTGGGCCGACGCCTGCCTCCAGACCGCCCAGGTGGTCAAGACCACCGCAGATTATTCGATGATGGGGCTCTCCCTCTTTGGCGGACAGTATGTCAACAATATCTACCAGGGGGTCACCGGCTATATCGAGGGGGGCCCCAAAGAGGCCTTCCTGCGGGTGGCCGGATCTTATAACACGGTGACGGGCATTGCCGTGGACGGTTTCCGTGGTTTTGAAAATGCCGTCAACAACGGGGGCGATTTCATGGATGGCCTCAAGGGAGCCGCGGGTGAGGCCGCCAAGGGCTATATCACCAGCAAGGCCCTCTCCTATGGCGCCGGAAAGATCTCCTCCACCTTTGCCCGCCCCAACGGCCCCCTCCCCGACCTCGACAACCCATCTGCCGGGAAAAGCGGCGCATCACCTGTTGCTAAGAGCGGTTCCCCAGTTGCAGCTAAGAGCGGAACCTCTGCCGCAGCTCAGAGAGGAGCCTCTCCTGAAGTGCAGAGCGGCTCCTCTGCTTCTGCAAAGGGCGGCACTTCCCCTGTGGCTAAGGGCGGCTCCACCCCTGACGCCCCAGGGCAGGCAGGGACCAGGGGCAGACCCGCCATCGATGCCGACGACTTCAACCGGCCCCTCTCCCCGCAGGAGATGGCGGTTTACCGGGAACAGGTGGCCGATGCCCGCATCAGGGTGACCTCTTATAAAAAAACCTACGAAAAGCTGGAGGCTGCCCGACAGGCCGGGGCTCCCCCTTCGGAAATCAAGAAAATCCTGGTCGAACTCGACGACCGCTCCGCGAAGATACACAGCTCACCGCAGGCCAAAATGATGATGAAAACCCTCCAGAAAGATCCCAGTAACCTGGACCTCATCAAACGGTACAGCAATTCGATGGACCGTATCCACCAGCGGGTCGAAAAACGGTACCACCAGGAAATGGATGCACGGGGGTGGAGCCGCGAGGAGCTGGAGGCCATCCGAAACAGGCCCGACCCTGCCGAACTGCAGCGCGCCCGCGAGAAACAGGCCCGGGGCGAGACCGTACAGCCTGAAGACCTCCTGGGCAGCAAAACCGTCAATATGGACTACGACGCCGGTCGTAAAGCCAGAACAGGGCCCGACGGGCGCCCCCTGCCACCTGTGAAAAATGGAGAGCCCACCTCGGTGGAAACGTGGCACACCGAAGCCCAGGAGGCTTGGGAAAAAGCCTTCCAGGCGGAAACCGGACAAAACGCAGCCCACTCCTGGGAAAACATCACCCATTCCAAGGTGGGCGACGCCTATGCCGACCTCAACGTCCTCCAGAAAAACGGGATCCTCCACGCCAACAAGGCATGGGCCGGACAAACAGCAGACGTCACTTACTACAAGGGAGAACATATCAGGCAGTCGCCCGAATTCCAGAGGGTGGAGAAATATGTTGAAATCGCGCGGGGCACCGCCAAGGATTATCGCACCAAGATGGGCCCCCTCATGGAGAGCAAGAAGCCCCAGCCGGGTACCGCCTCCCATGAGGCATGGCAACAACACAAAACCTACTGGGACAAGATGTCGGACATCATGGACCAGATGGGCAGCGGCCGAAAGGACCCCCTCACCGCCGACAGGGAAGTCCGCGAACTCACCGGCGGCAAAAGCCTCCTGGAAGTCACCTTCGACATGCGCAACTTCATGGAATCCCTCATGAAGCTTTAATCATTTGAGCACATAAGAAACTCCCCTGGTAAGGACCACTCATCCTTAACTGCTCCCGGAAGCAGGCCGTTGAACGTGCATGCGGACGACAGGCTATTTCAGTCTGAACTGATCTGCATCAGGCAGTTGAACGTGCATGCGGATGACAGACTATTTCAGCCTGGACCTATCGGCAGCAGGCAGTTGAACGTGAATGCGGCGACAGGCTATTTCAGTCTGAACTGATCGGCAGCGGCCAGCGCCGGCTAGCAACTCCAGACGTACCTGGATCGCCTATCCGGACTGGTCTTCCATGTGGAAACCAAAAAGCCACCCCGGGCGGCCAGCACCAGCAAGCGATTCAGGGCCGGCGGGGACTGCCCATCTGAACTGCTCCCGGGCGGACAGCACCAGCAAGCAACTCCAGGCGTACCTGGATCGCCTATCCGGTCTGGTCTGCGAAGTGGAGTACCCAAAAGCTACCCCGGGCTGCCAGCACCAGCAAGCAATTAAGGGCCGGCGGGCACAGTCAATATAAATTTCTTCCCTCTCCTGTTTTTCATTATTTCTTGATATATACTTTTTTATATACCTTTTGCATATAGTTTCGTATATGTCTCTAAAACCTCAAATAGCATGAAGTCGATTTTTTTTAATCTGGATGATGAAATCTTCAACGAAACAGAACGGATTCTCTCTGGAATGAAAATATCCAGGAACAAGTACATCAATGATGCCCTGGAATGGTATAATAAATTCCAGAGGAAGAAAATGATGGAATTAAAACTGATAAGCGAGTCTGAAGCGGTCAGGAAAGAATCGCTTTCGGTTTTAAAGGAGTTTGAAGACCTGGAAGATAAAGACTAAAAAGCAGGAAGATGTTGATCAGAAATTCGGAAATCTGGATGGCATACCTGAACACCAGGATAGAGAGTAAGCCAGTTTTAACCCGACCTGTTTTGGTTGTTCAGTCCAATATGCTGAACAATGCCTACCATCCAACCACCATTATTTGCCCGTTAACGGCCAACATCCAAAAGGATGCAGAAATCCTCAGGGTCAATATTCCTCTGGGCATGACCAACCTGAAAGCGAGTCATGATATCATGATTGACCAGGTGCGTACGATCGGTAACAACCGGTTCATCCGGAAACTTGGCGATTTGCCCGAAGAACTGGCACACCAGGTCAAGCAAAACCTTTCCATTATCCTTGGCATCACATAAGAAACTCCGGACAGGAGGGGACTCCGGGCCTAATGTTGTTTATTCTAAACATTTTCATTATATTTGTCGATAATAAACAACACATGAGATCGAAGAAGAGCATACTTTTTCCCAGGTTTCAGGAAATCCTGGAACAGGTGGGGGAAAATATTAAACTGGCCAGGAAACGGCGTAAACTGACGACCTTTCAGGTGGCTGAAAGGGCTGGTATTAACCGTTCCACGCTCTACCACATTGAAAAGGGTAATCCGAGAGTATCAATGGGGGCCTATTTCAATGTCTTCAGGGTGCTGGGACTTCAGGATGATTTCCTGAAGCTGGCTGTCGATGATGAATTTGGCAGAAAATTGCAAGATCTTGAACTACTGGGGAAATAAACCATGAGCGACAAAACTGACATATGGATATATGCCCATTGGAAAGGGATGCAGTCCCCAAAATGGATGGGGAAACTCTCAGTCCAGCAGGTTAAAGGTCGCAAAGCCTTCAGTTTTTCATACCATCAGGAATGGATCAACTCGCAGGAGCAACATTTGATAGATCCGGATATCACCTGGTTCACCGGACAACAATTTCCTAACAGAAAGGAAAATTTCGGGGTTTTCCTCGATTCTATGCCTGACAGTTGGGGAAGAAACCTGATGAGAAGGAGGGCGGCCATATATGCCAGGGATCAGAAGAGACCGGCTCCTATGTTAAATGATATTGATTATCTGTTAGGCGTTCATGATTTCTGTCGAATGGGAGCACTCCGGTTTAAGAGTGATCCTGAAGGTGATTTTCTGGATAATGATCCTGTATCTCCCGCACCACCATGGACAACCATTAGAGAACTGCAACACAGCGCCGAATGGATGGAATCAGGTATTGATTCTCCCGAAGCACATAAATGGCTGGCGGTGTTGGTGGCTCCGGGATCTTCTCTCGGTGGAGCCAGGCCAAAAGCCAACATCCTGGATCAGGATAGTCACCTTTGGATCGCGAAATTTCCATCAAAAAACGACACTTACAACAAGGGGGCATGGGAATATCTGGCCTACCGGCTCGCCCTTAATGCCGGCATTATGATGGCCGAATCCCGTATTGAAAAGGTCTCCGGGAATTACGACACTTTCTTTACCAAGCGGTTCGACAGGGACAAAAACCAAAGAATACACTTTGCCTCTGCCATGACCATGACCGGTAAAAATGAAGAGCTCATCCGTGACACTACCCCCTCCTACCTTGACATCGCCGAATTCATTCAGTTTTCCTGTGCTCATTCAGAGGAAGATCTACACCAACTCTGGAAAAGAATCGTTTTCAATATACTCATATCCAACACTGACGATCACCTCAGAAATCATGGATTCCTTCTGACCAGGGAGGGGTGGCGACTTGCACCTGCCTATGATGTTAATCCCTCCATTGATAAGGTGGGGCATGCACTGAATATCGATATGGAGAACAATTCATCTGATCTTCTCCTGGCTAAAAGCACAGCTCCCTGGTTCAGACTGGGTGACAAAGAATTGAGCCATATTATTGACGAAGTCAAAACAGCGGTCTCCTCCTGGCGAAAAATCGCCAGCCAGATGGGGATAAGTAAACAAGAGCAGGCGTTGATGGCCCCTGCTTTTAAGGTCCATTAATGCCTGAACTGCTCCCGGGCAGCCGGCAGCGAAACGTAAATGCATGCGAAAGGCTATTCCTGTCTGAACTGATCGGCTGCAGCGAGCGTAAGGAAAAGAAAGTTGGTGGCGCCGCCCCCCATCACGTATTCGGTCTGCTGCCAGAAATAAGGCCACTCCTTCAGCTCCGGGAAATCAGGCCTGATGATGCCGGTTCCCGATACCGATCCCCCGGGGATGAACGACCAGTCGGCCCGGTTCACCCCGTAGGCCACGGTCACCGACCGGCTCCCCACTCCCGACACAAACGACGAAGTGTTCTCGCCCGGGTGGTTCCCCAATATGAAATTCAGTGCGTTGAGCATGGTCCGCCCGTCGAAGATGCCGGGGAAATATTTCTGCAGGAAATACTGGCGCACCCCGAAGCTCTGGATGTTCCAGCCGTCACCCCAGATATGGGGCCGGTAAGGTACACCAAAGGGATTCTCCTTCTGCAGCTGCTCCACCTGCACACGGTAAGCGCCCGCGGCCTTCAACACCAGTGCTTCCAGCGCGGGATCCCCCAGCTGCGGCATCACCCGTCCCACGTGGGCCGTCACATCGCTCTCCTTCAGAAGCTGTTCCGAGAGCAGACCGGTAATCTCCCTGCGGTATTTCTCCTCCCCGGTAGCCAGCAGCAACTCCACGGAAGCGCGCACCCTTCCGGAGAAAAAGCGGGGATTGGCGGCATTTGCAGAGGCCTGACCACCGGAATTCAGAGTGGCCTGACCTGCGGCAACGGGACCCGCACCAGAGGCGGAAGGAGCACTGACCCCGCTTCTGCGGGCGCCCCTCCGGGGTGCCTCTTTCCCGGCACCTGCGGCGCTTTTCAGCACGGCGGCGCTTCCGGGCTCCCCGCCGATCACGACAGCATAAATCTCTTCGGCAGCCTTCAGAGCCCTCGCCGATAACCCGTCGTCATACCCTTTCATCACCCGTGAAGCCGCCGCCAAAGCACGCGCGACCTCCAGCTCCCTTCCGGGGTTCACCTCGGTGAAAACCCAGCGGTCATCTCCCTTCCACGATTCACTGCCTGTCTTCTCCCCCTCCTTCAGCAAGGGGCTGTATTTCAGACCGTCGGTCATCGCCGCCGCATCGCCCAGCATGACATACTGCCGCAGGTGGTTGCAGATGATCCCCCGGTAGAGGCGCCCCAAATTCTCATACCCCCCCAGGATGGACAACAAACCATGCTCGATCTGCTGCAGAAAGTCATCCTTGCCATCGGGACGGTGGATCTCTACCACCCTCGCCTGTTGGTCGATGGTGGTCTGGTCCCACGACGGCCGGAACTGTTCATACGCCATGGTGAGCACCCACACCGTACCGGCCTGCGACTCTACCCTGAGATCAAAATCCCCGGCATCGTGCCAGCCCCCCACATCGAGTCCCGGCACCTGCTCATAAGGTTTGAACTTCGTCAGCGTCGAGGGGCCCTGCAGGTAACCGTCGAAATGGTTGGTATCGACGGGCGCCATCAGGGCATCGTCCATATGGCAGAGGTCGTGCCACACCCGGTAACCCTCGTTGATGCGCATGTGGCACATCTGTACGGGCAGGAAATACTCGAGCGTCGGCTGCCACACATCCCGGTCATAAACCGATGCGCCGATTCTGAAGGGCTCGGTCAGCCGGTTACCGTATTTCACGCGGTAGACCCCTTCGGCTTTCACCTCTGAAAAGTCCATCCGGAAATAGTTGAATCTTAAATATTTGCCCCATTTCTCCGGAATCTCCTCCTTCACCGTCACCTGGTCGCCCGAGGGCTCATAGCGGATCAGCGAAAGGGGCATCGCCTCCTCCACCGAGCCGTCCATCTCGAGGACCGCCTTCTTCTCCTGTTCAGGATGATACCCCACCTGGCTGACATGCACCACGGGATCGGAGATGAAGTTGGGCAGGACATGGGCATCGACCAGCCACTCGATGGCGCCCTTCGTGCGACCCGGTGTGACCAGCGACCGCACCACATACCATCCGTTATTGTGATAGAACCTGCCGTCGAGAAGTTGTATCGGCTGTCCGAAACTCTCGATGCGCATGAGCTGCCCGGGTTCCTCCGGTGCGATGGTCAGCTTTCTGCCCGTAGCCATGGGCACCGCCTGCCAGGCACCATACAGGTCCTTTGCGACCGGACCGTTGGGCTGCAGGTTAAACAACCCGTGGGCATCATCCAGATACCAGTTCTTCCCAAAGAGCAATCCCGGGAAAAGCTCCAGGTTGAATCCCACCTGCGTCTCCCATTCCGCCGGCAAAGGCTGGTCGAGGTCCACAAAAACCCTGAATTTTGAGCCCTCTGCCACCACCCGCACACTGTACACAAAGGAGAGATCAGGGTAAATGACCGGATTGAAACCCCTGCGGTTGATGGCCGAGTCAGGATACCAGCAGCGTACGGCGATTTCGCGGTCTGAGACCACCGTGCGTTTCCCCACTTTGGGAATCGGCTGCCACTGTCCCGGTGTCGGCTCAAGCCGCAGGTCTCCGTTGGTGGCCACACGGGTGCCGTTCTGGATGATCCCCACACCTCCCTGGTGCCCCTCGGGGTAGATATCAAAGAAGACCATCACGTTAAGGCCCGGCATCTCAAAATATTCGTGGGCATTGATTTTCAGTCCCCGGGATCCGCTGGGGTCCGCAACGCCCCCTGTTTGAGTCTTCTCAGGGATCCCTGCCCGCCGCCCCATCACCCCCTGCGCCTGCACTCCAGGTATCCCCGACAGAAGGCCGGCCAAAACAGTGGATAAAAGCATCATTAACATAAAAAAACTCCTGGGAACTACATTTCTCCATCGACGGGGAAAATGGTTTTGGGCATGGACTCGGCTGTTCATCTCTTTGAATTCTTCGGTTTACATGGTTTGAACTGTCGGATCTCACATCCCGACAATATTCCCAAATTTAACAAAAAATGCAAAGGAAACCTTTCCGGATTCAAATACTGTATAAAAAACAGTAACAGGGATTACAGTGCACAGCATGTATGCTATTAGAATAAATCACTGTGCGTACCTGTCCTTATAAGTGTAATCAACCTTATCAATTCATTTCTGGAGTAAATCAATAGCCAGTCTGGTGTTATATGGCACTCAAAAAGTCCATTGAACGGTCCGGCAAGAGGGTGATTTCGGTTTTTTAGAGGTAATTTTCTTCCTTCACTAAGCATTCTGACGACTTCATTCAATTTACTTTCATCCAGATTCCTTCTGCGGGCTATACGAAGGTCTTTCATGTATTGTCGGGTAAATTCAATGCGGTACATTGCTATTTCACCTTTCTCAGGTAATCATTGAAATCCTCGCAGACGATGGTTTCACCTTCAGCTGCCTCCTGTATGGCCTTGATTGTTTTTTTGTTGTAACCAGGACTTACATCATCCTGCTCATTCAGCACATGACCTGCATTCAGTTCTCTGACCAATTCCAGGATGATTCTTCCCCTTCTTGTATTTTCATCAATAATTATTGTCGTCACCTCGTTCGAATTGATGTGTAAATTTACAAAATTACCAGGCATTTCACCAGGCCAGGGAAAAAAAACCCGGAAGAAGATGGGCGCAGTTGACGTACGCTTTTTTCTCCCGGGTTATCCGGAATCTGTCCCGCTGTCCGGATTCATATCCAGGCTTATTCCGGAACCATCAGGGGGTGATGATTGAAAAGGGTCGGCTCTGAAAAAGAACCTGAAAAAAGTTGTGCTGTGGATAAAGGTATTCCGAAAAAACTTCCTGAGGGGTCGAAATGTAACAGATGGACTATTCGGGGTAACAGGCAGGCTAAAACCAGGCATAACCCGGCATTTAACATTCTTCGATACACAAGGAGTATTTGATTTGCTCAATAACCTACTCTGAAAAAAACTACATTTATCCCCTGTATATTCCCATTTATGTTCCGACACCTGCTAAACCTGCTGCTTTTGATTTTCCTGCCCGCGATGGCGTCAGGGCAGCCGGTTTGGTTTCCGCGTCAGGATTATATCTACCCCCCTTACCGGCAGTACACCCTGCGTGACGGCCTCCCGCAAATGCAGATCACCTGCCTCCTGCAGGACAGCCGCGGTTATCTCTGGGCGGGCACCAAAGGGGGCGCCACCTGTTACAATGGAGAGCGGTTTCTTAACTTTTCTCGGGGACCAAATCTCCCCGACGATTACATTTACGACCTTACCGAAGACCTCAGGGGCACCATCTGGATGGCCCATGCCCGGGGACTCTCCTCCTGGGACGGGAATCAGATCAGCTCCTTCCCCTCCGGACTCCCTCAACAGATGATCGGCACCAAAATTGCTGCCGACGATGCCGGAAGAATATGGTACCTGGCCACCATGTACTACAACGCCTCCGTCTTCGGAACCCTTGAAAAGGGAAAATTCACCGACCAACGGCCGCTTCTGCCCTTTCCTGCCCAATTTACCGGTCATGAAGATCTGGTGTGGTCCTCGAAAGGCAACTGCCTGATCGTGGCTGTTCCTCCCCATGTCTATGAGATCAGGGATGACCAGGCCCGACTTCTCTATACCACAGGCGATTCCATGCTCTTCCTGCGCCAGCAGGACAAAGAGCTCTATGTGATCGAATCTTCCGGCGATGCAAATTTCCGCGTCCTGGAATATACCGGCACCGGACTGCGGGAGGCAGCCCGGGTCCGAAACGGGAAACCCACCGTCGATTTCCTGCTGAAAAAAAATCTTAGATGGAACGATGGCAAATGGTATACTCCCATTATCACCCTGAACGCCGATACGGTCATTTACACCTACCTGCCTCCCGAAATCCACAAGTCTGTGATTCTGGAGGATAGGGAAAATCAACTCTGGATCGGGGCTGAAGAGGGGCTCTTCAGGATCGTTGACATGGGAATCGAGACCTGGCGCAAAGAGGTGCTGCCCCAGATATGGGGCATCACGGAGGATCAAAAGGGGAACATATGGTTTGCCTCCTATTTCTCGGGATTGAGGAAATACGACGGGAAGAAGGTGACCGCCATTCCCGACGTGAAGGTTCAGGGCAATCCCGTGGATTACTATTTCCGGCCGGCCAGAGATAAACGTGGAAGGCTGTTCTTCCCCAGCCAGGCTGGGATGGTCATGGCTGATGACCATCTTCCGAAGCTGGTCACCGCTGATATCTCCCTCACCACTTTTTACGATCCTGAAAGGGATCTTCTCTGGAGTGGTTCGCATTGCCGGGCTGATGTCTACGATGCCAACCTCCGGCGGGTGCGTACCATCGGAGAAAAAGAGGGTATGGAAAATGAACGGTTCGTGGTCTCCATTGCCCGGGACCGACAGGGATGGACCTGGCTGGCCAGTCTGGTCGGCATCTCCCGCTACCACTGGGATACCCGGCAGATCGTCAATTATAACCTTGCCAACGGACGCCTGCCCGCCGAAGGGGTCCTCTCTGTGTACACCGATCCCATGGGAACCACCTGGATGGGGAGCACCAATGGTCTCCTGTATTACGACCCCCTCTCCGATTCCATCCGCGCGCTGAACCTCCCCGACATCACCAGTCCGGTCAACTTCGTCACATCCATCGACTCCACCTGGCTGGTCTTCAGCCAGCCTGCTGGCATCTATCTTACCGACCTGAGGGAATATCACCGTTCCGGGAAAATGGAACTCCGTTTTTATAATGACAAAAATGGCTTTCTGGGGATTGAACCCGGACAGGACGGCGCATTCGTGGATTCCCGCGGGAACCTCTGGATGACCACTGGTACGGAGGTAGTGCGGCTCGATACGCACCGGCTTACCGGTTCCTTTGACACGCTGAATATCCGGATCTCCTCATGTAACGGGGAACTGCTTCCTTACGATACCCACGGGGTTACCCTGCCACGGAACTCCCTGAATGCCATTCTTACCTTCGACGCCATCTGCTTTAACCGGCCTATGCCCGTGCAGTACGCCTGGAGGCTGACAGGCCGGAGCAGGGGGAAGGACACCCTCTGGTCAGACTGGAGTGAAAACAAATATGTGGTGCTTTCAGGGCTCTCCCTGCGTAAAAACGCCATCGAGGTGAGGGCACGCATCCCCGGGTTACCGCTGAAGACCCCGGCACAAACCCGTTTCATCCTGGAAACCCGTGTGGCCCTCTGGCGTCAGCCCTGGTTCTTCCCCGCCCTTTTCACCCTGATGGCCTTCCTCTCCCTGGCCACCATGGTCCTCCTCCTCCAAACCCGCACCCGGATGGCCCAGGCCAACCGGCAGGCCAAAAAATTCCAGGTCCAGGCCATCCAGTCCCAGATGAACCCCCACTTCATCTTCAATGCCCTGGCCTCCCTGCAAACCATGATCCTGCAGGCCGACCCGGGGAAAGCCAATGACTACCTGGTCAAACTGGCTGCCCTGATCAGAGGGTTCCTCGAGAGTTCCCTGGCTACCGGCTACCTCAAGGGCCATCACCACTCAGGAGAAGTCCCCCTCAAAGAAGAACTCGGCATCCTGAACCATTACATTGATTTTCAGCAACTTATTCACCCCGGAAAATTCTCCTACCGGCTCATACTGGACCCGACGATCGACCCCGCAACTTTTACCATCCCCCCCATGCTCATCCAGCCTTTCGCAGAAAACGCCATCCGCCATGGCCTCCTACAGAAGAAAGGCGAGGGGAACCTGTCGGTTTCCATCAACAGACAGGACTCCGGAGGAGCCGTCATCACCATTGAAGACGACGGCGTGGGGATCGAAAAAAGCCGCGCCATACAAAAAAAATCACCCATGAGATACGTCTCCCGCGGAAGGGAACTCACCCTTAACCGGATCAAACTGATGAACGAAACCGGATACCATATCTCGGTCGACACCCAAAGCTCAGACACAGGCACCACCGTAACCATTCAGATTAAGAACCATGGAAAATAAGATCAGGGCCGTCATTGCCGAAGATGTAGAGGCCTACCTGCAAACCATTGAATTGCTCGTCAGGGAGGTTGCTCCGGAAATCACAATCGTGGGAAAAGCCTCTTCCCTGACCGGAGCAGGCAGGGTCATCAGGGAGGCAAAACCCGACCTGCTCTTCCTCGACATTCAGTTTGAGGAGGAAGGGGCCACCGTGTTCGACCTGCTCGACCGTTTTCTCTCCGAGGGTCCCCTCCCCTTCCGCATTATCTTTATCACCGCCCACCTCGAACCGGGCTACTTTGCCAGGGCTTTTGACTTCGGCGCCCTTCACTTCCTGGCCAAACCCATCGATAAGGTCAAGCTGAGAGAAGCCATCGACCGTGTGGCCAATACCAGGTCTTCTTCTGCACACTCGTTTTCCCCGGGATCCGTTTTATCCCCGGAAATCTCCTCCCCACAGGGAAATCCCCCCTCTTCTGACCTGGTCAGTCAGCTCAGGGAACTCCGGCAACTCGTACATGCCCCCCATAAAACCGGGAAAATAGTGATCGAAGGCCTCCAATTCAACGAAGTGGTGGAAATCGGGAAAATCGGAGTGCTGGAAGCTTCCGGCAGATATACCCATATTCTCCTGAACGACGGGAAAACCTATACAGCCAGTCAGAATCTGGGGGAATTTGAGAAAAAACTGGCTGAATATCCGCAGTTCGTGCGCATACACCACAATAAAATCATCAACCTCAACTATGTCAAGCGTTTCTCAAGGAAGGAAAGGCTCATCGAACTGACATCCTCTTTCGGCAGCCACACCGCCTCCAAAGAGCGCTTCCGCGACTTCCTTCAGGCCCTGTAATCATGAATGTGGCAGTCGGGAATCCTCTCGACTAAGTCGAGACTCCGCTGCGCTGCGTGAGTCCCTTAGTCTCTCAGTCTCTCAGTCTCTCAGTCTCTCAGTCTCTCAGTCTCTCAGTCTCTCAGTCTCTCAGTCTCTGAGTCACCTGTTTACGGGTCAGTTTTTCGAGACGGAGTAAATCTCGTCGATGATATGCTTGTATTTGGCGGCCACCACATTGCGCCGCAGCTTCAGCGTGGGCGACAACTCCCCGGTGGCCGGCGACCATTCATCGCAGACCAGCCTGAACCGCTTGATCTCCTCATGCAAGCCCAGCGTTTTGTTGATGGCGGCCACCTCCTGCTGCAACTTGGCGACCACCGCCGGAATCTGCACCAGCTCCTTGTTGTTCTCAAAATGAATGTGGTTTTCGGCACACCAGTCGTGCAGCAGCACAAAATTGGGCGCAATGAGTGCCGAGGCGAACTTCTCGTTGACACCGATCACCATCGCCTGCTCAATGAGTTCCGACGCCTTCAGCTTGTTCTCAATCATCTGGGGAGCAATGTATTTCCCTCCTGAAAGCTTGAACATCTCCTTCTTGCGATCGGTGATTTTCAGGTATTTGCCATCCTCGAAGGTGCCAATGTCACCCGTGTGGAACCACCCGTCGGCGTCGATCACCTCGGCCGTCATCTCGGGGGCCTTGTAATACCCCATCATTACCCCGGGTCCCTTACAGAGGATTTCCCCATCTTCGGCAATCTTCACTTCAAATCCCTCCAAAACCGCCCCGACCGTCCCGATCTTCATCTCTCTGGTAGCCGGATTGTTCACGGCGATCACCGGTGAGGTTTCGGTCAGGCCATACCCTTCGATGTTCAGCATGCCAGCCATCCCCAGCGTGCGGGCGATCCGCGGCTGCAAAGCCGCTCCCCCCGATACCGCGTAAACTATGTTTCCGCCCAGAGCCTCCCGCCATTTCGAGTAAATCAGCTTGTCGGCAATGGCAATCTTCAGCTTCAGCAACGGGGAGTAGCTCTTGTTGTATTCAAAATGCTGCGTCAGCTTCATCGCCCAGAAATAGAGGGACTTCTTGATGCCGGTGAGTTCCTTGCCCTTGGCCACAAAGCCGTCGTAAACCCGCTCAAGCAACCGGGGCACCGAGTTGAACATGTGGGGTTTGATCTCCTTCAGGGCACCAATGATCTGCCCCAGGTTGCCCACATAGTATATCCCCATCCCCTTGTACTGAAAGTGGTAGTTGACACTCCGCTCATACACATGGCAGAGGGGCAGGAAGCTGATCACCCGGTGCTCCTTCCCCAGGTGGTGCATTTTCACATGTGCGCGGAAGTTGGAAACCAGGTTGCGGTGCGAAAGCATCACCCCCTTGGGCACCCCTGTGGTTCCGGAGGTATAGATAATGGTGGCCAGATCTTCAGGATCCACGGAAGCCATCATCTCTTCCAGGCGAGGTTCCAGGGCCTCCCGATTCTGCTCCCCGGCAGCCATGATCTCCTCATAATGACGGCATCCAGCCACCTCCTCAAAGGCAAAAACCTCCTTGAGCGACGGAATCCGGTCCGCCACCGGCTTGAGCTTCTCATACAGTTTGGCATCCCCGACAATCAGGAAATGCGCCTCGGAATGCTTCAGAATATAACTGTACTCCTCCTCCCCGATGGTCGGGTAAATGGGCACATGCACCGCCCCTGCCATCGCCAGGCCCATGTCGGCAAAATTCCACTCCGGACGGTTGTTGGTCACCGTGGCCACCTTTTCCCCCTTGCCAATCCCCATGGCCAGAAGCCCCAGGGCAAAACGACGCGCATGACGCACATACTCCTCCGTGGAATAGGTGTACCACTCCGACCCCTTCTTCCCCCCCAGGGCGTCAGGACGCGGAAACTCACTGATGATGCGGTCCAGGATGTCAAACGTGCGGGTTACTTCTTTGCTCATTGCCATTTCATTTTGGTTTACTTTCCTTTTTTTGGAATGCAAATATAGGGATTACCCTCCTCAGCTAAAATAAAGCCGGAGAAGTAACCACCCCTCCGGCATTATTTAAATCAAATCTAAATAGCACGCATTAAACTATCTTTCAATATTTTACAACTTCAAGAATCGAATTTCTGATTGATATATTCCACTGTTCTTCCCTCCGGAACCACACGTTGCCCCCGAAAATCCCGGGAAGGCACCGCCTGCGCAACCCGCTCGGACTGGCCCATCCCTATCTGTAGCCGGGGCCCGCTACTCCGTAAGAAAGGTCAGGGCTTTGGCGATGGCCGCATCCAGTCCGGCCGACTCCTTGCCACCCGCCGTGGCATAGAAAGGCTGGCCGCCACCACCCCCCTTGATCTCCTTGCCGGCTTCCCTGACGATTTTCCCGGCATCGACGCCGCGCGCCTTCACCACCTCATCGGCAATCATCACGGTGAGCAAAGGCTTGCCCTCGATTTCGGCACCCAGCACCAGGAACAACCCCGGCACTTCACCCTTGAGCTGGTAGGCCAGATCCTTGACGGCCTGCGCCGAACCCAGCGTGGTGCGCCCGTAGATGACCGTGACGTCACCTACCTGACGCGCCGATTTCTTCAGCGCCTCCTTCACCCCGGCCCCCTCCTTCTTTTCGAAGTCGGCGACCTGCCGTCTCAGCTTCTCATTCTCTTCCATCAGCGCTGCCACAGACAGCTTCAGCTCCCTGGTCTGGCCAAACAACGCCTTCGCCTCAGCCAGCTCCTGCAGCTTCTCCCTCAGGTATTCATCGGCCTTCTCACCCGTGATGGCTTCAATTCGCCTCACCCCGGCGGAGATGGCGCTCTCGGAAAGAATGATGAAATGACCGATCTGACCCGTGCTGTGAACATGGGTCCCCCCGCACAATTCGATCGACTCGCCAAAACGGATCACCCGCACCGTCTCCCCGTATTTCTCCCCGAAAAGGGCAATGGCCCCCATGGCCGCCGCCTCCCCGAAGGGCACTTCTTCCATCTCCTCCTGTGTCAGATTCCGGCGGATCATCGCGTTGACCTGTTTCTGCACCTCCTCCAGCTCTTCGGGTGCCATCTTCCCGAAGTGGGAAAAGTCAAAACGGAGATAATCGGGGTGCACCAGGGACCCCTTCTGTTCCACATGGGTCCCCAGCACTTCGCGCAGGGCATGGTCAAGCAGGTGGGTGGCCGTATGGTTGCAGGCCGTGCGCCGCCGCTGGCTCTCATGCACCACCGCCGTCACCGGCGCCCCGGGATCTGCCGGCAGCACCTCCGTGATGTGCACAATCAGGTTGTTGTCCTTGCGCGTGTCCAAGACCTTCACCTTCTGACCGTTGCTCTCCAGGTATCCCGTGTCGCCTACCTGTCCGCCCGACTCAGCATAAAAAGGGGTCTTCTCCAGCACCACCTGGAAAAAATTCCTGTTTTTCTGGTTGACACGACGGTAGCGGGCAATCCGCGTGGGAGTCACCGTTTCACGGTAACCCGTGAAGACCACCTTGTCGGACCGGTGCACCTCCACCCAGTCGTCGGTCTCCTGAACCGCCGCATTCCGCGACCGTTCCTTCTGGACCTGCATCTCGCGGTCAAAACCGGCCGCATCAACAGCCATCCCGTTCTCACGGGCAATGAGCTGGGTCAGATCAAGCGGAAAACCATAGGTATCGTATAGCAGAAAGGCATCCCTGCCTGAAATCTCCTTTTCGCCTTCTCCGGAAGCTCTGGCCATCAGCTGCTCCAGAAGCCTGATGCCGGTGTCAAGGGTGCGCAGAAAGCTCTCCTCCTCTTCGCGGACCACCTTCTCAATGAGCGGTTGCTGGGCCGCCAGCTCGGGAAAGGCTTCCCCCATCGTCTGTTTCAGCACCTCCACCAACCGGCAGAGGAAGGGCTCCCGGAATTCCAGGAAGGTGTAGCCGTAGCGTACAGCCCTGCGGAGGATGCGCCTGATCACATAGCCCGCCTTGTTGTTCGAAGGCAATTGCCCGTCGGCAATGGCAAAGGAGACCGCCCGCAAATGGTCGGCAATCACCCGCATGGCAATGTCGGCCTTCGGCTCATCGCCGTAATGGCGGCCACTCAGCCTGCCTATCTCCGCGATGATGTTCTGAAAGATATCGGTATCATAATTCGACTTCTTGCCCTGGATGACCATGCAAAGCCGCTCAAAACCCATCCCCGTGTCGACATGGCTGGCAGGAAGGGTCTCCAGCTGGCCGTTGGCCTTCCGGTTATACTGGATAAACACCAGGTTCCATATCTCGATGACCTGCGGATGGTCGCGGTTCACCAGCTCGTGCCCCGGAACCAGCCTGCGCTCGGCCTCATCACGGATATCCACATGAATCTCTGAACAGGGGCCGCACGGACCGCTGTCACCCATCTCCCAGAAATTGTCCTTTTTGTTGCCGTTGAGAATGCGCCCCTCCGGAAGATATTGTCCCCACAGACGCGCCGCCTCCTCATCACGGGTGAGCTGCTCAGAGGCATCCCCCTCAAAAACCGTGGCATACAACCGCTCGGCCGGAATACCCAGCCGCCCGTGCAGCAACTCCCACGCCCAGTCGATCGCCTCCTTCTTGAAATAATCACCGAAAGACCAGTTGCCCAGCATCTCAAACATCGTGTGATGGTAGGTGTCCAGTCCCACCTCCTCCAAATCGTTGTGCTTCCCCGACACACGCAAACACTTCTGGGTGTCGGCAACCCGGTGCCATCGGGCAGGCTCATTGCCCAGAAAAATATCCTTGAACTGGTTCATCCCTGCATTGGTGAACATCAGCGTGGGATCATTCTTCACCACCATGGGCGCAGAAGGGACCACCTGGTGCCCCTTCTCCGCGAAAAAAGAAAGGAAGGCCGACCGTATTTCCTTTGAATTCATCATATTAACCTCAATTCTAGCTTACTAAGTTGTTAAAAAACATTAAACACTCCCCTCAGAACGGCTTTTCAAACCCTTAATCATTACTTTTGCGTGCTGATTGAATGATATTTTCATAAAATTGTGCAAATTTATGCGAAATAATTCATTCTGCCGGAGCGGGATGAATGAATATTGAGTAAACCTTAATATGGCCAAAAGAAAGTACCGTTTTAACCCGGAAAGCCTCAGTTACGAAGAACACGGGGTTTCTCTGAAAGAACAGTTAACCCGGTTTGCAGCCTATTTCTCCAGCAGTCTGGCTTTTGCGGTGGTATTGGTGGTGGTGATCCTTAACTTTTACGAAACACCCCAGTCAAGAACCCTCAGGCGGGAGAATCAGCGCCTGCTCACCCAGTACAAGCTGATGCAGAAGGACCTGGACAATATAGAAAAAGTGCTGTCCGACATGCAGCAGCGCGACGACAACATCTACCGGGTGATCTTTGAAACCGATCCCATTCCCACCAGCATCAGAAATGCCGGCTTCGGGGGCGCCAACAAGTACGCCCACCTTGAAAGCATGGACAACAACGAACTGGTGATCACCACGGCCCGGCGCCTCGACATCCTGGCCAAACAAGCCTACGTACAGTCCAAATCGTACGAAGAGGTCATGAAAATGGCCCTCGACAAGGAAAAGATGCTGGCCGCCATCCCCTCCATCCAGCCGGTGGCCAACAAAGACCTCAAAAACACCGCCTCGGGATGGGGATACCGCATCCACCCGGTCTATAAAATCCGCAAGTTCCACTATGGCATGGACTTCACCGCCCCCACCGGGACCGAGGTGTACGCCACCGGCGACGGATCCGTCGAAGAGGCTACCGACGAACATTCGGGGTACGGCAAAATGATCACCCTTAACCATGGCTACGGCTATAAAACCGTTTACGCCCACCTCAGCCGCTATAACGTGCGGGCCGGACAAAAGGTCAAACGGGGCGAGGTCATCGGCTATGTCGGCAGCACCGGCATCTCCACAGCCCCACACCTCCACTATGAAGTCCACAAAAACGGAGAACCCGTCAATCCACAATACTTCTACTACATGGATCTCACTCCCCAGGAGTATGAAAGGATGATCGCCATCTCCTCTAACATGGGACAGAGCTTCGACTAACCGTGCCCTACAAGGAACCCAAAATAGAAAAGGTATTCTTCAGCATCAGCGAGGTCGCTGAAATGCTGGGAGTCAGCACTTCCCTGATCCGCTTCTGGGACAAGGAATTCACCATCATCAAACTGCAGAAGAACAAGAAAGGCAACCGGATGTTCACCAAAGAGAACATCCAGCAGCTGAAGGTGATTTACCATCTCGTCAAGGAAAAGGGAATGACCCTGAAGGGCGCCGAAGCCCTGCTGATGAAAAACAAGGACGGTACCGCCAAAACCGGGGAAGTCGTCGAACGCCTCATCCACATCAGACAGCAACTCGCCGACATCCAGAAAGAACTGGAAGACGCAGAGAGCGAGGGACATAAGGACTGAGGGACGAAGAGACTGAGAGACGAAGAGACTGAGGGACTGAGGGACTGAGAGACTGAGGGACTGATTTTCAGGTCAATAATTAACCATAAAGCAAATTTCATATTGACAGCTTGTTCCAATATCATTCAAGATTCCGGATTCCAGATTCCAGACTCCAGATTCCAGATTCCAGATTCCAGATTCCAGACTCCAGATTCCAGATTCCAGACTCCAGATTCCAGACTCAAGACTCAGGATTCCAGATTCCAGACTCCAGATTCCAGATTCCAGACTCAAGACTCAGGATTCCAGATTCCAGACTCAAGACTCAAGATTCCAGACTCCAGATTCCAGATTCCAGATTCCAGATTCCAGATTCCAGACTCAAGATTCCAGATTCCAGATTCCAGACTCAAGATTCCAGATTCCAGACTCAAGATTCCAGACTCAAGATTAAAGATTTCATTCTGACATGGTTATATCCGTAACGGTATCCGAAGTGATCAGGGAGCTGGAGCAGCTGGCCCCCCCCGCTCTGCAGGAGAGCTACGACAACGCCGGCATCCAGTGCGGTGAGCCGTCGGCGGTGGTGACCGGGGTGCTCATCACCCTTGACCTCACCCCTGAGGTGGTAGATGAGGCCATTGCCCTGGGCTGCAACCTGGTCATTGCCCACCATCCGGTGATCTTCGGAAGCCTGAAGAAAATCACCGGGGCGACCCCCACCGGACGGGTTCTCCTCAAGGCCATCCGCCACCAGATCACCCTTTATGCCGCACATACCAACCTCGACAACGTCACCGGCGGGGTGAACACCATGATCGCCCGCAAACTGGGTCTCCGCCACACACGGATTCTGCAGCCCCTGAAGGGAAAACTGTGCAAACTGGTCACCTTTGTGCCCCCCGGCCACCTCGACCGGGTAAGGGAGGCCCTCTGGGCAGCAGGAGCCGGCCACATCGGCCACTACGACCAATGCAGCTTCAACGCCTCCGGTACGGGCACCTTCCGCGGGGGTGAGGAGAGCCGGCCTTTCGCCGGACAGCCCGGGGTACGCCACCAGGAACCCGAGATCCGCACCGAAACCATCTTCCCCGTCTGGAAAGAGGAGGAGATCGTGGCCGCCCTGCTGGCCAGCCACCCCTATGAAGAGGTGGCCTACGACATCCTGTCCCTGGCCAACGGATGGCCCACCATGGGGGCCGGACTAACCGGTGAACTTCCCCAGCCCCTCAGCGAAACAGAGTTCCTTGCCCTGCTGAAAAAAACATTCGCCGCCCCCGTCATCCGCCACTCCCCCCTCCTGGGAAAACCCGTCTCCCGGGTGGCCCTCTGCGGAGGCGCCGGCTCCTTCCTCCTGCGCGAAGCCATCACCGCCGGCGCACACTTCTTCGTCACCGGAGATGTCAAATACCACCAGTTCGCCGAACCCGACGGCAAAATCGTCATGGCCGATATCGGACATTATGAAAGTGAGCAGTTTACGAAACAACTTTTTCTTGAATTCCTTACAAAAAAATTCCCTACATTTGCAGTCCGTTTATCGGAGGTAAACACCAATCCCGTTGGTTATTACCTGTAAGACAGCAATTAATTGAAATTCAATCTTTTAATAGTATGAATACTCCATTTACCAGAGTAGACGAAAAAGAAGTGTCGATTGAAGAGAAGCTGCGCGCCCTGTATGACCTGCAGAGTGTGGTGTCGGCCATCGACAAGATCAAGGTGCTCCGCGGGGAATTGCCCCTGGAAGTGCAGGACCTCGAGGATGAAATCGCCGGTCTCAAAACCAGGCTGCACAACCTCGACGATGAGATCCGGGAAATCGAGGTGGCCATCAGCAACAAAAAAATCGCCATCCGCGAATCCCAGAACCTGATCACCAAGTACACCGAGCAGCAGAACAACGTCCGCAATAACCGCGAGTTCGACTCCCTGGCCAAGGAAATCGAATTCCAGAACCTGGAAATTCAGCTTTCCGAGAAGAAGATCAGGGAATTCACGGCCGACATGGCGGCCAAAAAGGAAGCCATTGAGTCGTCCAAGACCCTGCTCACAGAGAGGATGGACGATCTCTCCCGGAAGAACAAGGAACTGGAGGAGATCACCGAGGAGACCCGCATTGAAGAGGAGAAACTCAAGGCCCGTGCCGAGAAGATCGAGTTTTATATCGAGTCCAGGTTGCTGGGTGCCTTCAAACGCATCCGCAAGAACGCCCGCAACGGACTGGCCGTGGTGACCATTCAGCGTGACGCCTGCGGCGGCTGCTTCAACAAAATCCCGCCACAGCGGCAACTCGACATCGCCAGCCGTAAGAAAATCATCGTCTGCGAATATTGCGGACGTATCCTGGTCGACGAAAAAATCAACCAGCTCCCCGAAGAAGAATAAAACATCCAACCCATTTATACGTAAATGCACTGTACTCCAGTGCATTTTTTTTCATGCGCATTAACCCAATTCAAACATTTATAAACGACTAAAAAAGACAAAAAATGAAGAAAAGTGTTTTGACTCTTATAGCCGTGGTCTCCTCCCTGGGCCTCCTCGCCCAGGAAACCCAGGACACCACCTACTGGAAACGCAACGGCGACTTTACCCTCAACTTCAGCCAGGTGAGCTTCTCCAACTGGGCCGCCGGCGGCAAAAACTCGGTGTCGGGCGTCGGACTCTTCAACTACGCCGCAAACTACCTCAAAGAGCGCCTGGCATGGGACAACAGCCTCAACCTGGGCTACGGCCTCCTCAAGGAGGGCGACGGCAGCGTCATCAAATCAGAAGACAAACTCGAATTCAGCTCCAAGGCAGGCTATAAAATGGCACCCGAAAGCAAATGGTTCTACAGCGGACTGCTCAACTTCCGTACCCAGTTCGCCAACGGCTACAAATACCCCGATACCGATCAGAAAATATCCACCCTCTTCGCCCCGGCGTACCTCACCTTCGCCCTCGGAGCCGACTACAAACCCAGCGACAAATTCTCCCTCTTCCTCTCCCCCCTCGGCTCCAAACTCACCTTCGTGATGGACGACGAACTCTCCGATGAAGGCGCTTTCGGCGTCGACCCCGGTAACGTCTTCCGTGCCGAACTGGGGGGTACCCTCAAATCAGAACTCAAACTCCCCCTGATGACCAACGTCGACATGGTGACCGGACTCGGTCTCTTCTCCAACTACCTGCATAACCCGCAGAACATCGACGTCAACTGGGACTTCCGCATCAACATGAAAATCAACAAATACCTGTCGGCCAACCTGATCACCAACATGATCTACGACGACGACATCAACATCGACGGTAAAAACAGCCTGGTGCAGCTCAAACAGCTCTTCGGTGCCGGCTTTAGCTACAAATTCTGAAACCACAGATCAATTTTCACCACAGAATACCAGATTCCCGGTTTTTCTGTCCGGATATGCCCCGCACCACCACGTGCGGGGCTATTTTTTTATCCTCAAATCGCTATCTTCGCTCCACCCGGAAACAAATCCTTGATGACCTATGAGACCTTCAACTTCCCGCTTTTCCCTCTTTTTCTCCCCCGCGTCCTTCCTGATGATCTCCCTGTTTCTCCACCTCTCCCCCATCTGCTCCCTTTCCGCACAGAAACTCTGGGACCACGGTCCCCTGGAGGTGACGGCCAACGGCCACTTCCTGCAGCACAGCGACGGCACCCCCTTCTTCTGGCTGGGCGATACCGCCTGGGAACTCTTCCACCGGCTTACCCCGGAGGAGATCACCCGCTACCTCGACAACCGCGCGGCCAAAGGCTTCAACGTCATTCAGGCGGTGGTCCTGGCCGAAATGGACGGCCTCCGGAAACCCAACCAACAGGGGGAGGTCCCCTTCATCGACCTGGATCCCACACGCCCCAATGAGAAATACTTTGCCCTGGTCGATGAGGTGATCCGCATGGCTGCACACCGTAATATGTACCTCGGGTTGCTCCCCACCTGGGGAGACAAGGTGACCCGGATGTGGGGAACGGGACCCGTGGTATTCAACCCTGAAAATGCCCGTAAATATGGCTTCTGGCTGGCCAGCCGCTACAAGGATGTTCCCAACCTCATCTGGATCCTCGGGGGTGACCGCCCTGCCGTACAGGATAAAGAGGACTGGCGCCCCGTGTGGAGAGCCATGGCCGAAGGCATCGAAGAGGCTCTGGGACCGAAGGCCCTGATCACCTACCACACCTCCGGCGGCGATTTCTCCACCTCCCAGTTCATCCACCACGAAAAATGGCTCGATATCAACATGGTCCAGTCGGGCCATGGCGGCGGTCATGACGTGCCCGTATGGAACCTCATCTCCCGTGACAGAGCCCTTACCCCCGTGAAACCAGTCCTCGACGCCGAACCCAACTATGAAGACCACCCCGTCAGTCCGTGGCCTGTGTGGAATCCCCAAAACGGCTACTACCGCGACCACGACGTCCGCAAGCAGATCTACCGCTCGGTATTTGCCGGTGCCTGCGGAGTCACCTACGGCCACCACTCCGTTTGGCAGTTCTGGAACCCCCGCGAAGAGAAAATAAACCACGCCGAAATGTACTGGATGGAAGCCATCGACCGCCCCGGCGCCGTCCAGGCAGGCTACCTCCGCCAACTCATGGAATCACGACCCCTTACCGGCAGAATCCCCGACCCGTCCATTATCGTGGCCGGACAGGGAGAAAAGGGGGAATATATGACCGCATTCCGCGACAGCCTGGGCCGCTACCTGATGGTCTACTTTCCCGTGGGCAAAACCGCAACCATTCATACCGCCTCCCTCCCAGGAAAGAAAATCCGCCTCTCGTGGTTCAACCCCCGCACCGGAAAAACCGAAGCCACCTGGAAAACACCCCACGCCGGTACGGTAACCCTCACCCCTCCCACCACCGGGGGTACCAACGACTGGGTCCTGGTCGCCGACAACACCTCCTCCCGCTTCAAAGCCCCGGGAATTCGCCCCAAACGGCAGTGGCGGTAATCCCTCTTCGCCGGGCCTGTCCGGACAGCCCACCGATCCGGGCTGAGGCCGGTCAGATACCCCACAGCCCCCGCCTTTACGGCCGTTCAGGCCGCACGGACAATGCCTCAGCGAACATTTGATTCCGGCAGTTGGAACATTTGAAGTTATGATGTAAATTGCACACAAAAACCAGAGCACCATGGCAGAAAAAGAAATAGCCCTTCTCAGGGACCAGATCGGAAAACTCAGCGACCCCCGCTTTGACCTGGAGGCGTGGAAAAACCAAACCATCATCTTCCTGGAGCGGATCTTCGGAAAGGAAAGCTCCAAGGTAAAGCTGATCAGAGAGTTGCATTACGACTATTCGAGCTGGAGCCTCCGCGATGCCTCCGGAGCAGGCAAGAAGGACCCCGTGAAGTTCCAGGCCGAGGGGATTCTGGCGGCCACCATCGAGGAGCTGGAGAAGCTGGGGCTCCCGGGCGGCGAACCCGAAAGCCGCAAAATCACCGAACTCCTCGAGGATGAGCTCACCGGAAAACAGATGAAGGAAATCGACACCCTGGTGCACTCCGACCTTCCCGACCGGCAGGAGAAAATCACCCGCCTCCTCGAAACCCTCGACAAGGAAACCCTCGCGGCCATGCTGGCCCGGCTGCTGCTCTCATGACCCTGAGCCGCCACCGCCCATCCGTGGCCATCGTCATCCTCAACTGGAACGGCCGCTCCCTCTTTCCGCAGTTTCTCCCCCCGATCCTGGAACAGAGCCGCCGGGAAGGCATAACCCTCTTTGTGGCCGACAACGGCTCCACCGATGGCTCCCCCGAATTTCTGGAAACCCACTTCCCGGAGGTGAATCTCCTCAGACTGGACCGCAACCATGGTTTTGCCGGCGGCTATAACCGCGCTCTGGCACAGATCGACGCCGACGTTTTCGTGCTGGTCAACTCCGACGTGGAAGTCACCCCCGGCTGGATGGAGCCCTGCCTCGCCCTCCTCGAAGCCCACCCCCGGCTGGCCGCCGTACAACCCAAAATCAGAAGCTGGAAGGAAAAAGAAAAATTCGAATATGCCGGTGCGGCCGGGGGATTCCTCGACGGCCTGGGCTACCCCTTCTGCCGGGGGCGCATCCTCACCGAAGTGGAAACCGACCTTGGCCAGTACGACACCCCCGCCTCCATCCTGTGGGCCACCGGCGCCTGCCTCTTCATCAGGGCTGAAGCCTTCCACGGTGCCGGCGGCTTCGACGAGGATTTCTTCGCCCACATGGAAGAGATTGACCTCTGCTGGCGGCTTAAAAACCAGGGCTGGCAAATCAGAATCGAACCCGCATCCGTGGTCTTCCACCTCGGAGGAGCCACCCTCTCCTACCAAAGTCCCCGCAAAGTCTACCTCAACTTCCGCAACAGCCTCTGGATGCTCCTCAAAAACCTCCCCGCAGGCAAACTCCTGCCTGTGCTCCTGCCCCGCTTGGTGCTCGACGGTGTGGCCGCCGCCGAATTCCTGGTCACCGGACAGGTCAGCGCCTTCAAAGCAGTATGGCAGGCCCACATGGCGTTCTACCGCTCCCTGCACCGCTTCCTCAAAAAAAGAAAAGCCCTCCTCCCCCTGGCTCAGGTCAACCACCATCCTGAAATCTACAACGGCAGCATGGTCTGGAACTTCTACGTCCGCCGCATCCGCCGCTTCTCACAGTTCCCCTTTCACCCTGACCATGACCAGTAAGGCTCCTTCCCTCCTGAAGGCGGTGATCCTTCTTTTTTTTCTCTCCGGAATCGCAGGGAGCGCCCTGACGCTCCCGTCGCCCCTTTCGGGTGATTTCGGCCGTACCCCTGCATACCCCTGCGGGGTGCCCCCCCATTGTGGCCCCGCCATTCCCCCCGACAGCGGTCACCACTACCGGGTCAGCCGGACCGCCACCCCTCCCGTGATCGACGGCAAACCCGACGACCCCGCCTGGGAGAAAGCCCCCTGGACCAGCGACTTCACCGACATCGAAGGAGCGCTGAAACCGCCACCCCCCCTGAAAACCCGCGCCAAACTCCTTTGGGACGACCACTACCTTTACATCGCCGCTGAACTCGAAGAACCCCACCTCTGGGCTACCTATGACGCCGATGAGTCGGTCATCTTCCACGAAAACGACTTTGAAATCTTTATCGATCCCGGAAACGACGGCCTCCTTTACTATGAGCTGGAAATCAACGCCCTGGGCACCAAATGGGACCTCCTGCTCACCCGCCCCTACCGGGAAGGAGGCTTCCCCATCAACGCCTGGGAGATCACCGGACTGAAAAGGGGGATTTACCTCGACGGAAGCCTCAACGACCCTTCCGACCTGGACCGCTCCTGGAGCCTGGAGCTGGCCCTTCCCTGGAAGGTCCTGAGGGAATGTGCACCCCACCACCGGAGACCCGTACCCGGCGACACCTGGCGCCTCAACTTTTCACGCGTCCAGTGGGACAGGGAGACCATCGGCGGAAAATATGTCAAAAAAGCAGACCCCCTCACCGGAAAGCCCCTCCCTGAACACAACTGGGTATGGGCCCCCCAGGGAGTCATCAACATGCACATCCCCGAAAAGTGGGGCATGATGGAATTCATGGAATAAGAGAAACATCTTGTATCAGACGGGATCTACGGCTCTTGTTTGGGGGGACGCCCCGCCACAGAGCCGGCAGGGAACCGGGTATCCGGGGATAAATATCTGTAAACATTTACATACATTTGTAAGCAGTGAATTGCATGTACAAGCCATTATAACGGATGAATCCTATGAACAAGCGGGAATTTCTGAAATCGGCCGGACTGGGGATGGCAGCCCTGGCCCTGGCGCCGGCATTGTGGAGCGGCTGCACTTCCCCCAACAAAGGGAAAAACTGGATCTGGATCACCCCCAAAGAGGGCCTCTCCACCGACCAGTGGAAAACCATGCTCGAAAAGGCCAAACAACACGGCTTCGATGCCGTCCTTCCGGAAGTGTACACCGGGCACCATGCCTGGTTTGAAACCTCCCGCCTCCCCATGCGGGAACCCCTGCTCGAAAAACTGATCGACGCGGGCCGCGAAACCGGCGTCGAAATCCACGCCTGGATGCATACCATGCCCAATAACATCCCGGAGTACTACGAAAACCACCCCGGCTGGTACGCCGTCAACCGCGCCGGAGAATCGGCAGCCACCCACCCCGCCTATGTCCCCTATTACCGCTTCATGTGCTCCCGCCATCCCGAAGTGCAGGAATTCACACGCCAGATCGTGGCTGACCTGGCCTCCTTTGAGGGACTCGCCGGTGTCCACCTCGACTATATCCGCCTCCCCGATGCCATCCTCGCCCAAGGCCTCTGGTCCAAATACAACATCGTCCAGGACAAAGAGTACCCGCAGTATGACTATTGCTATTGCAACCGGTGCCGCAGTGACTTTAAGGAACAAACCGGCCTCGACCCCCTGACCGGCCTGGAAGATCCGGCAACCCACCAGGCCTGGCGCCAGTTCCGCTATGACACCATCACCCACCTGGTCAACGACATTCTCGCACCCGAAGCCCGCAAAGCCGGCAAAGCCATCACCGCCGCCGTCTTCCCCAACTGGGAAAGCGTCAGACAGGAGTGGCGCAACTGGAACCTCGACGGATACCTCCCCATGCTCTACCACAACTTCTACAACGCCGGAATCCCCTGGATCGGGGAACAACTCACCAGGGAAATCAGTGAACTCAAAATCAAAAAACCGGTTTACTCCGGACTCTTCGTCCCCTCCGTCAAACCGGAGGAAATGGCCGAAGCCTTCCGCATCTCCAGGGAAGGAGGAGCCTCAGGCATCTCCCTCTTCAACTACCACTCCCTCACCGATGAGCACTGGAAAGCACTCAAAGCCATACACGAAGGATAGCCCTGATAACCTGCAAGGTAAACGGCGCATCCGGACCATATCACCGCTTTTGCGGGACGGGGTTCACCATTTATCATAATTTGAACTCCCCCCGCGGAAATTGCGCTCACCGCTGCAACCTTTTCCACTGAAAATAGTGACGAATTGCTTATTTTTCAGTAACTTGATATGTATATCAAGATCACTGAAAACAACGCCATGCAAAAAGTTGCCATGATTACGGGCTGTGCCAGCGGCATAGGCCGTGAATTAGCCCTGGAACTGGCCGGACTGAAGTGGACTGTGGCCGCCACCGACCTCTATCCTGAAAAACTACGCCCCCTCGAGGAAGCCGGATGCCTTACCTTTCCCCTGGACGTGACCAACAACCGCCAGATCGGGGAAACCGTTGAACAGATCATCGACCTGTGCGGACATATCGACCTGCTTTTCAACAATGCCGGCTACGGACTGATCGGCCCGGCCGTCGACATCCCCTTAGAAAAACTGGAACGGCAGTTCCGGACCAACTTCTTCGGACCGGTGGAGATCATCCATAAGGTAGTCCCCTTCATGAAAGCCCGCGGAAAGGGAACCATCGTCAACATGGGAAGCATATCGGGAATTACCCCCACCCCGTTTGCAGGAGCCTACTGCTCCTCCAAAGCCGCCGTCCATGCCTGGAGCGACTCCCTGCGCATGGAGCTCAAACCCTTCGGCATCAAAGTGGTCATCGTCCAGCCCGGAGGCATCCGCACCGAATTCGGCCAGCACTCCGCCGAAACCGTCAGCGGCCTCCTCAAACCCGAATCGTGGTACACCCCCATTGAACCATACATCTATAAAAGAGCCAACACCTCACAGGAAAAAGCCACTCCCGTGACCGAATTCTGCTCCCGGGTGATCCGCAAAATCATCTCCGAAAATCCCCCGCCGGTTGTCCGCTGTGGCAAACGCAGCTTCTTCCTCCCCCTCTATAAAAGGGTTCTGCCCGAAAACCTGCTCGATAAGATGATGATGAAGAAATACGGCCTGGTTCAGCTGGCCTGACACAAATGCACTGTTTACACCGCCACATACTGCACACGGTTCACATAAAGATCACTGCGTGCTGGCACATCTTCACAGGAACGAAGTGGTTAAGCCAGGTGAACCACGAGGCCGGTTAATCCATGACGATCAGTGTTTTGGTCATTATTCTGTTGCCATTGAGAACAATCTGATAGGCCCCGGCAGGAAGTGGTTTCACATTGATCTGCATGACAGATCCCGTAAAATCCTCTTCCATGACCAGCCTGCCCTGCATATCGTACAATGCGACCCTGACCAATCCCTGCAACCCGGCAGGCCGCTCAATATTTACCACATCGTATACCGGATTGGGGTAAACCGTCAGTTCAGCCGGTCCTTCTGACGCCTGCAGTTCGTTTTCCCGCACCCAGGCCGCCAACTGTTCGTTTTTCATCAGCTCTTCAATCCGGGGTGAAGGTGTGAGTCCCGACACCGCATTTCTGAATTCCGGAAAATCCTCTTTGGTGGCCGACTTCAACAGGCTCAGCAGGTTGATGCCGCAGGGATTCGCCCCCGAGGCACAGTCAAACTGGATCTTTGACAGGAGCAGCACAAACGGGGCGCACTCGGCATGTTTGAACGGTCCCACCGGCAGACAACTGACCTTGCTGCTCCCCCTCAGCAAAAAGGAGAGGTAAGCCAGCAGCGAATTCTCATTGGCGACCAGCTCGTCACAGGTGCAATAATAGAGATGCAGATCGCTTTTGGGCTTCCAGCCGATCACGTCGTTTTTCCGCAGGGCGCTGTTCACCGGATGAAAATAGTTGTACTGGATATTCCAGAGGTATTTGGGCACAAACATGGTTTTCCACTCCGGAGGCAGCTGAATGTTGATCTGGTCGGTAGTATACAAGCCATTGAAGAGATCCGGGATAGTCAAATTATAAGGTGACACAAAAACCTGCCCCAGGTCGCCGTAAAGGTTGCCATAGGCTTCCTGGAAACTCATGAGCATATAGGGCAGAAACGAGGGACTCGGATAGACGGGATGGTCAAAGAGATAGCTTTTCTGTACCTGGGAGAGGCTGTAGGCGCCACTTCCGGCCACCGTTTTCCGAAGGGTGATTCCTGGAAGAGGATTGTTCTGGAGCACATTCTGGGTGGCCAGGGCAGCATGTCCCCCCTGTGAATATCCACTCATGTAAAGGTTCCCGTCGGGCTTGGCCCACACCAGGGGATCGGGGCACACCAGTGGATCGGCGCACATCGCCACGGCCGCTTTCAGCATGTCGACACTGGCCGAAGCCTCCGAAGCCGAATGGTGGTAAGGATGAACACCCGGACCGTCACCCAGTCCCAGGTAATCGGGCAACACGGCAATGTAACCGTCCATGGCCATGATCCACCCGATGGCCGTCTCTATTCCCAGAAGGTTCGACGGAGCATCCAGGTCACGCGTGAGCGTTCCGTGGAGATACAAGAACAGGGGCATCTGCATCGCAGGGGTCACCACCGGCAAAAACACCACCCCCGAAGCCACCGTGGGAGAGCCGGTAGCATCAATGGTGTTGTAGATGACCTTTACCGCCGTGACCGAATGCTTCTTGTAGGTGAACAGGTCGACCAGCGAATAGGCCGTTTCATCGAGACTGGCCTGCAGGGTCAGCATGATCTCCGAAGGAGTGACAGTGGTCAGCGGTACCGCCTCGATGACCGTCCCGCGCTGGGCAGAGAGCTCAAGGGTGATCCCCGAAAAAAAACACACAAAAAATAAACACACTAAAAACAAGGTAGATTTCTTCATGGCTATTTATTTATGGTTTATTCTTTCAAATTACCACTTTTTGCCAGAAATTCCAAATATTTTTCCCTCATTTTCAGCTGTTTAACAGAATATTGCCCTCTACACACCGCACAAATCCATAAAAGGTAACTATTTCCGGGTGGTGATCCTGACTTCTCCCTTTTTAGAAGGCTTCTCCTTGTCGGTTTTGATTACTTCGATGGTGGCAATCCGGTCGGGATCAAGATTTTTCATCTCTTTGGCACTGGCTTTCTTACCGTCGATGATATATACCATATTGGTATCACCCGGAGCACTCAGAAATATGGGATGCCTCCCATATTTCTCCGCCATTTCCCTGGCGCGTTCTGCCATCTCCCGCTGCTGCTGCGCAAACTCCTTGTGCTTTTCAGCAAACTCCTGGTTCTTCTCCACCCACTCTTTCTGCTTGTTGAGAAACTCTTCCGACCTGAGGTCATTCAGCACCTTCATCTGCTGCTCCATCTGCTCCATCTGTTTCAGCCGGTCGTTCCCGAAATAAAAGGAGTAGTCGCCGAAATCACGGAACACCACGGGGCCTCCTGAACGGCCACTGATCCGGCTGAGATTCTCCAGTCCGCTGATGTTCAAAGTGCTGCCCAGGTCGGCCAGACTGCCCAAATCGATTTCCCCGTCCAGCTCGACCAACACCATCCGGGTCGCCGAAGCGGTGACCAGCGCCAGGGAGGTGATTTTCTCGCCGCTCTTGTTGATGTACACCTTCAGGTCCTCCCCCATCCGGTTTTCGGTCTTAAACAGGGTGAACGACCGGGCCTTGTAATGGCTGAGAATGGCATTGTGAATTTCAGAGAGTTCCACCGCCGGTTTCTCTTCGGGCTTTCCGTAAACATAAGCACTCTGTGAGACCACCAGGATGTGGTCGAGTTTCCGGAGGGTCTCCGAAACCGGGGAACCGGGATCCACCTGCTTTTTCTTCAGGTAGAGGTCGAACATGTCGCGGGTCAGGTTCGTGGCGCTGAATCCCTCTTTGCCGCCGAACTTCTCCGTCAGGCTGGTGAATAAATCCTGCCCTGAGACCTGAACACTCACCAACAGGGCAATACAAATGCTTACAATCGTTTTCATGGCTTTATACTTAATTAACAATGATTTCCACGTCGTTGTCGACCCACAGGACCAACATGTCGGGCTCTGCAGGTGCAGGCTGCAGGGTTTCCGACACGTGGACAAGTGTTTGCTCTATCATCCTGAATTCCTGTTCTTTCTCCAACCGGGCCAGGTTCCCCGCGTAAAGGGTGATCATCAGGGCCAGTGTGGCGGCCACAGAGGTCACGCTGTATATCAGCACCCTTACCCTCTTTTTTCGTGCGGAAGCATCGACCTTTTCAAACACCGCGCTTTCCAATCCTTCCGGAAGGGCCGATTCTCCGGCAACCCAGGTAAAAAACGCCTTCTCCGGAGAAGCATCCGCCTCCGCCAGGCAGGCCTCCCGCAGCAACCGTTCCTCCTCCTGTGTGGTCTCCCCCCGGTAATATTTCTCAAGCAGTCTGTCCCGTTCCTCTTTCATAGCTGTAAATTTTTTCCAGTTCATTCCTCAGTTTCATCCGCGAGCGTGACAGCAGCACCCTGATGTAAGGCACCTCATTCCCTGTCAGTTCGGCGATCTCTTCAAAGGACAACCCATCGATTTCCCTCATTTCCAATACCTCCCGGTAATTCTCCGGAAGGGATCCCATGATCAGACGCACATGCTTCAGTTTTTCGGCTGCATCGGGGTCAAAGGAGCCTCCGGCCACCTGAACGGGGACCTCCCCTGTGAGGGTCACGGGGCTCCGCCGCTCCCGTTTCTTCTGGTCGAAACAGTAATTCCGGGCCGCCGTGAAGATATACGCATCAGGGTTGAGGCACTCTTCCAGGGCTTCTTTTCTGTTCCATAACCTGAGCATCAGCTCCTGCAGCGCATCACGCGTCTCCTCCTCACTGCCCAGTATCCGCTTCATCATCGGATAGAGCTTTCGCGTGTAAGGCCATAATCTGGATTTAAACTCTTCGGTGGTCATCTTACTTTAATTGACGACAGTTTACCTGGTTTGTATCATCCCGAGTAAAGAAATTACGGGACTATTCCCGTAAAAAATGTTAACTTTGGGCTGATATTTCATCAATGGGGTGCCTTTGCCCGGAAACGTCCGGGATGAAACACAGGCTGAGATCATACCCTTATAACCTGATCCGGGTAATGCCGGCGGAGGGAAGACCACGGGAGCCATCCCACCCATTGGTTGTTTTTTTACTGGATTTTACCTAAATGCCTGTGTGACGGTTGGGTATTGCACCACGCTTTCACCAGACCTTGCTACAGGTGGTTTCGGGGAAAAGAAGTTAAATGGAAAATGGTCGTTAAGATGAAAAAATTGATTTTGGTGCTTCTCCTTCAGCACCTGGTATTGATGGCTGCGGCTCAGGCCACTCTCTCGGGAGTGGTCAGCGATGAAAAAGGGGCTCCCCTGCCGGGAGCCAGTGTGGTTCTCGAGGGCACCTATCAGGGCATGTCAACAGGCAGCGACGGCAGTTACCGCTTTATCCGCCTGAAACCCGGTCACTACACACTCATCGTCTCTTTCATCGGGTACCAGACGGCACGAAAAGCGGTTTCCCTCAGTGAGGCCACTACCGTCCACTTCTCTCTGGAACCTGAAAATATCTTCACCGAAGAGGTGGTGGTACAGGCCACCCGGGCCCAGGACAAAACCCCTGTGGCCTTCACCGATCTTTCCGCGGAATCACTGCGCAGCCGTAACATGGGCCAGGACATCCCCTATCTGTTGGCGCTGACTCCCTCCTTTGTGGCGACCTCCGACGCCGGAACCGGCATCGGCTACACCAGCTTCAGGGTACGTGGCACCGACCTGAACCGCATCAACGTGACAGTCAACGGCATCCCCCTTAACGATGCCGAATCGCACAGCACCTTCTTCGTCGACCAGCCCGACCTGGCCTCCTCGGCCCGGAACATTCAGGTGCAGCGCGGCGCCGGAACCACCCCCGGCGGAGGGGCTTCCTTCGGGGCAGCCATTAACCTGCAAACCCTTACCCTGAAAAGGGACCCCTATGCCGAAATCAGCTCCTCGGCCGGCTCCTTCGGAACCCGTAAATACAGCTTCGCCGCAGGAACCGGACTCATCGGGGAAAAACCGGGAATCAACCGCCCCGGGGGAGCGTCAGCGTCAAGGCTCCCTGGTGAATCCTCAGGGGCATCGTCGCCGGTAACCGCTCTGGGCTCTGGCCGACAGAAAGGCAGGTTTTCCTTTGACGCCCGCCTGAGCGCCATCCGCAGCGACGGATTCATCGACCGCGCCTTCAGCAACCTGGGCTCCTGGTTCATCTCCGCAGGGTATTACTCCCCTTCCACGGTGCTTAAGGCGGTGGTTTTCTCCGGCACCGAGGAGACCTACCAGGCCTGGAACGGCGTCCCCTCGGTCCGCCTGCACAACGACCACCCGGGCATGCTCCGCTACGGGGAACACGGCCTCTATACCGAAAAGGAGACCCGTGAAATGCTCTCCTCCGGAAGCCGTACCTATAACCTCTACACCTACAAGGACCAGGTGGACCGCTACCGCCAGGACCACCTGCAGCTCCACTTCACCCACCGCTTCAGCAGCCGCCTGAACCTGAGCACCGCCCTCCACCAAACCTTCGGCGAGGGTTATTACGAACAGTTCAAGGCTTCCCAGAAATTCACCAGCTACGGCCTGCCCAAACCGGTCGTGAACGGCACGGAAATCAGCCGCACCGACCTGGTCCGCCGCAAATGGCTCGACAACGACTTCTACGGAATGGTTTTCTCCCTCAACTACCGGCAGGGAGGCCACAACTTCACCTGGGGCGGTGGCGCCAATAACTATTACGGCCGCCACTTCGGACGGATCATCTGGGGGGAGGTCTTGCCCGGACTGAAGCCCGATCATGAGTTTTACCGCAACCGCGGCCGCAAAAGCGACCTGAACAGCTATCTCAAAACCACCCTGGAACTCACCCACCGCCTCAGCTGGTTCTCCGATCTGCAGATCCGCACCATCCGCTACGAAATCAACGGCATCGACGACGACCTCCGCCGCCTCGATCTCCTTCACCACTACACCTTTTTCAATCCCAAAACGGGCCTTTTCTTCCGGCTCTCTCCCGCTCAGGAGCTGTTTATCTCCTTTGCCCGGACCAGCAGGGAACCCAACCGGGACAACTTTGTCGACACCCCTCCCGGAAGCCCCCTCCCCCAACACGAGACCCTCCATGACCTGGAGGCAGGTTGGACCTGGCAATCGACCACCTTTACGGCCGCCGTCAACCTCTATCATATGTCCTACCATAACCAGCTGGCCCTCACCGGACAGATCAACGATGTGGGGGCGCCTGTCATGGTCAACGTGGAGAAGAGTGCCCGTACAGGGGTGGAACTCTCGGCGGGAATCAGGGTCACCCCGGCCCTCTCCTGGAACGGCCACCTTACCCTGAGCCGTAACAAAATAAGGGATTTCACCGAATATGTCGACGACTGGGACCTGGGCGGACAACAGGCTTTCGCCCTGGGAACCACCGACCTGGCCTTTTCGCCCCGGCTCTCCGGAAACAGCAGCCTCGCCTGGTCACCCGGAAAAATTGCCTTCAGCCTCCTCTCCCATTATGTGGGAAAACAGTTCACCGACAACACCTCCTCACCCGACCGGGTCATCGATCCCTACTTCGTGAACCATTTCACGGCGGATTACACCCCACAATTAAAAGGGGTGAAACAGCTGAAGATCAAATTACTGATCAACAACCTGTTCAATGCAGCATACGAGACCAATGCCTGGGTCTACTCCTACCTTCTGGGCGGGGAGCGCTACACCATGGACGGGTACTTTCCCCAGGCGGGGCGACACTTCATGGCAGGAATCGATATCTCGTTTTAGCGGAGGACCCGACGGACCGGATCGATGCTTCAGCTGCGAACCAGGCGGGCCGGATCGATGCTTCAGCTGCGGACCAGACAGACCGGAAAGATGCTTCAGCTGTATACAAGGCGGACCGGATCGATGCTTCAGCTGCGGACCAGACAGACCGGAAAGATGCTTCAGCTGCAGACAAGGCGGACCGGATCGATGCTTCAGCTGCGAACCAGGCGGGTACCACGGCCTTTGTAGAAGTTATCGGGATTGGTGATCAACACTTCGCTGACCCCGTTATGGATGGCCTTGAAGCCGTTGTAGAGTTTGGGGATCATGCCACTGCTGATGATGCCCGCTTCCTGGTATTCCAGAAACTGGGGCTCAGTGAGTTCTCCCAACACGCTGTCGTCGTCGAGCGGATCGGAAAGAACGCCCCTTTTCTCAAAACAGTAGAAAAGGAGGACTTTATAGAAGTGGGAGAGTTCGATGGCCAGACGGGAGGCGATAGTGTCGGCGTTGGTATTGAGCATCATGCCTTTACCATCGTGGGTGAGGGGGGCGACGACGGGAATGACGTTTTCTCCCAGGATAATGCGCAGCTCACGGGAGTTGACATTCTCCACATCCCCGGCATACCCGTAATCGATGTCGGTGACCGCTCTTTTCCGGGCCCGTACCAGATCCAGGTCAGCTCCCGTCAACCCCAGAGCATTACAATTACGCGCCTGCAGTCCGGCCACTACCCGCTTGTTGATCAGTCCGCCATATACCATGGTCACAATCTCCAGGGTCTCCAGGTCAGTGATCCGGCGACCGTCCACCATTTTCGTCTCCACACCCAGCCGGGCAGCCAGGTCGGTAGCCGCCTTGCCACCACCGTGGACCAGGATCTTGTACCCCGTGATCGTGGTAAATGCATCCAGCAACCGGTCAAGCAACTCCGGCTCTTCCACCACTTTCCCACCTACTTTGACGATCGTCAGCCTGTCCATAAAATCAATCTTTTAAGCGGATAAAATTCTCCAGAATGGCACTCCCCACATCACCGCTCTTCTCGGGATGAAACTGGGTGGCATAGAAGTTCTCCTTCTGCAGTGCTGCACTGAAAGGTTTCATATAGTTGCACAGGGCCGAGGTGTGTTCGCCCTCTTCGGCATAATAAGAATGTACGAAGTAAACATATTGGTGTTCCATTGCGGGAGTGAAAATTCGCCCTTTCAGATGATAAATGGCGTTCCACCCCATATGGGGCACCTTGTCGACATGTTCGCGACCCGGGGCAGACACGAACTTACGTACCACCTCCCCGAAGATGCCCAGGCAGGGGGTATCCCCCTCTTCTGAATGGGCACACATCAGCTGAAGCCCCAGGCAGATGCCCAACACCGGCTGTGTCAGCGACCTGATGACCCCGTCGAGGCCACGGGCACGCAGGTAAGCCATGGTATTGGCCGCCTCCCCCACCCCGGGAAATATCACCCGGTCGGCCGCACGGATACGCTCCGGATCGTCAGTGACTTCCGCCTGCACCCCTAAACGATGCAAAGCATTGCACACCGACTCAATGTTCCCCGCATTGTATTTGATAATCACTACCTCCATAAACCGATTATGCTAAATTCAGGCCAACTTCACCATACACCACCCGGAAAATCCCTGAATCATGTATGGAGAACTACTCCTCCCCCTTTTCAAAATCAAGACTCAGGATTACTATTCAAATATTCTGACATGCTAATCCTCCCCCAAGGCTTTTTCAATGACTTTTTTCATCTGTGCGAACTCCTCCTCTTTGAAGAGACGGGTGAGGAAAATGATTTTTCCTGATTTGTCGATGATCACATTGCGGGTGACGCCGGCGCCCTTTTCCGCAAAGGTGTAAAAGATCTTACCCCCGGGGTCCAAAGCGAGGGGATAGGTGATTCCCACATCTTTCCCGAATTTGACCACCTTGTCGAGCGGTTCGTCGAGGTCGATGCCGTAAAGGGCGAACTTCGGGTTATTCCGGTGTTTGGCCCAGATCTCCTTTTCGATATGGGGCATCTCCTTGCGGCACACCCCGCACCAGCTGGCCGTGAACTGAAGCATCACTACCCTGCCTTTCAGGTCTGACATCTTCACCTTTTTCCCGTCGGTGAGCGTCATCTCAAATTCAGGCACCAGCTGCCCCGGTTTTACTACATACCCATAATCGGCCGGAACCTCTTTCTGCACAGGGTTCTGGCCGTCCGCCACCACAGAGGCGGACATAAAAACGACCCACAATAAAAGCGCATACGCTGTTTGACGCATGCGAAAAGATTTTTGCTTGTTTCCTGCTTCAGTCATCATTCTGTTTTTCAGGCTAATTTGTATATTTTATTACACTCTGCCAGCTTGCGTTACTCCTCCGGAAGACTCTTTCTCCCTCCGTTGTCCAGGTTTTCCGGGGTTCCGGAGATGACTTGAGACTTGAGGAGGTCTCCACTTTAGTCCTTCAGTTGAACACCACAGTCCGGTTACGATAAACGAGGACTTTGTGCTGTAAGTGTTTAAAGACCGCTTGCGAAAGTACGATTTTTTCAAGATCACGCCCTTTCCTGACCAGGTTTTCTACCGTGTCAACGTGGCTGCAGCGGGTCACGTCCTGTTCAATGATAGGGCCGGCATCGAGCTCACCGTTCACATAGTGGCTGGTTGCGCCGATGATTTTGACACCCCGCTGGTGTGCGGCATGATAGGGGCGCGCCCCGGCAAATGCCGGGAGAAACGAATGATGGATGTTGATGATCCGGTTAGGATAACGTGATATGAAAGCAGGGGAGAGAATCTGCATGTACCGGGCCAGTACCACAAAATCAATCCGTTGGGCCGCGAGCAACTCCAGTTCGGCTGCCTCCTGCGCCGCTTTGTTCTCAGGGGTCAGCGGAAAATGATGAAAGGGGATGTTAAACCTTTGCGCCACAGGTTCCAGCCGCCGGTGGTTACTGACCACCAGGGGAATCTCCACATCCCACTCCCCGGCGGTATACCGCGAGAGGATGTCAAACAGGCAGTGGGGCATCTCTGACACAAACAAGGCCATCCGCTGTACCTCCTCCGAGAAAAAGAGCTTCCAGGTCATCTCCAGCGGAACGGCAATCAGGGTCGCAAAATAATCACCGATCTTATCCCGCGGAATCGTAAAGCCCTCCAGTTCCCACTCTACACGCATATAAAAGGTCATCTCCTGACGGTCAACATGCTGGTCGAGGTAAATGATGTTCCCGTTGTTCCGGTTGAGAAATTCGGTGACCGTGGCCAGTATCCCCTGCCGGTCGGGACAGTGGATCAGCAATATCGCCGTATCCTTTTTCTCTTTTAATGTGCGTATGCTCTTCATAATAAATATCAGAAGTTTAGGATATTATAATAATCTGGAGTCTGGAGTCTCGAATCTTGAATGAGGGAATCCTGAGTCTGGAGTCTGGAGTCTGGAATCTGGAATCTGGAGTCTCGAATCTTGAATGAGGGAATCCTGAGTCTGGAGTCTGGAGTCTGGAATCTTGAATCTGGAGTCTCGAATCTTGAATGAGGGAATCTTGAGTCTGGAGTCTGGAATCTGGAATCTGGAGTCTCGAATCTTGAATGAGGGAATCCTGAGTCTGGAGTCTGGAGTCTGGAATCTGGAATCTGGAGTCTCGAATCTTGAATGAGGGAATCCTGAGTCTGGAGTCTTGAGTCTGGAGTCTTGAATGAGGGAATTCTGAATCCTGAGTCTCGAATCTTGAATGCGGGAGTCCTGAATCATTTAAAGCAGTCCCTTGGTGGTGGGCAGCTGAAAGTTAAAAGGGTCGCGCCGGAGGGCCATTTTCAAGGCCCGGGCCAATCCCTTGAAGAGGGCTTCGGCCTTGTGGTGATCGTTGTCGCCTTCGGCCTGCAGGAAGAGGTTGCAGCGGGCGGTATCGGAAAACGACTTAAAAAAGTGGAAGAAGAGTTCGGTCGGAACATCCCCCACCCTTTCCCTGCGGAACTCCACCTTCCAGACGAGCCAGGGGCGGCCGCCGAAGTCGAGGGCAGCGGTGGCCAGGCAGTCGTCCATAGGGAGCACATATCCATATCTTTCAAGACCCGTTTTGTCACCCAGTGCCTTGCCGAAGGCCTCTCCCAGGGCCAGGGCGGTATCCTCCACGGTATGGTGTTCGTCGACGTGCAGGTCACCCTTCACCCTGACCGTCAGGTCGCAACCCGAATGGCGGGCGATCTGGTCCAGCATATGGTCCAGAAACCCCAGTCCGGTGGAGATGTCGCTGCGGCCCTGGCCATCCAGATTCAGAAAAATCCTGATATCGGTTTCCCGGGTGGTGCGCACCACGGTAGCTGTCCGCACCGGAAGGGCCAGGAAAGCAAAAATCTCATCCCAGCTGTTGGTCACAAGCGCCAAATGCTCCGCCAATCCGGCCGTTGCCACCTCGTCCCGGGTGAGGAGGGTGGTATAAAGAATGGCCCGGGTTCCCAGGTTGGCCGCCAGTTCAATGTCGGTAAGCCGGTCGCCGATGACGTAACTCCCCGCCAGGTCATACCCGCCCCCTGTGTACCGGCCCAGCAGAGCTATCCCCGGTTTGCGCGTGGGGGCTTTCTCCTCCGGAAAGGTGCGGTCAATGAGTATTTCCTCAAAGGTGACACCCTCATTGCCCAATAGCCTGAGCAGTTTCCCCTGCACGAGGGTAAAGGCCTCCTCGGGGTATCCCGCGGTACCCAGTCCGTCCTGATTTGAAACCATCACCAGCTCAAAGGGAAGCTTTTCCCTGATCCGCCGCAGGTTGGTGATCACCCCCGGCAGCAACTCCAGCTTCTCCAGAGAATCCACCTGAAAATCTTCGGGAGGCTCCACGATCAGGGTGCCGTCACGGTCTATGAACAATACCTTCTTCATCTGTTTAAATAATATCTTAAAATGGTTCATTCCGTGAAATGTCGTGCAGGGCCCTGATCAGAATTTCGTTTTCACCGGGGGTTCCCACGGTGATCCGCAGGCTTTCGTCGCAGAGGAGTATCCGGGAGCGGTCACGGACGATGATTCCCCTGTCGGTGAGGAGGCCATAGATCTTCCGGGCATCAGAAACCCTGACCAGCAAGAAATTGGCATCGCTGGGCCAGACCTTTTCCACGCAGGGAACGGAGGCCAAGGCCGCTGCCAGCCCTTCGCGCTCCGTCAGAAGGGTGTGCACCCACTCTTCCTTCCGGGCTTCCGTGTCCAGGAGTTCCAGGGCGGTCCGCTGGGTCAGGCTGCTCAGGTTGTATGGGTATTTGATGCGGTTCATCAGGGTGATGATCTCCGGAGCCGCAAAAGCCATCCCCAGCCGGAGGCCCGCCATACCCCAGGCTTTGGAGAAGGTCTGCAGGACGATCAGGTTAGGAAATTCAGAAAGCCGGGGCAGCAAGGACCCCTTCCGGGAGAAATCGACATACGCCTCATCGACCACCACGGGACCGGGAAAACCTAGGATAACCTTCACCATCTCTGCGGAATCGAGGGCGTTGCCCGTGGGATTGTTGGGCGAACAGAGGAAGATGATCCTGGTTGCGGGGTTCACAGCCGCCAGAAGCCGTCTGGCATCCAGCTGGTAATCCCCGCTGAGGGGTACGCCGGTTACCGCGATGTGGTTAACCCCGGCTGCTACCGCGTACATGCCATAGGTGGGTTCAATCTGCACCAGATTGTGTTGCCCGGGCTCACAGAAAATCCTGATCAGCAAATCGATCGGCTCATCGCTTCCGTTTCCCAGGAAGATCAGGGAGGGATCGGTCTCTTTGAGTTGGGCCACTTTCTTTTTGAGTTCCCGTTGGAGTGGATCGGGGTAGCGGTTCCAGGGCTGGTTCCAGGGATTCTCATTGGCATCGAGAAAAACCATAGCCTCCCCTGAATATTCGTCGCGCGCCGAGGAATAGGGCTTGAGCTGAAGGATATTGGGCCGGGCCCATTGGGTGAGTTCCATATTATATTCCTTTCATTTTCAGGTAATCGAGCCGAAGGGTAACGGCATTTTTATGGGCTTCAAGCTCTTCGGCAGCCGCCATGGTCTCCACCACCGGCCCCAGATTCTTGAGTCCGGAGGTGGTGATTTCCTGGAAGGTGATCTTGCGCACGAAACTGTCCATGTTCACGCCGCTGAAGGAGCGGGCCCATCCGTTGGTGGGCAGGGTGTGGTTGGGCCCTGAGGCGTAGTCGCCGGCACTCTCGGGGGTGAAATTTCCCATGAAAACCGACCCGGCATGGGTGACCAGGGGGGCCAGCGTGGAATAGTTTCCGGTACTGATGATCAGGTGTTCAGGTGCATAGGCATTGATCAGGTCCATGATCTCCCCGTCGTGCGAAAAGATGACGATCCTGCTGTTTTCCAAGGCCTTTCGGGCGATGTCCCTGCGGGGAAGGGCTTCGAGCTGCTCCTGCAGCGCGCTTTCTATTCCGGGCAGAAGACGCTTTCCGCGCAAGACCAGCAGGACCTGGCTGTCGGGACCGTGTTCGGCCTGTGACAGGAGGTCGGCGGCGATGAAGGCGGGTTCCGCGGAATGGTCGGCGATGATGGCCACTTCGGAGGGGCCTGCCGGCATGTCGACGGCCACGTCGTTGAGGCTCACCAGTTGTTTGGCCGCCATGACGTACTGGTTGCCGGGGCCGAAGATCTTGTCGACTTTAGGGGTAACCACGCCGTAGGCCATGGCACCGATGGCCTGGACTCCTCCGAGCCGGAAGATGCGGGTGACACCCGCGATGCGTGCCGCCGCCAGAATGGCCGGGTGAACCGATCCGTCACGCCCGGGAGGGGTGCAAAGGATGATCTCGCGGCAGCCGGCCAGGCGCGCCGGAACCGCCAGCATCAGCACCGTCGAAAACAAAGGGGCGCTCCCACCCGGAATATACAATCCCACCCTCTCAATGGCCACGGGTTTCTGCCAGCACCACACCCCCGGCATGGTCTCTACCTTTCGGGGGGACTGGAGCTGCGCCCCATGGAAGGCGGCGATGTTCTCCGCGGCCTGCGCCATCGCCTCCCGCAGTAAAGGGGAGGTGCTTTCCCAGGCCGCCTCCATCTCAGCAGCCGTCACCTCCCACCGGTCTACCACCACCCCATCAAAACGAAGGGTGAGCTCCCGCAGGGCTTCCTCCCCGTTCCGGCGAACCGACTCCAGCAACCCACCTACCCGGCTGGCCAGGTCGGAAACATCAAACAAAGGCCGCCGCAGAATCTCCGGCCACTGTTCCCTGTCAGGGTGATCATATATTCTCATTCGCAAAGTTGTTTGTTAATTTATGGATAATCCTTAAAATATCATCTTCTCAATGGGAACCACCAGGATGCCTTCGGCCCCGGCCCTTTTCAGCTTTCCGATCACCTCCCAGAAATCCTTTTCGCTGATCACCGAATGGACGGAACTCCAGCCCGGTTCAGCCAGAGGCATCACTGTCGGACTTTTCATGCCGGGAAGGATGGCTGAAATCTCGCCTATTTTATGGTTTGGGGCATTGAGCAGAATATACTTTTTCCCCTCGGAACGCTGTACCGATTCCAGCCTGAAGATCAGTTCATCAAGGATCTCCCTCCGGGCGGGCGACAGCGCATGGTTGGCGATGAGCACCGCTTCGGAGGTGACAACTGTTTCGACCTCTTTCAGGCGGTTGCTCACCAGCGTGGAACCCGAACTGACAATGTCAAAGATGGCATCGGAAAGGCCGATACCGGGGGAGATCTCCACGGAACCGTTGATGACGTGGATTTCAGAGGTGAGGCCGTTTTCGGCAAGCCACTTCCGGAGGATGGCCGGATAGGAAGTGGCGATTTTCCGTCCTGAGAACCACTCCTTGCCGTGGTATTCCATTTGTTGGGGGATGGCCAGGGAAAGGCGGCAGCGACTGAATCCCAGCCTTTTGACAATGGCCACATCCTCACCGCGTTCCAGCACTTCGTTTTCGCCCACGATCCCCACGTCGGCCGCTCCGTAAGCGACGGTCTGCGGAATGTCGTCGTCACGCAGGTAAAGCACCTCCACGGGAAAATTCATGGCCGGCGATACCAGGTTACGGCGGCCGATGACCAGGTTGATTCCCGCCTCCTCCATCAGTTTGACCGATCCTTCATTCAGCCGTCCTTTGGTCTGAATGGCAATTCTTAAGATTTCCTCCATAAAAAAACATTAAAAAAGGCCTACCGTTACTGGTAAGCCTTCAGGTGAATATCGTCAAGCACCGACATACCGCCTACGGCCTACCTCCAGGCAGGTGAGATGCGTGACGTCCGTGAAGATAAAACATGGCGTTCATAATCTCGCTTTGTGGCTGCAATAATAACAATAAATTATCAGTCGGGAAACAAAAAGGGTAATAAAATGAAACCCGGCCGATTACTTTTCGATCATTGTGACGGAATATCGGCCAATTGCTTTCAACTGACACTATTCGTTTAAAAATGCATACAAATGGGATCTAACCGGGAAAATCCGGCGGGTCACATTAATTTTAATCCATGACAAGACCCTTAGGTAGAATCATTAAAAAACAGAAGATCATGAATGCATTGAGAAACAGTGTCAGGCTTATCGGGCACCTGGGTGACACGCCGAAAGTCAGGCAGCTGGAGAGTGGCAGGAAGGTGGCCAATTTTTCTTTGGCCACCAATGAGACGTATGTCGACGGTGCGGGCAACCGCAAGTCGGAGACGACGTGGCACAGGCTGGTGGCATATGGCAATACGGCCGGGGTGGCGGAGAAGTACCTTCAGAAGGGTTCGGAAGTCGCCGTCGAGGGCAAGCTGACCCACCGCAGTTATGACGACAAAAACGGGGAAACCCACTACATCACCGAAGTGGTGGTCAACTCCATGATGATGCTCGATGCCCGGAACAGGCAAAACGGTGAAGAATAACCCCACCATCCCGCAGCAGTGCTGCTGATTTACAAACCTCAAAATTACCCCAATGGAGGGTTCCATCCCTCAGTTCATTCCAGGTGACCAGTTCACCAAGTTGCGTTCTTAGTTCAGTTCTTATGGTGGTTGACCCGGAGTGGGTTCCGTTGACCGGAACCCTCCGGGTTTTTTCGGATCATCACTGACAACCCCATCAATCAACGGAAATAATCCTATATTTGGGGGAACCCGGGAACGATGGGTCATTTCAGGCCCGGGGACCCGGGGTGTATGAGGTATGGAAAGTAAAACAGTATCAGGCGTCAGGCCGCTGGGTTTTCTCTGGGAGACCCGGAATCCCTTCTTGTTTTGTGCACACCACAACGATGCCTACCCCCGTGGGGATGGGCGGTACGGCCCTGCAGCCTCCCTGGCGGGCCGCAATCTGGGCAATGACTTCACCCTCAGGGAGGGATGGCGTATGTACCACGGCCACCCGGTTCCGGGATTTCCTGTGCACCCCCACCGGGGATTTGAAACGGTCACCATCGTCCTGAAAGGATTTGTGGACCACTCCGACTCCCATGGTTCGGCAGGGCGCTACGGAAACGGGGATGTCCAGTGGATGACGGCCGGCAGCGGACTTCAGCACGCAGAGATGTTTCCCCTGCTCAGAACAGAAGAACCCAATCCGCTGGAGCTCTTCCAGGTATGGCTGAACCTTCCTGCTGCGCGCAAATTCTGCACCCCGTTCTATAAAATGCTCTGGGCGGAGGAGATTCCCGTGGTGACCACCCGTGATGCGCATAATCGGCAGAGCATGGTAAGGGTCATTGCCGGCACCTGGGCGGGGGTGACCGCGCCTGCGCCGGCACCCGACTCGTGGGCGGCAGATCCGGCCAACGGGGTGACCATCTGGCTGGTGACCATGGATCCCGGGGCCACCCTGACGCTCCCCGCGGCAGCCCCTAGGCTAACGCGAACCCTTTACTTCTATGAAGGGAGTAGCCTGACCGCCGGCACCACCCCCCTGCCCCGCTACCACCAGGCCGACCTGGCCCCCGAGCGGGAGATCACCCTGGTCAACGGGGCCGGCGAAGGCCGCTTTCTGCTCCTTCAGGGCCGCCCCCTGGAAGAACCGGTGGTCCAGTACGGCCCCTTCGTCATGAACAGCGAAAATGAAATCAGGGAAGCCTTCCGCGATTACCGGGCGACGGAATTCGGGGGATGGCCATGGGACGACCGGGGACCCGTTCATGGTCCCGAACTGCGGCGCTTCGCCTCTTACCCTGGAGGGGAGACCGTATTCCCGGGCCACGGAAACTAACCGTTGCCGCAACCCTTTCCTCCGCGCCATGCACGAGAGGAAACTCCCCACCGGAATTCAGGCTCCCCTGGTGCCTTTCAGGGTTTGAAACTGTGGGCGAAATCGATGACGCAGACGTTGCGCCATCCGGGGTGTGTACCACAGGCTACTCCTACCAGGAGGTAATGTTCGCTGAGGAAATTCTTGCGATGGCCCCGCTTGGGGATGCCATCGTCGATGACCAGGTGAAGGACCACCGAGCGGGCATCGGGATCCCCGTAAAAGATATTTTCACCCATGGCTTTTTGCCAGGTCCCATGACGCCTGATGCGATCCTGGGCGGTGGAGCCGTCGGATCCCGTGTGCCCCGTCCGCCCCGTGGCCGACTGGTCCTTCATGTGATCACGAGAGGCTTTGGTCAGCCTTATGTCGGGCGAGAGCAAGGGGACCGGCGGTGCCTGCTTCAGTTCCCTGATGGCATCTTTCAACGCAGCTACCCCTTCCCGGGTAATGATGGGCACATCGCCGGGGTAGTTCAGTTTCTTGCCGTCATACTTATTCAGCAGGGGCTCCAGGTATTCCCGGGCATAGGACGGCGGATCGGAGCGCAGTTTGTTGATCTCTAAGATCACCGCCTTCTCATTGTCGGAGAGATAGGTCGCCCCGGCGGCAGTATTCAGGGCCATCTTGTCCCAGCTCTTTTCCGCCAGGGAACGCATGCCCGTGAAACACACCATCAGTACCAGACCAACCCCGAAGAGTATTTTTTTTCTCACCATCTGCAATTTTCCCATCACTTATTATCGACTGATTCAAAAAAAGTGCCGTTCCTCCATTTCACGGCCTGCCTTGATGAAAAACGGAAAACATGCCGGCAAATTTTATGCGGATCAGAAAATTTCATCTGCCCGCCAGGATGGATTTAGCAGGAAGTGTGGACAGCTTTTTCAGGAATAGGCCTCGTTACGGTCGATGGTGGCCACCTGTACCAGCATGCGGGCGATTTCAGCGGTGACATGGCGGAAATACTTCTCTCCCTTTTCCCGGGTGGCTTTGCGGGGATCCCCCACTCCGGTATCGCGGGTGACCTGGCTCCATTGCCGCTCGGTCCAGGCCCATTTCTTCCGGCAGGCCTCGATGTTGATCTGCCGGGAGGCACCATCGCCTGCCTCTTCAAGGGGAAGTACCCATTCCGGATGGAGAAACAGCATTAAACTGGTTTCCATTTCGCCGGCATGATCGTCGGGTTCCTCAAAGAGATTTTCCGGAAGGGGAATCTGGTAGAAATTGGCCTGAAACAGCCACATATCGGGGTATTTCAGTCCGAGTTCCCGGAGCATCTGCCGGAAGTCATTGCCCCCATGGCTATTGAAAACCACCATCTTATAGATCCCGGAGCGGAGCAGGCTGGTGAGGACATCCTCCAGGATCTTCATTTGTGTGGAAGGATTGAGGTTGATGTCGAGCCTGATGTCGTGCTGACCGGTATTCACACCGAACGGGATGGGGGGCAGCACGATGATGCGGGCGCCTCCGGCGGCGGCGAGCCGGGCTGATTCGGCTGCAAGGGCCTCGGCTTCAAAAACATCGGTTCCATAGGGAAGATGATAGTTGTGGGCCTCGGTGGCTCCCCAGGGCAACACCGCCACATCATAATCGCTCACCTTCACGTTCTTCCAGTGGTTACGCGACAATACAACTGAACGCTCTCTGCCTGACATAAGCTTTTCTCTTAAAAATTCAATAGAAGCAGGCGGGAATCGCAGGCTCCGGGCCATTTCCTGCCGTACTGCCCAAAATTACACTTTTCAGTCCGAATGTTTCCACTTTCCGGCTTTATCCTAACCCCTATTTTCTTATTTTTGGAAAAACAAACATATCATGATCATGAGTGACAGGAGAACATTTCTGAAGAATACGGCGCTGGCTACGGCAGGATTGGCGGCTTTTCCCACCATTGTCAGGGGAAGCGGTGTGGCGGCAAACGACAAGATAACGGTCGGGTTGATCGGATGCAAGGGACAAGGGTGGAGTAACCTCCAGGCGTTCCTTAAACAACCCGGAGTGGAGTGTGCCGCCCTCTGTGATGTCGACCGGAATGTCCTCATGGAGAGGGCCGCCGGGGTCGAAAAAATCACGGGGAAAAAACCCGCGCTTTACGGCGACTTCCGGAAGCTTCTGGAACAGAAGGATATCGATGCGGTTATCGTGGCCACGCCCGACCATTGGCACTGCATACCGATGGTCAACGCCTGTGAAGTTGGGAAGGATGTGTTTTGCGAGAAGCCCCTGGCCAACACCATTGAAGAGTGCAATGTGATGGTCAATGCCACGCAAAGGTACAACAGGGTGGTCCAGGTCAACCAGTGGCAGCGGAGCGATCCCCACTGGAAGGATGCCGTGGAGTATGTCCACAGCGGCACCCTGGGGCGTGTGCGCTCGGTCCGTGCCTGGTCATACGTGGGCTGGAAGGGTTCTATCCCTGTGGTGCCCGACACACCGGTTCCCGAGGGAGTCGATTACGACATGTGGCTGGGGCCCGCTCCCAAACGCCCCTTTAACCAGAACAGGTTTCACTTCACCTTCCGCTGGTACTGGGATTACGCCGGCGGACTCATGACCGACTGGGGGGTGCACCTGCTCGACTATGCCCTTTTCGGCATGAACCAGTATGTTCCCAAATCGGTGATGGCCACCGGCGGGAAATACGCCTACCCCGACGATGCCATGGAAACCCCCGACACCCTGATGGCCATGTATGACTTCGGGGATTTCGGGTTGCTGTGGGACCATACCATCGGTATTTATGGCGCCAACTACGGCAGGGGCCACGGCGTGGCTTTCATCGGCGAATACGGTACCCTTGTGGTCGACCGCTCCGGCTGGGAAGTCCTCCCGGAAACCAGCAGCGTCAGCGCCAATAAAGATTTTGTGAAGGTTCCCCTGCAAAAATCGACAGGGCAGGGGCTGGAGCTTCATGTGAAGAATTTCCTGGAATGCATGAAAACCCGGGAGAAGCCCACCTGCGATATTGAAACCGGGGCCCATATTGCCCGGATCGCCCACCTCGGGAACATCTCCTACCGTTTGGGGCGCAAGGTTTTCTGGGACCACGACCAGCAGAGGTTCATTAAAGACAAGAAAGCCGATGAGCTGGTGAAGGCACACTACCGGAAACCGTGGACCCTTCCCCGGGTATGAAGCAGATTCTGAAATACGCGGGCTATGTGTTGGCCGTGGCGGCCTTCGGATACATGGTATGGCGGTTTTCTTACATGATTGCCTGGATCCTGGCGGCGGCCGTCCTCTCCTTTGTGGGCCATCCCCTGGTGCACTTCTTCGACAGTCTCCGTATCCGCAAGCTGAAAATTCCCCATGCCGTGAGCGCTTTGCTCTCCCTGGGCCTCATCCTGCTGGTGATGCTGGGGCTCCTGGCCATTTTTGTGCCCCTGATCCTCAACCAGGCCAACACCATCGCCCAGATCGACATTAACCGGCTGGCGGCTAACCTTCAGGGCCCCCTCCAGTGGATTGACGAGCAACTCCACGCCATGGGGGCCATTCCCGACGGGTTGACCATGCAACAGTTCCTGGTCCAGAAAGCCAAATCGGTCGTAAACCTGGGCAACGTCTCCGGGCTCCTTAACAACATCTTCAGCGTGGCCGGAAATGCCTTCGTAGGCATCTTCTCCATCTTCTTCATCGCTTTCTTTTTCCTCAAGGATGAAAGCATGTTCGAGGAGATCCTCCTGCTTGTGGTTCCCGAAAAACACCACAAGGCCACCCTGCAGGTGGTTGCCGACTCCAAAAACCTGCTGATGCGCTATTTTGTGGGGATCATGGGGGAAATCCTGGGCGTTATGGGGCTGATTACTCTGGGACTATATCTCTTCGGCATAAAGAACGCCTTGCTGATCGGGTTCTTCGGGGCCATCATGAACATTATTCCCTACCTGGGGCCGGTGATCGGGACGCTCATCGGGGTTACCCTGGGGATAACGGCCACCCTGGCGGGCGGAGCCTTCGACCAGCTCCTTCCCATTGTGCTTAAGATACTGGGAGTTTTCCTGGTGGCCAACTTCATCGACAACAACATCCTGATCCCGGTCATCTATTCGAAAAGCGTGAAATCACACCCGCTGGAGATCTATTTTGTGATCATCATCGGGGGGAGCCTGGCCGGATTGCCGGGAATGATCCTGGCCGTTCCGGTGTATACCGTGTTGCGTGTGATCGCCAAAGAGTTTTTCCAGAATTTCAGGATCGTTAAAAAACTCACAGCGGCGATGAAAGAAGAGTAAACGGGCCCTCACCCAGCCCCGGGGCAGCCAAAAAAGTATTGGATTATAAAAAAGGCAGCAGCTCCAGAACAACTATATTCTCATATTCTGACCTTCTAAACTCTGACCTTCTGAAATTCCTGCACTACCAGGATCCTCCGGCGCCGCCGCCACCGAAGCTTCCGCCACCGAATCCGCCAAAACCGCCGCCCCCGCCGAAGCCTCCTCCGCCTCCGAATCCTCCGCCAAAGCCCCCGCGGCCTGAGGAGAAATCGGACCAGGAGCCGCCGCGTCTGCCGGCATTCATGGCTCCCAGCCAAATCCAGAAGGGCAGGTTTCGGCTTCCCGTATTGAAGGATTTTTTATTGCCCCCCTTCATCATGGCGATGACCAGCAGGATGATGATCAGGAGCACGATGACCGATCCGGTGCCAGTCCCTGTTTGGTCCTCGCCGCCGGTATACTGTTGGGCGGTAAACTCACCCCGGGCCAGGCCCATGATCACCCTGGTGCCGGCTTTGATCCCCCCGAAATAATCCTCCTCACGGAAGCGGGGGATCATTTCCTGGTCGATGATCCGGCCATTGGCCACGGCATCAGGGATCACCCCCTCGAGGCCATAGCCCACCGAAATGTATACTTCACCCCTTTCCGAAGGGGTTTTGGGCTTCACCAGAACCACAATCCCGTTGTTTTTACCCTGACGGCCCACGCCCCACGATTCGCCGATCCGGTAAGCCATATCTGCGGGGTCATACCCCCCGAGATCGGGAAGGATGACCACGGCCACCTGGGTGGAGGTCTCCTGATCAAAGCGAACCAGTGAATCTTCGAGTTCCTGTGCCTGGGCGGGCGTGAGGATCCCGGCCAGGTCATTGACCAGGCGGGGAGGCACCGGCCGCTCCGGTACTTTGGCCAGCGCAGCCAAAGGCAGCAACAGGGCAAGCCATACCAGGTATTGTGTCCAGCTTCTGTTCATCGTCTATTCTTTATCTCCGTAGGAAATCTCATTGGTGAGCTCATTCACGTCATCGGCACGGCGGGGAAAATGGTCACTCAGCTGCTCCCCGGCCATCCTGATTCCCTCCATCAGTCCTTCCGTGATCTTCTCCTGCCGGAAATGATCCAGGACCACAGAACGGATCTGGTTCCAGAAATCTTCAGGAACCACTGCGTTGATGCCGGCGTCGCCGATGACCACGAATTTGTGATCGCCGACAGCCACGTAAAAGAGCACCCCATTGCGTTCACGGGTTTTGTGCATCTCCAGATGCGTGAAGATATCGACCGCCCGGTCAAAGAGATTCTTCTTGCAGTGTTCTTCGATGTGCACCCTGATCTCGCCCGAGGTCTCCATCTCTGCCACCTCGATGGCCCGTCTGATTCCGGCTTTCTTCTCCTCCGTGAACGATTCCCAGAAGTTCATAGCTTATTAAAATTTCACTTCAGGGGCCTTTTCGGCGCCCGTTTGCGCTTCAAAATAGGCTTTCTTGCCGAAGCCGAAAATCTTTGCCGTGATCAGTTCAGGGAAACGCCTGATATAGGCATTATAAGCCATGGTCGTTTCGTTGAACTTCATTCTTTCGACGGTTATTCTGTTTTCGGTACCCTCCAGCTGGGCCTGCAAATCAAGGAAGTTCTGGTTGGCCTTCAGATCGGGGTACTGCTCGACCACCACCATAAGGCGGCTGAGGGCCGAGGAGAGTCCCTGCTGGGCTTCCTGGAACTGCGCGATGGCCTCGGGCGTCAGGTTGGCAGGATCCACCTTCATGGAGGTAGCCTGTGAACGGGCTTCAATAACCCCGGTCAGGGTTTCCTGCTCATGCTCGGCATAACCTTTGACGGTCTCCACCAAATTGGGAATCAGATCGGCCCGGCGCTGGTAAACATTTTCAACCTGGGCCCAGGCGGCACCCACCGCTTCATCCATTGAAACCATCTTGTTGTATCCGCACCCCGAAAAAAGAAATCCGGTGACCACTGCGGCAAGGATGAATACACTTTTTCTCATGTTCATATAATTTTATTCAAAATTGAGCTTCGAATGTTAAAAATCATCGAAAATATCGGAGAAACCCCCTAATTTGCCGCTAAATTACATATTTCGGCAGACAAATGGAGAGGACGATGTCAAAGGAGGAGTTCAGTGCGGCTATCAGGGAAGGGCTGCCGCGGGAGCTTCCCGGAGCGGCGGTGTATGCGCCGGGAGTGAACCATGCCCCTATCAGGAGGGATGTGTTGTCTGATGAGGAGAAACGGCTGGCGGTGAGGAATGCCCTGCGCTATTTCCCGGCAGCGTTTCACCCTGTATTGGCTCCGGAATTCAGGGAAGAACTCCGCAAATACGGAAGGATCTACATGTACCGTTTCAGGCCCCGGTATGCCATGAAAGCCCGGCCCATCGGCGAATACCCGGCCCGGACGCCCCAGGCGGCAGCCATTATGCTCATGATCCAGAACAACCTGGATCCTGCCGTGGCCCAGCACCCCCATGAGCTGATCACCTATGGCGGGAATGGCGCGGTCTTCCAGAACTGGGCGCAGTACCTGCTGACCATGCGATATCTCTCGGAGATGACCGAAGAGCAGACCCTGGTGATCTATTCGGGGCATCCCCTGGGACTATTCCCCTCCCACCGGGAGGCGCCCCGCGTAGTGGTCACCAACGGCATGATGATCCCCCATTACAGTACCCGCGACGATTATGAACGATTCAACGCCCTGGGGGTCACCCAATACGGGCAGATGACCGCAGGCTCATACATGTATATAGGTCCACAGGGAATCGTTCATGGCACCACCATCACGCTGATGAATGCGGCGCGTCTCCATGCCGGTGGGGAGAGCCGCGGGAAGATTTTCGTCACCTCGGGACTCGGGGGCATGTCGGGGGCGCAGCCCAAGGCGGCCGTCATCGCCGGCATGGTGTCGGTCACCGCGGAGATCAATCCCCTTGCCGTGAAAACCAGAAAGGATCAGGGATGGGTCGACGAAGTGCACACCACCCTGGAGGGTGTCATCGGGAGAATGCTGGAAGCTTCGGCCGGCGGAGAAACGGTTTCTCTGGCATACCTGGGGAATGTCGTCGACCTCTGGGAAGAACTCGCCCGCCGCGACATCAGGGTGGACCTGGGGTCCGACCAGACTTCCCTGCACAATCCCTTTGGGGGGGGGTACTACCCTGTGGGGCTCACCCTGGAGGAAGCCAACCAGATGATGGCCGCCGATCCTGCGCTTTTCAGGGAAAAAGTGGAGGCTTCGCTGCGGCGCCACGTGGCCGCCATTCACATCATGACCGCCCGGGGCATGTACTTCTGGGACTATGGCAACGCCTTTCTGCTGGAGGCGGGGCGTGCCGGAGCCGACGTCTTCACCCCCGGCGGGGGATTCAAATATCCCTCCTATGTACAGGACATCATGGGGCCCCTCTTCTTCGACTACGGCTTCGGGCCTTTCAGGTGGGTATGCACCTCAGGCGCCCCTGCCGACCTGGAAACCACCGACCATCTGGCGGCGCAGGTTCTCGGGGAGCTTCTCCCGCGTTCCCCGGAAGAGATCCGTCCCCAGATGGAAGACAACATCAGATGGATTCGCGAAGCGGGGCGCAATAAGCTGGTAGTGGGTTCCCAGGCGCGTATCCTGTATGCCGATGCGGAAGGGCGGATCGCCATAGCCACGGCTTTCAACCGGGCCATTGCCGAAGGGCTGATCAGTGCGCCCATCGTTTTGGGGCGTGACCACCACGATGTTTCCGGTACCGACAGTCCCTGGCGCGAAACCAGCAACATCCGCGACGGATCGCAGTTCACGGCCGACATGGCTGTCCAGAACTTCGCCGGCGACAGCTTCCGGGGCGCCACCTGGGTATCGTTGCACAACGGCGGGGGCACCGGCTGGGGAGAAGCCATTAACGGCGGCTTCGGGATGGTCATCGACGGCTCTGCAGATGCCGGCCACCGCCTGCAGAGCATGCTCCACTGGGATGTAAATAACGGCATCGCACGCCGCAGCTGGGCCCTGAATCCTCCCGCCTTGCGCACCATCCAAAGGGCCATGGAACAGAACCCCCTCCTCCGGATCACCCTGCCCCATGAACCGGAGGAGAAATGGCTCTGACTGGACCAGAACTTTCCGCACCGGGACAAAAAAAAGTCAGATGACAATTTGATCTATCTTTTGTTAACTTTGCCGGGTATTCACCATTCTAACATTTTTGACATGATTTGTAAAAGGTCGATTTTGTTCTGGAATGTTGACACCCAAAACGATTTTGTGGAACCATGGGGGAAGCTCTATGTCAAAGGGGCGGAGAAGCTCAAACCCCGATGGGCAGAGATTACCAAGGTTGCCCGGAGAATGAAGATCAGAGTGGTCAACACGGCCGATTACCACTTTGTACATTCGGCCGAAATCAATGAAAAACCCGACCTCATTCACACCTTTCCGGCGCATTGCCTGGCAGGTACAAAAGGAGCGGAATTCATTGCCGAAACGGCCCCCGACAATCCGCTGGTCTTTCACTGGGACACCATTTACGACACCATGCCCCTGAAAGTCGATGTGCCGCAGTACCGGAACTTTGTCATCCTCAAGGATGCCTTTGATGTTTTTGCCGGGAACGCCGTCACGGTCAAGCTCCTGGAAGAACTCGCCCCGGAGATGGTAGTGGTTTACGGAGTCACCACCAACGTCTGTGTCGACCATGCCGTCAGAGGCCTGGCGCAAAGGGTTAAACAGGTTTACGTCCTGAAGGATGCCATTAAAGAATTGCCGAAAATCCCCCTTCCATTCGGGGAATGGGAAAAGATGAACGTGAAACTGATCACTTCAGTAGATCTTTTTCACTCCTTTAAGAAATAGAAAAGGGGGTGCCATATTCATGGACACCCCCTTTTGTTTTTTACGTCATACCCCTCAGATACCTGCTGAAAGCTCGGCACCGGGTTTGAATTTCACAACTTTCTTGGCTTCAATCTTGATTTCCTTGCCGGTCTGCGGGTTCCTGCCCGTCCTGGCACCACGCTCCGAAACCGCAAATGAGCCAAAGCCAACGAGAGACACCCTGTCGCCTGCTTTTAATGCAGCACTGACAGCGTTAATGGTCGCATCAAGGCCTTTCTTGGCGTCAGCCTTGGATAAGCCTGCATTTTCAGCAATGGCGTTTACTAAGTCTTGTTTGTTCATACGCTTAAGATTAAAAATTGATTAAGTTATTGAATTTAAACACTTTAAGAAAATTGTTGCATTGATCTGCATGTTGGGGATCGGCGTGTTAAAATCCCAAAAACCCAATAAAATCAGCATGTTCAGAGAACTGGATATTCAATGGTCTAAATTCAGAATAATGTTTTAAAAAAACAACCCTCTCCACTTATTTTTTTTCATGGATGTTATGAACACCCCTTTCCATGTCAAACCGGGACATAGACCAGTTTTTTGGTTTCAAAGAAGGGTTCGCCGAAAATTTCCTGGAGGGAGTATATGACCGCATGGTGTCGGAGTTCAGCGATTTCTGCGGTGAGGTCCCCTCCTTTAAGGTAAAGGATGCCGTTGGGGAGGCTGTTTTTCTGATCGGGGGAGATGTTTTTATGGATCCATTTGTAGAACTCAGGGAGGTGGGTCACCGCGCGGCTCACGACGAAGTCATATTTACCGGTAAGGGATTCGGCGCGGGCTTTATCGGCGGTGACGTTTCCGAGGCCGAGGGCAGCGGCAATCTCCGTGACGACCATGATTTTTTTGCCGATGGAGTCGACCAGGTGGAAGTGGACACCGGGGAAAAGGATGGCCAGGGGAATGCCGGGGAAACCGCCTCCGGTACCCACGTCGAGCACTGAGGTGCCGGCCCTGAAGGTAACGATCCTGGCGATGGAAAGGGAGTGGAGGACGTGCCGTTCATAGAGGGCTTCGATGTCCTTGCGGGAGATGACGTTGATACGGCTGTTCCACAGGTCATAGAGAGGCTTCATCCGGGCCAGCTGATCCCTCTGGAGGGGCGTCATTTGCGGGAAGTAACGAAGAACCGTTTCCATAGGATCATTCCTTATCCCCCATCTCGGTGGTTTCAATGAGTTTGAATAGCATTTCGCGGGCCCTGAAAAGTTGTGCCTTGACAGTACCCAGCGGAAGCTTCAGTTCCACGGCTATCTCCTCGTACGACATCTCCCGGAAATAGCGGTATTCGACCAGGGTTTGGTAGCGGGGTTTCAGCTTGCGGACCACCTTGCGCATCAGGATGGCTTTCTGCTTGCGTATCAGCCGCTCCTCGGGATCGGGATCCCCTGAACGGAGCTTCACCGGCGTCTCTCCCTCGTTGTTGTCGGGAGTGGCCTCGATGTTGACGGTGATCCCCTTTCGTTTCCGGAGGAAATCAATGCAATTGTTGGAGGCAATCTTGAACAGCCAGGTGCTGAAGGCATAATTGGGGGAGTACTGGTGCAGATTCTTGAAGGCTTTACCGAAAGCTTCCAGGGTGAGGTCCTCGGCATCGCTTTTGTTGTTGACCATCTTCAGGAGCATGAAAAAGATGGCATCCTTATACCGCGCCAGCAGGCGTGCAAAGGCATTCTCATCGCCCTCCAGGGCAGCCTGCACCAGGTCATAATCATGCCGTGCCTTGTCAGAAAGATGGTCTTGCAGCTCCTCCATCACCTGTTTTTCCGCCTGAAATCAAATCCCCAACGGGCCAGCATCCTGTACCAGGGCGCCAGGAACCCGTATAACAACGAAGGTATGAAAATTCCGGGTTCATTTAGCCGTTTCTGGATAAGCTTTATGCTCACGGCGGATAAAATAAGAAGAAGAATCAGCAGGATCAAAAGGGGCATCCATAATACCGGATAAAGGAGGAGGCAAGCCAGGGCGAGGGGCACCATGGCCATCTTCAGTAAGGAGAAGAACCTTCTGAGCCACACTTTCCCGAAGGAGAGTTCTTTTTCGAGCACGAAAAACTTGTGGATCAGGTCCCTGAATTCCTGCTTACCGGCGTTGGTTTCGCGGCGCAGGACCAGGTTGGCCCAGGGGAGGATGGCCGTTTCCCTGCGACGGATGATGGAATTGAAGATGACCTCCATGTTGAGGTACTCTTCTCTCATCCTTCCTGCGAATCCGTTGATATCGAAGTAAGCCTGCCGGCTGAAGGCGACATTCTCCTCGTTGGCCACCCAGGGGAGCCCGTTGAGACAGAAGGCCATGCTTTCGGTCTGCTGGAAAAACGATTCGGTACGAAAAAGCTTGTGGTAGAATCCTTTGTCGGGGAGGGTGGCGGTGTACCCCACCACCACTTTTCTCTCTTTTGAGAAGGCGGCTGAGATGGTGGGAAGCCACTGGTGATGAGGCATTTCCATCGAAGGATGGGCAAAGACCACTTTATCATGGGCAGCGGCTTTCATAGCCAGATTACGGGAGAGTTTCTGTGAGAATCGCGTCTCCTGGTTCAAGCCGGTCATTTTCAGCCGGGGATACTGTTGTTTCATGAGCCCCAGCTTCGTCAGGGAGTTGTCTTCGGAGTAGTCGTCGACGACTACCACTTCGTAGTGGGGGTATCCGAGGGAGAGCCAGCCCGGCAGGTTCTTGACCAGGTTCTGTTCCTCGTTGCGCTGGACCATGATCACCGAGAA